>Ga0268296_1036_pt1 | contig 140982 bp, 133 predicted proteins | sample MetYM1_FD_191345 | JGI IMG/M metagenome (GOLD analysis project Ga0268296, IMG submission 191345) | Soil microbial communities from Anza Borrego Desert, Southern California, United States - Methylocaldum Y-M1 | ecosystem: Environmental > Terrestrial > Soil > Desert | place: USA: California... | reverse complement strand
TATGAAATCAACCCTCAGGTCCACTGTACAGCTCTCCCGCCAAGGCATCGGCTGATCCTCCCAGCCGACAGAGAACTGTCACCCATCCATCCGGTCTACTGTGTTACCTATCTATCCGGTCTGGACACCTATGCACCTTCTCCCACAAGGGGAGAAGGAAGAAAGCAAGTGCCTCTACCCCGCCTCCCGCTCCTCGGTTGGATAGACGCCGCGCAGCACCTCCTCGAAATGCATCTTCACGGCATCGTTGCACAGGCAGGCGCGAAGCTTCAGGCCATCGCGGTTGCGAACCAGGATCGAGCCGCGCCGTGTGTCGAGAATCCGTTCCGCCCTGAACGACTGAAGCACGCGGCTGGCATAGCTGCGACCGACCCCGAGCAGCGTCGCGAGTTGTTCGTGGGTCAGTGGCACGCTGCTCTCGTCGCCGGTCCGCTCCATCGCCGCCAGGATCCATTTGGCGGTGCGCTGCTCTATCGAGTGGATCGCGTTGCAGGCGGTCGACTGGAAGATCTGGGCCAGCATGCAATCGGCATAGCGGGCGAAGATGTTGCGCAGCGACGCCGAGCGCAGCTTGGCCGCTTCCAGCTTGGCAACGTGAATACGCGCAAACGGCCCGCCGAACTTCACGCAGATCCGCGTATAGGCCGGCAGAAATCCCTCGCTGACGATGCCGCCCACCGCGCCCTCACGGCCGACCAGAATGGTTTCGACGTCGCGACCGTCCTCATTGGGGACGAGGAAGGTCGCGAGCGACGGCCCGCAGGGGAAGTGGACGACCTGCACGTCGTCGCCGGGATTGTAGAGCAATTGGCCCGCGGCGGAGTCTTCGAAAGTCACGTGCGGGGCAAGGAGAGCGTAGTCGGCCTGGCTCAAACGCCGCAGCAGATTGTTGGCCGGCCGGCTCTCGACCTCGGTGACCTTGCCGATACGCGCATCCATCGTGAAACTCCCGTCCCTTCCCCCACCTTACCGAGTTCCGCGCCTCCCCTGTGTGCACAAGTGGACAGACTGGACAACGATGATGTGGTGAGTTTCGTTCCGGGAACCCCCCGATGCGCTACGCGCAGGCATCGTGTCGCGGCAGTCCTGATCCGAAAACCCCCAGCGCAAGATGCGATCATGGCACCCGCACTTTCCAACGGCTCAGGCTGGCCGGCCGATGTTCTGATCGTCGAGGACGATCCGATCATCGCGATCGATTTCGAGGATCGTCTGCTCGGATTTGGTGTGACCGGCGTGCGGACCGTCGGTTCGGTGACGCAGGCGCTGGACGCCATTGCGAAGCGGACGCCCGACTTCGCGCTGCTCGATGTCGAGCTGATCCGCGAGACCAGCTTTGCTGTCGCCGAGCGGCTGACCGCGCTGGAGGTTCCGTTCGTTTTCGTCACCGGCTATGGCGCCGAGGCGCGCATTCCGCCCGAACTGGCGGGCCGGCCACGGTTGCAGAAACCGTGTTCGAGCGATGCGCTGGAAGCGGCGCTCAAGCTACGCGCCGCCAACTAAAGCGCAATGCGATTAGGGTGAATCGTCATCGCGCTTCGGGTTGTTGTTTGAGCATGATCTTTTCGGAAAACCGCTCCGCACTTTTCCGGATCATGCTTTAGCGGTCAGCTTTGCTTCGGATCGAGCGTGGTCGACCACAGCGCCACGTCGGCGCGGTCGCGCAGGGTCACGGTCATTTGACCGGAGGCGCCGTCGATCTTGACGTGACCGAAGAACTGCATGCCCGCTGACGGCGGCAGGTTCTGGCTGTCCTTGCCCGGTGCCTTGACGAAGCGAACCTCGGGGCCAAAGGTGTTGTCGAGCGCGTTCGGACCGAACGTACCGGCGTGCAGCGGACCCGACACGAATTCCCAGAACGGCTCGAACTCCTGGAATTGCGCCTTGTTCGGATCGTAATAATGCGCGGCGGCGTAATGCACATCCGCGGTCAGCCACACCGTGTTCGTGATCGGCGCCATCTTGATGAAGCGGAGGATGTCGGCGATCTCGAACTCGCGACCACGCACCGGGCCGTCGCCCTGCGCAATGGCTTCCGATCCACCCTTCGGCGTGTCCGAGACGATCAGGCTGATCGGCATGTCGGAGGCGATCACCTTCCATGTCGCGCGCGAATTGAGGAGGCCGCGCTTGAGCCAGGCGATCTGGTCCGGCCCGAGGAAGGAGCTGGCGGGACCGTAGGCGGTCTCGAGATTGGCGCTGTTCGGGCCGCGATAGCTGCGCTCGTCGAGCATGAACACGTCGAGATGCGGGCCGTAGGCGATCTGTCGATAGACCCGGCCGGGCTCCACGATGCTTTCCCGCATCGGGTACATCTCGTGGAAGGCGCGCCCCGCGCGGGCCGCGAGCAGCGAGATGTCTCGCACCTTGTAGGCGGCCGGCAGCTCCTTCGACAGCGACCAGTTGTTGGTCACCTCGTGGTCGTCCCACTGCACGAAGATCGGTACTTCGGCATTGAAGGCTCGGAGGTTCTCGTCGGTGAGATTGTATTTGTGCGCGGCGCGGTACTCGTCCAGCGTCTCCGCGACCTTGGCCTTCTCCGGGATCGTGACGTTCTTCCAGACCTTGCCATCGGCGAGCTTCACCTCGGACTGGATCGGACCGTCGGCATAGATCGTGTCGCCGGAATGCAGGAAGAAATCGGGCCGGTGCTTGCGCATCGCCGAAAAGGTGAACATGCCGCCGTCATCGGGATTGATGCCCAGCCCTGGCCGGCGACATCGCCGCCCCAAACGAAGCTGACGTCGCGGCGGTCGGCCGGCGCGGTGCGGAAGCGGCCGACGACCGCCTCGCCCTCGACCGCGCTGTGTGAGAGATCGCGGAAGCGGACGCGGTAAAAGATGTCCTGGCCGCCCGGCAGATTCTCCAGCAGCATTTTTGCCGTGAAGTCGCTCTCGGGCAGCGCGGCGATCGGCGGCAGCGCACGGGCATTCCTGAACGTATCAGTCGTCGCCACCTCGACCAGCATCTGTGCCGGCCGATCGGTACGCGCCCACACCACACCGCCATCGACGGTGACGTCGCCAGACTGCACGCCATGAGTGACTGCCGGCCGATCGGCCGCGCGCGAGAGATAGGGCATTGCGATCGTGCCGAGCGCACCGGCGCTGGTGGCGAGGAAGCGGCGGCGGGAGAATTTGATCTTCATGAAGATGGCTCGCTGACTGGCGCAGCTTTCGCTGTCATTCCGGGATGGTGCGCCAGCACCAGACCCGGAATCTCGAGATTCCGGATTCGCGTTGCGCGCGCTCCAGAACGACAGTAGGAGCTATATTGAGACAATGTGACGCAGCCATTACGCCGGCAAGCGCCTACGCGTTGCCGGCGGCCCTGAACTGCGCGCCGGCGCGCTGCAGGTTCTGCGGCAGGCTCATCAGCAACGCCTTGCGGTCGGCGACCGCAGAGTGGAACTGGTCGAGCGCGATGTTGAAGGCGGTGAGCGCGCCTTCCTCGATCGCGCCGTGATCGTAGCAGCGCAGCGTATCGCGCAGGATGTCGTCAGCCTCGGTCTGCATCTGGTCGAGCTCTTCGGCCGTCTCGCACTTGCGCGCGGCGGCGATCATGTCGAGCAGGCGTTCGCGCTGATGATTGTTGCTGTCGCGCTCGTCCTTCTTCAGGTATCCGGCGAACCAGGCGCCGATCGAGCCCATGGCCGAAAGCGCCATCAGGCTCCACCAGATGTAGTCGCTGTATTTGTCGAGGAAGGTCTTTTCCTCGCCGTCGACGAAGGCGGCCGCACCCGGGTGCACCGGAATCACCGCATCCTTATCGGTATCGGGCGTTTCGATCTTCGCCGCGAGCGGAAATTCGGTCACCAATTGCTGGCGCACGGCAAACAGCTGACGCGTGAACGCCGCGATGGTGGTTTCGGACACGCCTTTGCGCGCCACGATGTGGTGCGAGAAGCTGATGGTCTTGACCTCGTCCTCCGGGCGGGCGGGAGAGCCGCCATAGGTGCCGGCGGGAATCTCGGACGCTTCGTAGACCGGATGGTTTTGCGCGATCGCATCCGCCGAATCGATCGCGAGGAAGGTGGGCGCGCCGAAATCCTTGGTGGAGGCGGCGATCGCATCCGACGTGATCTTGCTGTTGACGGGGCCGGCCGCGAGATAGACGTCGGCCTTCTGCGCCTTGATCGCCTCGGCGGCTTCGTTCGCCGGGAACTGCACGATCTCGACCTTGGCGGGATCGATGCCGTACTGCTGGAGGATCACCTTGAGCAGATTGACGTTGGCTTGGGTGCGGCCGACCACGCCGACGCGATGGCCGGCGAGCTGTGCGATCTTGGTGATCTTCGGGCCCCGTTTCTTGCCTTTGGCCGGCACGGACCACAGCACCACGACGTTCTTGCGCAGGGTCGCGACCGCTTGCGCGTTCTTGGGCACGTCGACGTCGCCGCGCACGATGGCGAGATCGACCTTGCCTTCCGCGAGCGCGTCGGCGCTTGCCGTGGCGCCGTCGGTCTGGAACGGCCGCAGCCTTACCTGACCCTTGGTCTGGGTGAAGGCCTGCGTCAGCGCCTGCACGATCTTGATGTCATCGCTGTTGGCAGGGCCGACCGCGATCTTGAGCGTCACCGGACGCATCGCGAAATAATAGCCGCCGGCGAGCGCGCCCACGATCGCAAGCACGAGTGCCAGAGACACAAGCGCCGTCTTCCGCGCCGCCGATCGCGGCGAAGGCGGAGGGGGCGCTTCGGCCAGGTCCAATCCCCCGGTCATCGATCTCCCAAACAGGCGCTTCAGGCTCAGTTTCATCTTGGCCGGCGATCTACCGTTGCAATTGTAGCAAATTTCCTTGTCCGGCGGGGTTACATCTCCGTCATGGTTAGCGGACGCAGGAAATCCCGTATGAACCCGGGCGGCGGCGCGGTGTTAGAGTAAAGTTCCCCCCAAAAGGCAAGGAGACGATCATGGCAGAACGGCTCTCGGCGGAGGAGCGCAGGCAGGCGCTGGGCGGACTACCGGGCTGGAGTGAGATCCAAGGCCGCGACGCCATCGGGAAGATCTTCGTCTTCAGGGATTTCAACGAGGCGTTCGGCTTCATGACCCGCGCCGCGCTGGTGGCCGAAAAGATGGATCACCACCCCGAATGGCGCAACGTCTACAAGACGGTGGAGGTGGTGTTGTCGACCCACGAAGCCGGCGGCCTCACCACGCGCGACATCGCGCTGGCCAAGGCGATGAACGCCATCGCAGGCTGACACTTGACGGATACGTGGCTGACGTCTTGCAGGGATCGGCCGCATCCCCATCTTGTGATCAGCCGGGACCGGGACGACCTCCGCCTCCGGCAGAACGGGAGTTTTCGAGCATGGCTGCCGAGCACAGCGTCGGCTTCGAGCCGGCCGATCGGCTCGCGGAAGATCGCGAGAGCGTGCGCCGCCGTTTCTGGCGCAAGCTGAAGCGTGTCGCCGCGCACCTGCCGTTCGCGGAAGACCTGCTTGCCGCCTATTACTGTGCGTTCGACCGGCAGACGCCGCGCCACGTCCAGGCCTCGCTGCTCGGGGCGATCGCCTACTTCATCCTGCCGTTCGACTTCGTCACGGACGTGATGCCGATGCTCGGCTTCGCCGATGACGCTGCCGTGCTCGCCACGGCCATCCGCATGGTCGCCGGCCACATCACGAACGAGCATCGCGAGGCCGCCCGCGCCGCACTGAAGCGCGGGGTGGAGGAGGGCGAGGCTGCGCGGTAGGGGCAATTCAACCACACCCACCGCTGTCATTCCCCGCGACCCGGCTACGCCAAGGCTTCGCCGGGGTTGAGGTCCAGGTGCGCCGAAGCTTTAGCGTAGGCGGCAAGCGGGGAATCCAGTACGCCGCGGCCTCTCGATTCAATCACTGCCGTCACGGAGTACTGGATCGCCCGGTCAAGCCGGGCGATGACAGTTGTGTGTGCTGAAACAGCGTCGCGATGACATCGCGATCACGGATGCAAGATCACCTTGCCCATGGCCTGACGTCCCGCCAGCACCTTCAGCGCGTCCGCGGTCTGGGCCAGTGGGAAGGTGCGGTCGACATGCGATGAGATCTTCCCCTCCGCCGTCCACTTCACCAGCTTTTCCAGATTGGCGCGGTTCTTGGCCGGGTTGAGTCTCGTCCAGGCGCCCCAGAACACGCCGCGGATGTCGCAGCCCTTCAGCAGCGCGAGGTTCAGCGGCATCTTCGGAATGTCGCCGGCGGCAAAGCCGATGACGAGGAAGCGGCCCTCCCAGGCGATCGAGCGCAGCGCCTGCTCGGCGTAAGCGCCGCCAACGGGATCGAAGATGATGTCGACGCCTTTGCCGCCGGTGAGCTTGCGCAGCCCTTCCTTCAGATCTTCCTTGCCGTAGTTCAACGTCAGCTCGGCGCCATGCGCCTTCGCGAATTCGAGCTTCTCGTCCGACGAGGCGCAGGCGATCACCTTCAGGCCCATCAGCTTGCCGAGCTCGCAGGCGGCGAGGCCGGTGCCGCCGGCCGCGCCAAGCACCGCGAGCGTCTCGCCGGGCTTCGGGCTCGCGCGGTCCTCCAGCGCATGCAGCGCGGTTCCGTAGATGATGATGATGCCGGCCGCGCGGTCGTAGTCGAGATTGTCGGGGATCTTCACGATCGATGCCGCTGGCAGCGCGATCTTCTCGCGCGCGCCGTTGTGGCCGCAGGACGCCACGACGCGGTCGCCGACCTTCAGATCGGTTACGCCGGGGCCGATGCTCTCGATCACGCCGGCGACTTCCGCAGCCGGCGAGAACGGGAACGGCGGCTTGATCTGGTACTTGCCCTGGATCATCAGGATGTCGAAGAAGTTCAGCGCCGCCGCCTTGATCGCAATCACGGCTTCGCCGGGACCGGCCACCGGATCCGGCACCTCGGCCAGAACGAGATCGTCGGGCTGGCAATATTGCGAGCAGAGGATGGCTTTCATGGCGGCACCTGAGGCGTTTCGAGTGGAATTATAGTTGAGCTGTTTCTGCCGGAATTAGTGAGGCCCGACAATCCGGATTCTTTGCTGGACGCAATGTTCGGCCTATCCTCGTCATCGCGAGCGCAGCGAAGGCAAATCCAGGCTATTTCCGCGGTACGGATTCTTGATGGCGCGCTGCGCTCGCGATGACCGAGTGTGTGGAAATAACGAGGATTCAAACGATGTTTGAAACAAGCCTGCTCAAGAACAAGCGCATCCTCGTCACCGGCGGCGGCTCGGGCCTTGGCGCGGCGATCGGCCGTCGCTTCCTCGCGCTCGCAGAGATCGTGATTTGCGGCCGCAAGCTCGACCGGCTGGAAGCAGCCGCGCGCGAGATGCGCGAGCAGACGGATGGCAAGGTCACGACGATCAGCTGCGATATTCGCGACGGTGCGGCCGTCGACAGCATGATGGAACGGATCTGGCGCGAGGCGCCGCTCGACATCCTGGTCAACAATGCCGCCGCGACCTTCATCGCACAGAGCGAGCATCTCTCCTTCCGCGCCGCGGATGCGATCCTGGCGCCGACGCTGCATGGCGCGATGTATTGCACGCTCGCCGCCGGCAGGCGCTGGATCGCGGGCACGCATGGCGGCGTCGTGCTGTCGATCCTCTCGACCTCCACCATCACCGGCCGCGCCTTCACCGTTCCGTCGGCGATGGCGAAGTCCGCCCTGCTGGCGATGACCAGGAGCCTTGCGGTGGAGTGGGGCCCGAAGGGCATCCGCACCGTCGCGATCGCGCCGGGTCCGTTTCCGACCGCCGGGGCGTCCGGGCAGCTACGCCCCGAGGGCCGCGATGAAGGATGGGCCTCGCGCAATCCGCTCGGCCGCGCGGGCGAGCATAGCGAGCTTGCCGATCTCGCCAGCTTCCTGGTCTCCGACCGCGCCGGCTACATCAATGGCGAGATGGTGGTGATCGACGGCGGCGCGCATCTGCGCAGTTCCGGCGCCGAGGATTTGCTCGGCTGGACCGAGGCGCAATGGGCCGAGCAACGCGCCGCGCGATCCAGGGCCTAGCTGCCGCCGCTGTCGCTAACTGCCTTCCCAAATTGGACTTTCCCGGCTATCCCTGCCCGGGGACAAAGCGCGGTCGGGCCATCTTCCAGTCACAATATTGAGGGAACCACTCCGAGCATGTGGCGGGTGCTGATTCTAGCTTTGATGACTGGCGTCATGGCCGGGGGAATCGTCGATTCCGCGCGGGCGCAGACGGCGCAACCGGCGCCCAAGTCCGTTCCAAAAGAGTCTGCTCCAAAGGAGGCGACACCGAAGCCGGCTGCGCCGCCTGCTCATACGACCGCAAAGGGGGCTCCGAAGCCCGAGAGTAAATCGGCGGCTTCGCCCGCGGGAGTTGCGGGTGGCGCCGAGCCGACCTTGATCGGGCAGTTCGGCACCTGGGGGGCCTATGCGGCGACGCCCAATGGCAAGAAGGTCTGTTTCGCGCTGGCCAAGCCTTCATCGTCGAAAACCAATCCGCCGAACCGGCCGCGTGATCCCGCCTATGCGTTCGTCTCGACCCGGCCGGCGGAGAAGGTCAACAACGAAGTCTCGGTCATGATCGGCTACGCGCTGAAGCCGGGCTCGGAATCGACTGTCGAGGTCGGCGGCGCCTCTTTTGCGATGTACACGCAGGGAGACGGCCTCTGGATCAAGAACGCGGCCGAGGAGGAGCGGATGGTCGAAGCCATGCGCAAATCCGCCGATCTCGTGGTCAAGGGCGTCTCGGCCAAGGGCACGGAGACGACCGACACCTTCTCGCTGAAGGGCCTTACCCAGGCGCTCGACAAGATCGCCCACGACTGCAAGCGATAAGGCTAGGCAACGGTCACGGTCGCAATTGGCAGTCCCGGTTGCTATATAAGGCCGGTTCCACAATTTCGGTCGTCATGGCCGGGCTTGTCCCGGCCATCCATGCGCTAGCCACAGGCGAAGAGAACGTGGATGCCCGGGACAAGCCCGGGCATGACGAGACAGCAACTATTCAGGCAACCAATGCAACCGACGACCGAGCCGCACAACGCAACCCTGGTGGAGAAGACTCCGCTCGAAACCTATGTGCCGCCGGCAAAACCGTCGCTGATCGGCCTGTCGCGCACCGAGCTTGCCGATCGCCTCGGCGAGATCGGTGTCGCTCCGGCCCAGCGCAAGATGCGCGTGCAGCAGCTGTGGCACTGGATCTATTTCCGGGGCGCCCAGAGCTTTGACGAGATGACTTCGATCTCGAAGGGCATCCGCGCCGAGCTCGTGCAGCATTTCACGGTCGACCGGCCCGAAGTCGTGGCCGAGCAGATCTCCAACGACGGCACCCGCAAATGGCTGCTGCGGCTGCCGAGCGGCGATAGCGTCCAGAAGGCGCATGAAGTCGAATGCGTCTACATCCCCGAGACCGATCGCGGCACGCTCTGCGTCTCCTCGCAGGTCGGCTGCACGCTGAACTGCGCATTCTGCCACACCGGCACGCAGCGCCTGGTGCGCAACCTCACCGCCGGCGAGATCGTCGGCCAGGTCATGGTCGCGCGCGATCGCCTCAACGATTGGGCCGACCGCGAGGACGGCACCCGCCGCGTCACCAACATCGTGATGATGGGCATGGGCGAGCCGCTCTACAATTTCGACGCGGTACGCGATGCGCTCCTGATCGTCGGCGACAACGAGGGCATCGGCATCTCCCGCCGCCGCATCACCCTGTCGACCTCGGGCGTGGTGCCGAACATCGTGCGCGCCGGCGAGGAGATCGGCGTCATGCTCGCGATCTCGCTGCATGCGGTGCGCGACGAATTGCGCAACGAGCTGGTGCCGCTCAACCGCAAATATCCGATCAAGGAGCTCTTGCAGGCCTGCCGCGACTATCCCGGCGCCTCCAACGCGCGGCGCATCACCTTCGAATACGTGATGCTCAAGGGCGTCAACGATTCGCTCGACGATGCGAAGCTGCTGGTGAAGATGCTCAAGGGCATTCCGGCCAAGATCAACCTGATCCCGTTCAATCCCTGGCCCGGCACCGCCTATGAATGCTCGGACTGGGACCAGATCGAAAAATTCTCCGAATACATCTTCAACGCCGGCTATTCCTCGCCGGTGCGCACCCCGCGCGGCCGCGACATCCTCGCCGCCTGCGGCCAGCTCAAGTCGGAGACGGAAAAGCTTTCGGCGAGGGAACGGCAGGCGCTGCGCGCCATGGCGATGACGGATTAGTTTCTCATGCCCGCGCCCTCGCCTCCTCGTCATTGCGAGCGAAGCGAAGCAATCCAGAATGTCGCCGCGGAAGCAGTCTGGATTGCTTCGTCGCATCAGCGCAAAATTGCTGCGCAATTTTGTCGCGAGCTCCTCGCAATGACGGCGAGGTGGTTTTGACGTCATGTCCCTGATCGGCCGCCTCATCGTCATCTTCATCGGCTTCCTTGCTGCCTGCTTCGCCGGCGGCATCATCATCGTCTTCGCGCTGCTGTTTCCGGAATTCTCCGATCTTGGCGCCGGTCCCGCCGATCAGGGCGCGATCGACATCCTGCTCGGCTTCGGCTTCATCTTCGTCTCCGGTTTCGCGCTGGTGCCGGCGGCGGTGATCGTCGCGATTACGGAGGCGCTCTACATCCGCAGTGCGTTGGCCTATGCCGTCGGCGGGGGCCTTGTCGGGCTCGCCTGCTACCTCGGTCTCGTTCCCTTCCATCCTGATACGTTTCAGTTCGAAGGTATCGTGCGGCGCCATCTGGAGATCATGACCGGCGCCGGCATCGTTGCCGGCGTGGTCTATTGGCTGATCGCCGGCCGCAACGCCGGCGCCTGGCGCGATCCGCCACCCCCGCGCAAGCCGCCTCCGCCATTGCCGGCGAATTCGCGGCCGGATGCGCGGTGAGTTTTTTATCCTCCCCCTCCAGGGGAGGATGGGCGCTTTCTCCGGGGTTTCCATCCCCGTCCCACTCCGCTAAACCGCGCGCCATGAACCGGACCGGACTCTTCATCGCCCTGGCGCTGTGGCTCGTGATCGGCGTCGTCTTCGGCCTCTATCCCGAGCTCGACCTCAAGCTCGCTTCGCTGTTCTTCGATGCCGAGACCAAGACGTTTCCGCTCAAGCTGAACGGCTGGGCCGGCTTTGCGCGCGATGCGGCGATGTGGATCGCCTGGGCCTTCGCGCTGCCCTCGATCGTCGCGCTCGTGGTCAAGATGATCCGGCCCGACCGGCCGCTGATGGTGCGGGGGCGCACGATCATCTTCCTGCTGGTGACGATGGCGATGTCGGCCGGCATTCTCACCAACCTGACCTTCAAGACCTATTGGGGCCGGCCACGGCCGGTGGTGGTGACCGAGTTTGCCGGCGACCAGCAATTCGTGCCGTGGTGGGATCCCCGCGGCGGCTGTGCGCGCAACTGCTCGTTCTTCTCGGGCGAGGGTGCGACCGCGTTCTGGACGCTCGCGCCGGCCGCGCTGGCGCCGCCGCCGTGGCGCCCGCTCGCCTATGCCGCCGCCGTGGTATTCGGCGCCTTGACCAGCGGGCTGCGCATGGCCTTCGGCGGGCACTTTTTCACCGACGTGGCCATCGCCGGCCTCGTCACCTTCGTCGTGATCTGGTTCGCCTACGCGCTGATCTACCGCTGGCCGCGGACGCGGTTTTCGGACGAGGCGGTCGATGCCGCCCTGACCCGGCTGGCCATGCCGGGCTACCGGCTACGCCAGCGCCTGTTCGGCCGCAGGACCGATCCCGAACCCTCGGTTTGAGTCCATTAAATGGGTGCCGAGCCCCGCGAAATTTGATATTCGCGCGGTCGAGTTCACCTCTGACATCAGCCCTTGAGACCCGATTGGACGCCCCATGACCACGATCCTGAAAAGCCTGCCCAAGGGTGAGAAAGTCGGCATCGCTTTTTCGGGCGGTCTCGACACCTCTGCGGCGCTGCTCTGGATGAAGCAGAAGGGCGCGCGCTGCTACGCCTACACCGCCAATCTCGGTCAGCCCGACGAGGCCGACTACAACGAGATCCCGCGCAAGGCGATGGAGTTCGGCGCCGAGAAGGCGCGCCTGGTCGATTGCCGCACGCAGCTGGTGCACGAGGGCATTGCCGCGATCCAGTCCGGCGCCTTCCATATCTCGACCGGCGGCATCACCTATTTCAACACCACGCCGCTCGGCCGCGCCGTGACCGGCACGATGCTGGTCGCGGCCATGAAGGAGGACGGCGTCAACATCTGGGGCGACGGCTCGACCTTCAAGGGCAACGACATCGAACGCTTCTACCGCTACGGCCTGCTCACCAATCCCGGCCTGAAGATCTACAAGCCCTGGCTCGACCAGCAGTTCATCGACGAGCTCGGCGGCCGCGCCGAGATGTCGGCCTTCATGACCGCGCAAGGCTTCGCCTACAAGATGAGCGCCGAGAAGGCGTATTCGACCGACAGCAATTTGCTCGGCGCCACGCATGAGGCCAAGGATCTCGAAAGCCTCGACAGCGGCATCAAGATCGTCAACCCGATCATGGGCGTGCCGTTCTGGCGCGACGATTGCGCCGTGAAGGCCGAGAAGGTCGTGGTGCGTTTCGAGGAAGGCCAGCCCACGGCGCTGAACGGCCAGACCTTCTCCGATCCCGTCGCGCTGTTCCTCGAAGCCAACGCCATCGGCGGCCGCCACGGCCTCGGCATGAGCGACCAGATCGAGAACCGCATCATCGAGGCCAAGAGCCGCGGCATCTACGAGGCGCCCGGCATGGCGCTGTTGCACATCGCCTACGAGCGCCTCGTCACCGGCATCCACAACGAGGACACCATCGAGCAGTACCGCATCAGCGGCATGCGCCTCGGCCGGCTGCTCTATCAGGGTCGCTGGTTCGATTCGCAGGCGCTGATGCTGCGCGAGACCGCGCAGCGCTGGGTCGCGCGCGCCGTCACCGGCGAAGTCACGCTCGAGCTGCGCCGGGGCAACGATTATTCGATCCTCAACACCGAGAGCCCCAACCTCACCTATGCGCCGGAGCGGCTCAGCATGGAGAAGGTGGAGGACGCCGCCTTCACGCCGGCCGATCGCATCGGGCAGCTCACCATGCGCAACCTCGACATCGCCGACACCCGCACCAAGCTGAAGCTCTACAGCGACACCGGCCTGCTCTCGGGCAGCGAAGGCTCGCAGATCTTCCGCCTGGAGAGCGACAAGGGCTGAGCTCCCCTGTCGTAGCAGGGCAATCGCATATGGTGCTTTGCGCGAGCTGAGCGCGCGTCTCGAAGGATGGCCACAGGCGATATCGCTCCCATATGCGTTGCGTTGCCATGCCTGCCGTACGGTGGGCGAAGCGAAAGCGTACCCACCATCTTCTGCGACCGAGATAGTGGTGGGCACTGCGCCTTGCACCTTTGCCCAGCCTACGATTGCGCGCAGCCCGGATGGCCACGCGCTTAATGACGGTGTCATTCTCGATCGCTACGCTCCTGTTTCGGAATGGGATTGCGGAGCATCGCAAATGATCAGGAAATCGGCACTCGCCTCTCTCATCGTCCTCTGTTGGACATCGTCACTGTCGGCGCAGACGATCTATCCGATCGATCGTGCCGAGATCCTGGCCGGAGCCAAATTCGACTTCAAGGTCGAGCTTCCCGGGCCGGTCGATCCCGCCAAGTTGAAGGTGACGGTGAACGGCGCGGACTATGCGAGCGCGTTCGGCCGTGCCGGCAGCTTCATCGAGCGCGAGGACGGCAAGGATCAGTCGGCCCTGATCCTGCGCGACGTCACGCTGACCAGGCCGGGCAACGTCGTCGTCGACGTGAGCGACGGCATGGGCCAGCGCAGCATCACATGGACGGTCTACGACACGGGGCCGCGCAAGGCGAAGAACGTCATCCTGTTCATCGGCGACGGCATGTCGCCCGCCCATCGGGTTGCCGCGCGAATCCTGTCCAAGGGGATCTCGGAGGGCAAGAGCCGCGGCAAGCTCGCCATCGACGACATGCCTCACATGGCGCTGGTGGCAACGGCCGGCTCGGACTCGATCATCACGGATTCCGCGAACTCGGCCAGCGCCTATGCGACCGGGCACAAGAGCGCCGTCAACGCCCTCGGCGTCTATGCGGACCGCACCGCGAGCCCGTTCGACGATCCCAGGGTCGAAACCATCACCAGCCTTGCCAGGAGGCGGCTCGGCATGGCGATCGGCGTCGTCACCAACACCGAGATCGAAGACGCGACGCCGGCGGCGATGGTTGCGCACACGCGCCGCCGTGCCGCCTACGACGAGATCGTCGAGCAGTTCTTCGCGGCGAAGCCGGATGTCCTGATGGGCGGCGGCAGCGCGAATTTTCTGCCGAAGTCGGCCACCGGCTCGAAACGCAAGGACGAGACCGACTACATCGCCAAATTCCGCGATGCAGGCTATCAGGTGGCGACCACCGCGAGCGAGCTTGGCGCTCTCTCGGCAAAGCCCGAGACGGCCAGGCTGCTCGGCCTGTTCGCCACCGGCAACATGGACGGTGTGCTCGACCGCAAATTCCTGAAGGGTGGCGGCGTCAAGAAATTTCCTGAGCAGCCCGACCTGACCGAGCAGGTGCAGGCAGCGCTGCAATTGCTGTCGCGGAATGAGGCCGGCTTCTTCCTGATGGTCGAATCCGGAATGATCGACAAATATGCGCATCTGCTCGACATGGAGCGGGCCGTCTACGACACGATCATGCTCGACAATGCGGTGCGCCAGACGCGTGAATGGGCGCGGGCGCGCGGCGACGACACCCTCATCCTGGTGCTGGCAGACCACAATCATCCCAACAGTCTCGTCGGCACGGTGAACGACGACATGGCCACCGTGCCCAACGTTCCCTTGCGCGAGCGCGTCGGCGTCTACGATCGGGCTGGATTTCCCAACTATCCGGCTCCTGACGCAGAAGGTTATCCGGCGCGCATCGACGTGAGCCGCCGACTGGCCATTTTCTCCGCCAGTCTGCCGGATCACTACGAGACGTTCCGTCCGAAGCTGGACAATCCCAACGAGCCGACCGTCAAGGCCGGCGCCGACGGGACCTTCAAGGCCAACGACAAATACAAGGACGTTCCGGGTGCGGTGCTGCGCCCCGGCAATCTTTCGGCGATGATCGGCGCCAGCGTGCATTCCGGCGAGGATGTCATCCTGACGGCGACCGGACCAGGCAGCGAGCGCGTGCATGGCTCGATGGACAATACCGAAGTGTTCCGCGTCATGGCCGACGCGTTGGGATTGGCCGCGCAGCAATGACGCATCGCTTCACGAGGAAGGCGGCGGCGCGAAGACCAGCTTCACGCAGCTGCGGAAGAGCAGGATCTGCCGCTCCAGCCGCTTCGGATCGTTGAGCGTCTTCGACATGATGATCGCGCCGTCGACCACGCACGAGATCATCTCTGCGAGATCGTCGAGGTCGATCGGCTCGCGCGGCGGATAGACCGCGGCGATGCCGTCGAGGATCGCGCGGAAGTGCGCATTCCAGGCCCGGACGGATTGCGCGGTCAGGTCGCGAACCTCACGGTCGAACAGGCGCTCCTGATAGCAGATGCTGGCGATCAGGCATCCGGGATGGCCGTTGGGTAGATCGGCCATGATCTCGGCCAGCAGCTTCAGCGAGATTAGGAACGATTGCAGCGGATCGTCCGAGAGCTCACGCCCTCGCTGGAAGATCTCCTCGAACAGGCGATCGTTCGTCTCCACATAGCGGCGCAGCATCTCCCGTGCGAGCGCGTTCTTGTCCCTGAAGTGATAGAAGAATCCGCTCTTGGTCAGTCCGGCCTCGGCGATGACCTCGTCGATCGAGGTCGCGCCGAAGCCCTTCGCGAGCACCGCCGCTTCCGCGATCTCGAGAATGCGCTCGCGCGTCGCTTCGCCCTTTCCCATCGATGCCTCCAAAACCGTACCAACGGTGCGGAATTTGCCGCGCAGGCAAGCGCGGCAGTCCGATTGCCTCACGCAAGTCTTTGATTTGTATCCGTTTGCGGGCGGAAGTTCAGCCGCACCACGGGGCTTCTAGAGCGACGCGACATTATGCGGCACCAAATGCCAAGACCGAAGACGGGCATGGCGCGACCGAATGAAGAGAGCGGGCCCGTGCAAATGATGGAGCGATCAATGGCCAAATACAGACACGATCTGCCGCAGCACCGCGGCGGCATCTTCTTGACCGACGGCGGCATGGAAACCACCCTGATCTTTCACCAAGGGCTGGAGCTGCCGCACTTCGCGGCATTCGTGCTGCTGGACAGCGCGGATGGTCGCGCGCATCTGAAGCGGTACTACGAAGCCTATCTTCGCATCGCGCGGCAGCATGGACTCGGCTTCGTGCTCGACAGTCCGACCTGGCGCGCCAACCCTGATTGGGGCGCCAGGCTCGGCTACGATGCGGCCGGGCTCAAGGCCGTCAACATGGACGCCATTCGCTTTCTCGACGAATTGCGCAGCACATGGGAATCGCCTCGCACCCCATGCGTGATCAACGGTGCGATCGGTCCACGTGGCGACGGCTACAAGGCCGGCAGCATGGACGCGGCGGAGGCGGAGGTCTACCACTCGGCCCAGATCGCAGCCTTCGCCGAGGCGGGCGCCGACATGGTGACTGCATTCACGCTGAACAGCATCAACGAAGCCGTCGGCGTGGTGCGTGCAGCCAAGAGGCAGGACATTCCGGTCGCGATCTCCTTCACGGTCGAGACCGATGGCCGCCTCGTCAGGGGTGAGTCGTTGCGCGAGGCGATCGAAGCGGTGGACGACGCAACGGACCGTGCTTGCGAATATTTCCTGATCAACTGCGCGCATCCGGCCCATTTTGACGGCGCGCTCGCGGCCGGCGAATCGTGGGTCCAGCGCATCCGCGGCATCCGGGCCAACGCGTCGATCAAGAGCCATGCCGAGCTCGACGAATCGGAGACGCTCGACAGCGGCGATCCCGTCGATCTCGGCCGCCGTTACCTCTCGCTCAGGCGCGCGTTTCCGCAGATGCGGATTCTCGGCGGCTGCTGCGGTACCGATCACCGGCACGTTGCGGCCGTTTGCGAGGCCTGCCTGCCGCCAGAGGCGATGAGTGCGTAATACATGCAAAATGAAATGGCCGGGATCGCTCCCGGCCATTTGCGTGTGTGGCTTGTGCCTCAGCGCGGCGGCGCCGTGCCGGGCGGGGGCGGCGGCAGCGAGGCCTGGCCGCCGTTGAGCAGCGGCGTGATGCGGCGGACGGTGACGCGCCGGTTGATCACGCTCGGTCCTTGCGTCTGCTCCTTCAAATACTGCTCGCCGTAGCCTTGCGACGTCAGGTTCTCCGCCGGGACACCGAACTGCTGCGTCAACAGTTCGGCCGCGGACTGCGCACGGCGGTCCGACAATGACAGATTGTCGACCTCGTTGCCGACCGCGTCGGTGTGCCCCTCGATCAGGAACACCTCGCGAGGGTTGCGCTGGATCGCACGGTTGAGGCCGTCGGCGATCGCTTGCAACCGGGCCGCCTGGTCCGGTGGGATGGTCCACGATCCCGTCTCGAAGTTGATCGTGTTGACGTCGATGCTCGGCATCTGCATGCGAACATTGGGGCTGTAGCGGATCTCGTCGAGCGAGTAACGCCGATCGATCCGTTGCACCGGCGGTGCCTCCATGGTCTCGTAGATCAAGTCCGGCGACGCCTCCTGGGCATCGACGATGTAGCGATCATAGGGCATGTTGACCACCGGTGGCGGCACGTCGACATAGAAGCCGCCGACCGACCGCGGATCGCGATAGGTGTTGTCGATGATGATGACCTCGCGCCCGGCGGGGTCCCTGCGGATGCGCCGCATCAGCCGGCCGTCGGTGCCGACCACGGTGATGATCTCGCTGCCGTCGGGACGGATCACGACGGTGCGGGTTTCGCCGCCGACGGTGTCGGTGCGGATGTCACGGGCCCCGTAGCGGAAGCGATAGAGATCGTTGCCGCGGACATAGGCCTGCCCGCCGGGATCGCGGACGATGATGCGGTCCGGCTCGGTGTAGACGGTGCGGCCGCCTTCGATGGTCTCGCGGCGCTGGTTATGGAGATCGGCGATGGTGGCACCGATCACGGCGCCGGCCACGACGCCCGCACCGATCGCGAGTGGCGTGAGGTCACGCTGCGGCGGACGCGGCGGCGGCGGCAGCGGTGCAGCAACCGTGGGAGCGGCGCGGAAGGCCGGTGCCACCGTCGGCGGCCGATATTGTGCCCTGTCGGGGGGCGGCGCTGCGGCCGGCGTGCCAGGCACCACGGTCGGAGCCGCGGCGCCGGCCGGAGGCGCCGGCGGCCGGGCCGGGGCACCAGCCTGCGGGGGTGCAGTCGGAGCTCCGGCTGCCGGTGCTCCGGCGGGTGGCGTGGCACCCTGCTGACCCGGGGTTGGCGCCGCCGTCGGAGCTGGGGATGCCGTCGGCGCTGGGGTCGCGCCAGGTGCCGGCGTCGCCGCCCCCGGGCGTCCAGGCGGCGGCGTCGGGGTGCTGCCGGGAGTTGGCGTCGCGGTTGGCGCGGGCGGCGGTGTACCGGGGCGGCCGGCCGGCGGCGCGCCAGACGTGCTGCCCGGAGCCGGCGTTGCTGTCGGTGCGGGGGTCGCGGTCGGCGCAGGTGCGGCCGTCGGAGCAGGCGCACCCGGTCGTGCCGGCGCTGCGGGCGCAGGCGTCGGTGTCGCGGTGGGAGCCGGCGTCGGGCGACCTTGAGGAGCTGCTGCGGGAGGCGGCGCCGGCGGCGTCGGAGCCGGGCGTGCGCCGGACGGTGCCGGAGGCGGCGCCGTGTGCGGCTGTGCTGCGGGTGGCGGCGTGGTCGGCGCGCGTGGCTGCGGAGCCGCCGCGGGAGGCGGTGCCGACGGCGTGGGAGCCGCGCGCGGGGCGGGCGGTGCCGGAGGCGGTGGTGTCGGGGCGCGCTGCTGCGGCGCCGCAGCCGGCGGCGGCGAAGGCTGCTTCTGGGCGGGCGGCGGCGACGGTTGCTTCGGAGCGGCCGGGGGCGGCGGAGGCGCCGGACGGGCCACAGGTGGAGGCGGAGGCGGTGGCGGCGCTGTCGGACGCGGCGGTGCGGCTGCCGACGGGGGCGCGGCGGGCGGATGGGGCGGTGCAGCCGCGGGCGGTGGTGCTGCCGGGCGCGCGGGTGCTGCAGGCGGAGCCGCTGTCGGCGGTCCCTTCGGCGGCTGCTTCGGTTTTCCGTCAGGGCCGGTCTCTTGAGGCTGGGCCTGCGCGACCACGAGCGGCGAAGCGTCCTGCGCATGCGATGCGGTGTTTGCCAATTGCATCGCGGTCAGAGCCGTCGTCGCAAGCAGCACGAAACGAAGGTTGGTCATGGTGTTGAACTTCCCCGGAAGGTTCTTTTGACGAAGTGTCGGGATGAACAGCTACGCGTTAGGCCGCATTGTGGCAGGCGATGCAGCCGCAGCCCGATTTATTTCTGCACGCAAATCATCTCACGATGGCGACGTTCATTGCGCATTCAGATGCTGGCTGCAATCGCCTTGCATGTGATTGGAGAGTTCATGCGTGATCCCGCGACATTGCATCTGTCGCAGGATTCGGAGTGAGCGGCCCATTCGGTCCGCGCGATGGAATCTCTTCAGGCACGCGGCCAGGCAATTCGTCGGGCCGCGGTGGCGAGCCCGGTTCGCGCATCGGCGGTGTGATGTCAGGTTGCGGATTGCCGGGGGGAATTCCCGGCGGTGGTTCAGCGGGAGTCCCCGGTGTTGCCGGTGGAATCTCGGGTGGTTCGATCGGCATCGGCATCATCGAGATCGTTGTCCAGAGCACGACAACGACGACGCGGCGCTGATGTTCCTCGTCATATCGCCTCAGAGCGCGCCTTATTCCGGCGCGTGGCAGACGGCCTCGATATTGTGGCCGTCAGGGTCGAGCACGAACGCGCCGTAATAGTTCGGATGGTAATGCGGGCGGATGCCAGGCGAACCGTTGTCGCGGCCGCCGGCCGCGATTGCGGCCTTGTAGAAGGCGTCGACCGTGGCACGGTCCTTGGCGCGAATGGCGACATGCACCGGCTTGTTCATGGCGCCTTCGCCGCCGATCCAGAAATCGGGCTTGCCTTCGGCGCCGAAGCCTGCGGCGGAAGCGTGGCCGGTCTGCTCTGCCGTGACCTCCATGATAAGGCTGTAGCCGAGCGGCGCCAGCGCCGTCGTGTAGAACGCTTTCGCGCGTTCATAGTCGGAGACCGAGATACCCAGATGGTCGATCATGGCAACCTCCCTTGTCCGCCCCTGTCAGCGTGACGGGAACGTATTGTTTCGGCGCCTGCGTGTCATCGCGAAACCGCGCGCGACCATGTCGGAAATACAATCCTGCTGCCATTCGTTTTGTGACAGACGCTCGATGACGACGGCGCGCGGCGATAGCGAGCGCATCGCATCGCGGAAGAAGCCGATCAGCACGCGGTTCTCAAAACCCTCGACGTCGATCTTGAGCGAATCGACCTGCATTCACTCGGCGGCGCCGTTGCTGACGTGCCGCAGCCGCGCGGCTTGGTGCAGAACGCGCGACAATTCCTCGATCGAATAGGGCTTTTGCACGAGATCGCAGCCGGCCGCGCCCTCCTGTGACAGGGCCTGGCTGTAGCCGGTGGTCAATACGACCGGCACGGCGATGCCGCGCTCGCGGATCGCCCGTACCAAATCGAGCCCGGTCATCCCGGGCATCACCACGTCCGAGAGCACGACGTCGAAGCGATCCGCGTCCACGGCGAGCTCGGCAAGCGCATCGGCGGCATTGTCGATCAGCGTGATGCCGTAGCCGAGCTCGGTGAGGCCATCGGCGGCGAAATTGGCAAGCTCGATATTGTCCTCGACCACCAGCACCGACATGCCGGTACCGGCCATTGCCGGCGCAGTGTTGGGCGCCTGGCGCTGCGGCAGCAGCTCCGGCGGCACGCGCGGCAGATAGAGCGAGAAGGTGCTGCCGTGTCCTACCTCGCTCGTGACAGTCACTTCGCCGCCGGACTGCCGGGCGAAACCGAACACCTGGGACAGGCCGAGACCGGTGCCGTGGCCGATCTGCTTGGTGGTGAAGAACGGCTCGAAGATGCGCCCGAGCCGTGCGGCGGGAATGCCGACACCGGTGTCGCTGACGTTGACGCGGACGAAGCCATGGTTTGCCAAGGTCTGGCTGGCCGAGAGCTTCGCCAGCGTGTCCGGAACTGTCGTTGCGTCCTCGACGCTGATAACGATCGTGCCTTTGCCCCGCATGGCATCGCGCGCGTTGGTGGCCATGTTGATCAGCGCCGTCTCGAACTGGCTGGCATCGGCATTGACGAGGTACGGCTCCGCCGGCAACCGCATGACGATCTCGATCGCGGGGCCGAGCAGCGTGGCGAGCATGTCGTGCAGCGACTGCACCCGCGCACTGACGTCGAACACCTCCGGCTTCAGGGTCTGGCGCCGCGCAAAGGCGAGCAGCTGCGAGGTCAGCTTGGCCGCGCGCGCCACCGAATCCGCGATGGCCGTGATGTAGCGCTGCCGGCGCTCCTCCGTCAGTTGCGGCCGGTTCAGGAGGTCGACCGACGCGCGGATCACGGTCAGGAGGTTGTTGAAGTCGTGCGCGACTCCGCCGGTGAGCTGGCCGAGCGCCTCCAGGCGCTGGCTGTGCTTGAGCGCCTCCTCGGCCTCGCGCCGCCTTGCAGCTTCCGCCTGAAGGTGCCGCGTTCGCCGCAACGCGAGCGCCAACAACAGGAACAGCAGCGCGGTGGCGGGAACGCCGAACACCAGATGCTGGCCCATGGTGGCGAACCAGCGCGCGCGGATCGCCGAGGTCTCAAGCCCGGCGCTGACATAGATCGGATATTCGGCGACACGCCGGTAGGCGATGCGCCGCTCGATGCCGTCCGAGGGCCAGTCGACGGTGATGAGGCCATGCTCGGGTTGAGCCGCGATCTTTCGGCCCACCGGCCCGGCCGGATCGAGCCGAAACTCGCGGTCGAGCCGGGGAAAATGCGTGAGCATCGCGCCGTCGGTGCGGCCCATCGCGAAGAAGCTGCCGGGATCCGATCCAATTCTGGCGTAGAAACTTTCGAAATATTCCGGCAGGACCGAGGCTTGGATCACGCCGATGAAACTGCCGTCGTCGGAGTCGCGGCGGCGGCTGACCCCGAAGAAGCGCGCGCCCTGATAGGGTGGCCGTGGCGTCAGGGCCGTGCCGATGAAAGTGCCGATGCCATGGTCGATGTGGGCGTAGAAGTAATCGCGATCGGCAAAGCTGAGGTCCGGCGGCGGCGAGACGAGGCTGTTGACCAGCGCTTTTCCGTTGGCATCGAAGATCCAGGCCGATTTCAGCTGCGGCAGCGCATCGGTCAGTCGCTTGAGGCGCCGATGCAGTGCGGGTTCCCGCGCGCGGATGATGTCGTCCGGCAAGCCGCGCACGACCTCGTTGAGCTCGGCGAGGCTGCGGTCGATGGTTTCGAACACCTTGAGCGCGTGCTCATGAGCGACATCGACCGTCCGCTCGATCTCCCGGTCGGCGATATCTCTGGTGGACGTGTAGGAGATCGTGGCGGCAACGGCGAAGAGCGCAATCGGCAGCGCCAGGGATGCCGCCATCATCCACTGCAACAGCCTCAGCGAGTTGCGTTGCGCCCTCTGCACAGTCGCTCCGGTCCCTGATCGTAAGCTTAACTGAATTTCGCGCCGGGAAGGAAGTCGGTTGCGATCGTAACCATTGGTTGCAATTTTATGGATTCGCCCGCCGTGCGGGTCAAGAACGATTCTACTCAAATGGGGGCAGGTCTTGGAATGTCACGGATGATCGGCCAAGGGGCGGCAAGTTCGTGGCATGCAGAGCGACGGAGCGGAGGCCGGCGCATCCGCTCTCCAACGCGCTACCGGAGGGCGGCGTCAGATATCGTGCTCGTCGCGCAGCGCGTGGGCCGCCTTCTCGCCGATGATGACGCACGGCGCCATCGTGTTCCCGGTGGTGATCCGCGGCAGCACCGAACCGTCGGCGATGCGAAGCCGGTCGATGCCGTAGACCTTGAGTTTGCCATCGACCACGGACATCGCATCACGTCCCATCTTCGCCGAGCATGTCTGGTGCCAGTAGGTCACCGCGGAGTCGCGCACGAAGCGTTCCATCTCGGCGGCGCCGAGAGGTCCGGGCATCGACTCGCGCGCCACCAGCGGCTCGAAGGCGCGGGTATTGCCGAGCGCACGGCAAACATCGACGCAGGCGATCGCCGTCTTCACATCGTCGGGATGCGACAGCATGTTGGCTTCGATCCGCGGCGTCGCAAGCGGCTTGGCGTTTCGGAGCCTCACCCTGCCTCGGCTCTTCGGCAAGGCAAGGCCGGCGAACATCGTCCAGCCATGGGCAGGCGCCCGGACGGCCGTCTCGGGGCTCGGCACCGGAAACTCGACCTGACAGAACAGCAGGTCGGGAGACTTGAGCGCGGAATCGGATTTCCAATAGAGTGTCGCCCCGTTGCCGGTGTTGCGCGGCGCGATCGGCTCGCGATATTCCCAGATGCATCCGAACGATACGTGATCCTGCAGGTTCTGCCCGACACCGGGCAGATGCTGGACCACGGGTATACCAAGCGTTCGAAGCTCGTTCTCATCGCCGATGCCGGAGCGCATCAGCACGGACGGTGTCTGTATTGCACCGAGCGCGAGCACGACCTCCCTGGACGCGTTGATCCGCAATATCCTGCCGTCACGCACCGCTTCGACGCCGACGGCCCTCCCGCATTCGAGCAGGACGCGGGAGACCTGCGTGCCGGTCAGCAGGGTGAGATTGGGCCGATCGAGATAGGGATAGGTATAGGCGCGGAAGATGGAATGGCGTCTGCCGTTGCGGACCAGGATATCTGTAACGGCGCAACCGCCTTCGCTCTCCATCATCTCACCATTAGGGCTTTCGAAAGTCGGAATACCGATCTCCTCCGCTGCATCGAGCATGGCCAGGGCGGCGGGACCGGGATTCGGCGACGGCTGCACGAAGACGGGGCCCCCGGTGCCGCGATGACGCGGATCGGGCTTGCCTTGCCAGTTCTCGACCTGCCGGAAGATCTTCGAGACTGCGTCGTAACCCCAGGATTGATCGCCGGTTTCCTCGGCGAAGAAATCCCAATCACTGCGGTGACCCCGCGCCCACAGCATCACATTGATGCTGGAGCCGCCGCCGAGAACCTTGCCCATCGACATCGGAAGCGCACGGCCGTTCAAATGCGGATTGGGCTCTGCGACAAAACCCCAATCGGTCGCGCTGCCGAGGTTGCCCGGCCATGCCGCCGGCTCCATGACGGTCGGCACCTCGTCGCTTCCCCCTGCTTCGATCAGCAGAACGGTGACGGAGGGATTTTCGGCGAGGCGGCGCGCGACGACCGACCCGGAGCTGCCAGCGCCGCAAACGACGAAGTCGTAACGGCCGCTGGAATTTTCGTGAAGGCGACGCTGATTGGCCTCAACGCGGTCAGCAAACTCCGGAAGATCGGAAGGCAGAAAGTCACTCATAAGGATGCTCCAGACAAATCGACGGTGCAGGGGGATGCAACGCGCCAGGGAAGACGGCGGTAAGGGAGATGAAGAGGGGCGTCGCTGGGACGAAGCTCGGTCGGGCGGCGCGTCACGGATCGCGACATTCCCGTGGTTGGGAATGTGTGGGGTGGCCAGCCGCGCGGCGGTTCGGCTTGCGCGCAGACGATTCGCAGTGCGGCCCAGGGCCAGAGCCCGGCTTCTTCCAGAGGAAGACGTGCCCCTCCGCTCGCATCTGCCATGCAGTGCGGAGCCATCCTATCAGATTTATCAAATCTATCGTTATCATCAAATTTATCAAAATAGCAGCCGCCTGCTCTTGTCAACACAAGTGGGAGCACGACATTGTGAGGCCTGGGACGAGGCCGGCCGGCGCGCGGTCGGGGGGCAAAGATGGATGGTATGGCCAAGGACATTCTGACGACGGCGGAGGCTGCCAGGATTCTGGGCGTCTCGGTCCGGACGGCTCAGCTGCTGATCGAAGGCGGCTCGATCCCGTCCTGGAAAACCCCGGGGGGCCATCGCCGTGTCTACCGCCGCGACGTTCTCGGGCTGATCGCCGGCTCCGGCGAGCCGCCGATGCTGGCTTCCGCCCGGGTGATCCTCATTGCGCGGCAAGAACGCATGGCCGATTACAAGGCGGCCTTGGCGAAGGTCGATTTCTGTGTCGTCGAGAGTTACTCCGACATCTACACCGCGCTGCTTGCGATCGGCACGCGGTTGCCGGCTGCCGTTGTGATCGAAGCCGAAACATCGGACGCCAGCAGACTCGCCATGCTGGAGAGCCTGCGCGCCGATCCATCACTCGGCAGTACCGAGATCCTTGTCGTCGGGCGCTCGGCTGCAACCCGGCGATCGGGCGGGCGCGAGCCCGGCTCCAGAACGACGGTGTTCGTCGACGAATTGCCGGCGTTGCCTGCAGCCATCGAAACCGTTTTCAAGGCCGCCGCCGGACATCCCTTTCCGTTCGAGACGCCGCCTTCCTTTCCCTTCCCGGACAATGAGGGCCAGCGGCTTCTCGCACTCGAACGCTCTGGCCTCGTCGATACGCCGCCTGAAGATTCCTTCGATCGCCTGACCTGGCTGGCGGCGCGCAGCCTTGATGCTCCCGTGGCACTGCTGACGATGCTGACCCCGACCCGGCAATGGTTCAAGTCGCGCTATGGGCTCGATATGGTCGATACGCCGCGCGGCTGGGCGTTCTGCAATTACACCATTCTGCAGAAGGGGATCATGGTCGCCGAGAACCTCGCGACCGACTCGCGTTTTGCGGAGAATCCGGCGGTGAAGGGCGATCTGGGGTTTCGGTTCTACGCTGGCTGCCCAGTAAGCGATCCCGACGGCTTTACCCTGGGGTCGCTCTGCGTGATCGACACTCGGCCACGCGCGCTAGACGAAACGCAGAAGCAGATCCTTGCCAATCTCGCCGCGCTCGCCTCGGACGAGATCAAGTTGCGCGCCACGGACCGCCAACTGCGCTGGGCAATCGAACGCGGGAACTCAAAACCTGGCGCGGCGGCAGCGTCGCCCCTGCCTGGCACCAAGCGCGTCGTGGAGCATCAATAAAGCGCGATGGGGATCGGGTGATCGACGTCGCGCTTGGATCATCGTTTGAGAATGATCTTAAGCTTCGGTTCTGATTCGATCAGAACCGACAACGCTCCGGGCCGCACTGAGACGCGTCGTCGCTCACACAGGGCCAATCAGATCTGGCGTTCGACCATCTTGAGCTTGAGCTCGGCGATGGCTTCCGCCGGGTTCAGTCCCTTCGGGCACGCCTTGGCGCAGTTCATGATGGTGTGGCAGCGGTAGAGGCGGAACGGGTCCTCGAGATTGTCGAGCCGCTCGCCGGTCGCCTCGTCGCGGGAATCGGAGACCCAGCGGTTGGCCTGGAGCAGCGCGGCAGGTCCGAGATAGCGCTCGCTGTTCCACCAATAGCTCGGGCACGAGGTCGAGCAGCAGGCGCACAGGATGCACTCGTAGAGGCCGTCGAGCTTCTCGCGGTCCTCGTGGCTCTGGCGCCATTCCTTCTGCGGCGTCGGCGAGGTCGTCTTCAGCCAGGGCTCGATCGACGCATACTGGGCGTAGAAGTTGGTGAGGTCGGGGACGAGGTCCTTCACCACCGGTTGGTGCGGCAGCGGATTGATCTTCACCGCGCCGTCCTTGACGTCGTGCATCGAGCGGGTGCAGGCCAGCGTGTTCTGGCCGTCGATGTTCATGGCGCAGGAGCCGCAGACGCCTTCGCGGCAGGAGCGGCGGAAGGTCAGCGACGGGTCGATGTGGTTCTTGATCCAGATCAGGCCGTCCAGCACCATCGGACCGCAATCATTGGTGTCGACGTAATAGGTGTCGACGCTCGGATTCTTGCCGTCGTCGGGATTCCAGCGATAGACCTTGAACTCGCGGAGCTCGGTCGCGCCCGCAGGCTTCGGCCAGGTCTTGCCACCGGTGATCTTGGAATTCTTCGGAAGTGCGAATTCAACCATTGCTCTAACCTTTCGTCATTCCGGGATGGTCCGACGGACCGACCCGGAATCTCGAGATTCCGGGTTCGATGCTGCGCATCGCCCCGGAATGACGGCTACTATTCGATCAATACACGCGCGCCTTCGGCGGGATGTACTGCACGTCGTTGGTCATGGTGTAGTCGTGAACCGGGCGGTACTCGATCCTGACCTTGCCGGCATCGTCCAGCCAGGCCAGCGTGTGCTTCATCCAGTTCTTGTCGTCGCGCTCGGAGAAGTCTTCGCGCGCATGGGCGCCGCGGCTCTCGGTGCGGTTGGCGGCCGAGTTCATCGTCACCACCGCCTGCGAGATCAGGTTGTCGAACTCCAGCGTCTCGACGAGGTCCGAATTCCACACCAGCGAGCGGTCGGACACGGCGATGTCGGTGATGCCGCTGTGGACCTTCGCGATCAGGTTCTGGCCCTCGCTCAAGACTTCGCCGGTGCGGAACACCGCGCAATTGCTCTGCATCACGTGCTGCATGCCCTCGCGAAGCTTCGCGGTGGGCGTGCCGCCTGAGGCGTAGCGGAAATGGTCGAGACGGCCGAGCGCCATCTCGGCCGAGTTCGCCGGCAGCTCGGGCTGCTTGCCATTCGGCGTCAGCTTCTCGGCGAGGCGGAGCGCTGCGGCGCGGCCGAACACGACGAGGTCGATCAGCGAGTTGGAGCCGAGGCGGTTGGCGCCGTGCACGGAGACGCAGGCGGCTTCGCCGATCGCCATCAGGCCGGGGATGACAGCGTTGTCGTCGCCGTCCTTCTTGGTCAGGACTTCGCCGTGAAAATTCGTGGGAATGCCGCCCATGTTGTAGTGCACCGTCGGCACGATCGGGATCGGCTCGCGCGTCACGTCGACATTGGCGAAGATCTTTGCGGATTCCGAGATGCCCGGCAGGCGCTCGGCCAGCACGGCGGGATCGAGATGGTCGAGATGCAGGAAGATGTGATCCTTCTTCTTGCCGACGCCGCGTCCCTCGCGGATCTCGATCGTCATCGCGCGCGAGACCACGTCGCGCGAGGCAAGGTCCTTCGCCGACGGCGCATAGCGCTCCATGAAGCGCTCGCCCTCGGAGTTGACGAGATAGCCGCCTTCGCCGCGCGCGCCTTCGGTGACGAGGCAGCCCGAGCCGTAGATGCCGGTCGGATGGAACTGCACGAACTCCATGTCCTGCAGCGGCAGGCCGGCGCGCAGCACCATGCCGCCGCCGTCGCCGGTGCAGGTGTGCGCCGAGGTGCAGGAGGCGTAGGCGCGGCCATAGCCGCCGGTGGCGAGGATCACGGTCTGGGCGCGGAAGCGGTGCAGCGTGCCGTCGTCGAGCTTGATCGCGATGACGCCGCGGCAGGTGCCCTGATCGTCCATGATCAGGTCGATGGCGAAGAATTCGATGAAGAACTCGGCCGCATGGCGCAGCGACTGGCCGTACATGGTGTGCAGCATCGCGTGGCCGGTGCGGTCGGCGGCGGCGCAGGTGCGCTGCGCCTGGCCCTTGCCGTAGTCCAGGGTCATGCCGCCGAACGGGCGCTGGTAGATCTTGCCGTCCTCGGTGCGCGAGAACGGCACGCCCCAATGCTCGAGCTCGTAGACCGCCTCGGGCGCGTTGCGCACCATGTATTCGATCGCGTCCTGGTCGCCCAGCCAGTCCGACCCCTTCACGGTGTCGTACATGTGCCAGCGCCAGTCGTCCTTGTGCATGTTGCCGAGCGAGGCGGAGATGCCGCCCTGCGCCGCGACCGTGTGCGAGCGGGTCGGAAACACCTTCGTGATGCAGGCGGTGCGAAGTCCGGCCTCGCTGCAGCCGACCACCGCGCGCAGGCCGGCGCCGCCGGCGCCGACCACGACGACGTCGTAGGTGTGGTCTTCGATCGGATAGGCTTTGCCGTTGGTGGCGGGAGCGCCGTTGCCCGTGCCATTCGTTGTGGCGGCCATGGGTTACACTCCGGAAGAAAGTTTCAGGATCGCATAGGTCGAGGCGAGTGCGACGGCGATCGAGAAGAAGTTGTTGAGCATGATCGCGGTGAGCTTCAGCTTCTCGTTATGGACGTAGTCCTCGATCACCACCTGCATCCCGATCTTCATGTGCCAGGCGCTGGCGAAGATGAAGAGCAGCAGGATCACCGCGATCGGCAGCGAGCCGAGGATCTGCGCAGCGCCGGCCTGGTTGCGGCCGAGCAGCATCATCACGATGACCACGACCGGAATCATCAGCAGTGTCATGGCGACGCCGGTGATGCGCTGGCGCCAGAAGTCGGAGGTGCCGGAATGCGCCGCGCCGAGATTGCGGACGCGGCCGAGCGGGGTGCGCATGGACGGCGGCTTCGGAGAGCCGTGGGATTCGCTGTAGCTCATCGTCCGCCTCCGATCGCATAGGCGATGATCCAGATCAGCACCGTCAGCACGATGCCGCCGATCAGCGCGCCCCAGGTCAGGGCTTCGCGCTCGTTGGCCTTGAAGCCGTAGCCGAGGTCCCACACGAAATGCCGGATGCCGCTCAGCATATGGTGCATCAGCGCCCAAGTGTAGCCGAACACGATCAGGCGGCCGATGATGCTGCCGGTAAAGGCCTGGACGTGGGCGTAGGCGGTCGGGCCGGAAGCTGCCGCGATCAGCCACCAGGCCAGCAGCAGCGTTCCGACGTAAAGAGCGATGCCGGTGGCACGGTGAACGATGGACAGCGCCATCGTCAGGGTCCAGCGATAGGTTTGGATGTGCGGCGAAAGCGGTCGTTCGATCCGTGCGGTCATGGGCGGCTTTTGATGTTTGTTGCGGCCCAGCATGGGGCGCGCGGGGATCGCGAAAGGTCGGCTCTATTTACGGAGTCGATTTGGCCGGCGCAATCACCAAATCGCCATAAATCGAACTTGGGTTCAGCTCTATGGTCTTGATGAACCAAGGCCAATCCGGCGCTTGGTATACCAGACCGGCGGTCCACCAGCCAAGATAGGAATATAAATTCATATTTTCAGCCGACAACGCAAGGCGCGTTGAAATCGCTATTGGAACGCCTCTAATCCACCCATTTGCCATCGGCGGTTCGTGCCGGCCAGCGCATCGGCGCAGCCAGCCGCTCATTCCCTGCGGCGGAATCCCGGAACGCAGTTCAACGGCGCCTTGGCGCGCTGACAGCCGATATGCGCAGCCCGCATCCCACCCCAGCCGGGCTGTCCCGGCGTGTCGACCAGACCAGGCGGATCGCCTACAGCTTTGCCCGCAGCCAGATCCGAGCCGATGCTTCGGAGGAGGCTGCGCCAGTCGGCGGGGCAGGTCGGGGTGATTGCGGGTCTCGATATCAGGGAAATCGTCGAGCTCGCGCTGCTGCTGATCGCAACCGGCGCGCTCTCGGGATTTCTGGCCGGCGTGTTCGGCATCGGCGGCGGCGCGATCCTCGTGCCGGTGTTCTATGAGTGCTTCCGCATCGCCGGCGTGCCGCTCGAGGTGCGGATGCCGCTGTGCGTCGGCACCTCGCTCGCCGTGATCATCCCGACCTCGATCCGCTCGTTCCAGGCGCATTTCAAGCGCGGGGCGGTCGACATGACGATCCTGCGCGTCTGGTGGCTGCCGATCGTGATCGGCGTCCTCGCCGGCAGTGTGATCGCGCGTTACGCGCCGGAGCGGCTGTTCAAGATCGTGTTCGTGGTCGTCGCCTGGTCGGCCGCGGTCCGGCTGATCTTCGCGCGCGAGACCTGGAAGCTCGGCAACGATCTGCCGAAGGGCCCTTTGATGCGCGTCTACGGCTTCTGCGTCGGCATCTTGTCGACCTTGATGGGTATCGGAGGCGGCCTGTTCTCGAACCTGCTGATGACCTTCTATAGCCGTCCGATCCATCAGGCCGTCGCGACCTCGTCGGCGCTCGCGGTGCTGATCTCGATTCCCGGCGCGCTCGGCTACATCTATGCCGGCTGGCCGGCGGCGGCGAAATATCCGGCCGTCGCGGCCCTGCAGGCTCCCTTCGCGCTCGGATACGTCTCGCTGATTGGTGCCGTGCTGGTGATGCCGATGAGTCTCGTCACCGCGCCGCTGGGCGTGAGGGCTGCACATGCGATGTCGAAGCGGACGCTGGAGATGGCTTTCGGGTGCTATCTGTTTATCGTCGGCAGCAGGTTTGTGCTGAGTCTGGTGGGCGGGCTGTAGCCGGCTTAGGCCAAACCCCACATCGAACACTCCGCTGTCATCGCCCGACTTGATCGGGCGATCCAGTATTCCAGAGACAGCATTGATTGGGCCGAGAGGCCGCGGCGTACTGGATGCCCCGGTCCCGGCTCCGCCAAGGCTACGCCGAGGCCCACGGAGTTGCTCGGCGTGCCGAAGCGTCAGCGAAGGCGGCAAGCCGGGGCATGACAGCGCGCTATGTGGAAGCTCCTCGCCGCAACAACCGCGACGGGGCGGCGTCTCACTTCTTCGCGTAAATGTCCCTGTACGTATCGCGCAGCACGTTCTTCTGCACCTTGCCCATGGTGTTGCGCGGCAGCTCGTCGACGACGAAGACGCGCTTGGGCATCTTGAACTTGGCGAGCCGGCCGTCGAGCGCCTTGAGCACCGAGGCTTCGCTGACATCGGCGCCATTGTTGCAGACCAGCACCGCCGTGACACCCTCGCCGAAATCGGCGTGCGGCACGCCGATCACGGCCGACTCGACCACACCGGGCATGGCGTCGATCTCGCTCTCGATCTCCTTCGGGTACACATTGAAGCCGCCGGAGATCACGAGATCCTTGCCGCGGCCGAGGATGTGGACGTAACCCTTGGCGTCGATCTTGCCGAGATCGCCGGTGATGAAGAAGCCGTCGGGCCGGAACTCGGCCTTGGTCTTCTCCGGCATGCGCCAATAGCCCTTGAAGACGTTTGGCCCCTTCACCTCGATCATGCCGATTTCTTCGCGCGGCAATTCCTTGCCGGTCTCGGGATCGGTGACGCGCACCGAAACGCCGGGAAGCGGGAAGCCGACCGCGCCGGGTACGCGCTCGCCATCGTAGGGGTTCGATGTGTTCATGTTGGTTTCGGTCATGCCGTAGCGCTCGAGCACCGCATGTCCCGTCCGTGCCGACCATTCGCGGTGGGTGTCGGCGAGCAGCGGCGCCGAGCCCGACACGAACAGCCGCATGTGCTTCGTGGTCTCGTGCGACAGTGCCGGGTTCTGCAAAAGCCGCGTGTAGAAGGTGGGCACGCCCATCAGCACCGTCGCGCGCGCCATCAGCTTGATGATCAGATCCGGGTCGAGCTTCGGCAGGAAGATCATCGACGCCCGCGCAAACAGCGTCACGTTGGTCGCTACGAACAGGCCGTGCGTATGATAGATCGGCAGCGCGTGGATCAGCACGTCCTTGTCGGTGAAGCGCCAATAGTCGACGAGGCTCAGCGAGTTCGACGCGAGATTGTCGTGCGTGAGCATCGCGCCCTTGGAGCGGCCGGTGGTCCCCGAGGTGTAGAGGATCGCGGCGAGATCGTCGTTTTCGCGCGCCACTGTCGCGAATTCGCCGCTCGCCTTGTCGGCGGCCTCCGTCAGCGAGCCCTTGCCGTCGGGCCCGAGTGTCTCGACCTTGGCCTTCACCTTGGCGGCAATGGGGGCGAGGCCTTCTGCTTTGGAGGGATCGCAGACCACGAGCGCCGGCTCGGCATCGCCGATGAAGTAGTCGAGCTCGTTCAGCGTATAGGCGGTGTTCAGCGGCAGATAGACCGCGCCGGCGCGCACGGTGCCGAGATACAGCACGATATTGGCGACCGACTTTTCCACCTGCACCGCGACGCGGTCGCCCGGCTTCACGCCGCGGGCGACCAGCACGTTTGCCATCTGCCCCGCGCGCGCGATCAGATCGCCATAGCTGATATGGACGCCGTCATGCGTCTCGATCGCAAGCCGCTTCGGATCGTCCAGGCCATCGAACAGGCGGGAAAACAGGTTGGCGTTGGCAGCTTGGTTCATGCAACATTCCTCGCCGGCAGAGGCCGGTCAAAACCGAGGGCTGGATTAGCAAAAACCGCCCCGCAGAAGCAACGGAGACAGTTTGCATGTCAAAAAACGGGAAACGCGTGGCCTGGGTGACGGGCGGCGGCAGCGGGATCGGGGAAGCCGGCGCTGAGGCGTTGGCTGCCGACGGCTGGACGGTGGTGGTCTCGGGCCGCCGCAAGGATGCCCTGGATACCGTGGTTGCCAGGATCATCGGGACGGGCGGGGCGGCCGAGGCCATTGCGCTCGACGTCTCGAACGCGGCCGAGGCCCAGGAGGCGGCCGATCAGATCGTCGCAAAGCACGGCCGCATCGACCTGCTGGTCAACAATGCCGGCATCAATCTTCCCAAGCGCAGCTGGAAGGACATGGAACTGGAGGGCTGGGACAAGCTGGTCCAGGTCAATCTCAACGGCGTGCTCTATTGCATGCGCGCCGTGCTGCCGACGATGCGCAAGCAGCAGGACGGCGCGATCATCAACGTCTCGTCCTGGGCCGGTCGCCACGTCTCGAAGATGCCGGGCCCGGCCTACACCACGACCAAGCACGCGGTGCTGGCGCTGACCCATTCCTTCAACATGGACGAATGCGTGAACGGCCTGCGCGCCTGCTGCCTGATGCCGGGCGAGGTGGCGACCCCGATCCTGAAGCTGCGCCCGGTGGTGCCGAGCGAGGAGGAGCAGGCGAAGATGCTGCAATCCGAAGACCTCGGCCGCACCATCGCCTTCATCGCGTCGATGCCGCCGCGTGTGTGCATCAACGAGCTCCTGATCAGCCCGACGCATAATCGCGGCTTCATCCAGACGCCGAACAACAGGGATTGAGACGCGACGACCGCGCCACATTCTCCGCTCGTCATCCCGGGGCGCGACGAAGTCGCGAGCCCGGGACCCATAACCACAGGGAGTGGTTTGGCGAAGACTCGGAGTGACCGTCTCGCGCGACAGCCTCTTCCTGTGGCTATGGATCCCGGATCTGCACTCCGCTTCGCTGCGCTTGTCCGGGACGACGCTGGAAAGCGTGGCGCGCACTCCCCGCACGAACATCCCCGTCGATAGTTTCACCCATCACAAAGAATTTTTCTCCGAAACCGCATCGCGAACCCTCCCGTAGTTCGGTCCAACGACGGCGCTGCCGCTTCACGTCAAAGGGTCGCAGTCTCCGTCGTTGCCCAACTCAAGCGCCGGCCGTGCCGGTCACCATTCAATCGGGAGACTTTCCATGTCGAAGCGCATTGCCTATCTCGCTGCCGCCGCCTTCAGCGCCCTCGCCATCACCGCGACCGTCGTCGCGCCGGCCAGCGCCGAGGAGAAGACCGTCATGGTCGGCGGCGCTGCGATGTTCCCGTCGAAGAACATCGTGCAGAACGCGGTCAACTCCAAGGACCACACCACGCTGGTGGCGGCCGTGAAGGCGGCGGGCCTGGTGCCGACGCTGGAAAGCAAGGGTCCGTTCACGGTGTTCGCGCCGACCAACGCCGCCTTCGGCAAGCTGCCGGCCGGCACCGTCGACAATCTGGTCAAGCCCGAGAACAAGGCGACGCTGACCAAGATTCTCACCTATCATGTCGTGCCCGGCAAGCTCGCGGCCTCCGACCTCACCGACGGGAAGAAGATGAAGACCGCGGAGGGCGAGGAACTGACGGTGAAGAAGATGGACGGCAAGACCTGGATCGTCGATGCCAAGGGCGGCACCTCGATGGTGACCATCTCCAACGTCAACCAGTCGAATGGCGTGATCCATGTGGTCGATACCGTGCTGATGCCGGCGACGTAACACCGCGCCCCTGTTTCATCCCCGAACAGGGTGCTTTGAGACGGCGAGCCGGGGGTGCCCGGCTCGCTTTTTTGTGACCACGATAGGCTCGCGGCATCGATTCCATGCCGGACAGGGCGTAACGAAAGCGGAAACTTCGGCGTATAATTACCATCAGACGATCTTCAGGACGGAACCAGCATGGCGAGTCTCACAGTCACCGACGAGCGGGTCGGGGCCACCCCGGCCAAAGTGATCCAGCCGGCCTGGGTGCGGATCATGCACTGGGTCAACGCGCTTGCCATGATCCTGATGATCCTGTCGGGCTGGCAGATCTACAATGCCTCGCCGCTGTTCGGCTTCAGCTTCCCGCGCGAATATACACTCGGCGGCTGGCTCGGCGGCGGCCTGCTCTGGCACTTTGCGGCGATGTGGCTGCTGATGATCAACGGCCTCGCCTATCTCGTCACCGGCATCGCCACCGGCCGCTTCCGCAGGAAGCTGCTGCCGATCACGGCGGCCGGCGTGCTCCATGACGTCAGGGCGGCGCTGACCTTCAAGCTCGGCCATGACGATCTCACCGTCTACAACTACGTGCAACGCCTGCTCTATGCCGGCATCATCGTGGTCGGCGTGCTGATCGTGCTCTCCGGCCTTGGCATGTGGAAGCCGGTGCAGCTCTATTACCTCGTGATGTTGTTCGGCGACTACCCGACCGCGCGCTACGTCCACTTCTTCTGCATGGCCGCGATCTGCGCGTTCCTCGTCATTCACGTTCTGCTCGCGCTGCTGGTGCCGAAGAGCCTGCGCGCCATGATCATCGGTCGCTGAGAGCATGATCCGGAAAAGTGGGAACCGGTTTTCCGACAAGATCATGCTCCAAAACAGACATTTGAGGAGACTATGGCAAAGCGCTCATTCCTGATTCCCGGCGTCGACAAGCGGCTCCTGATCAAGGACTCCCTCAAGACGATGCCCGACGTCACCCGCCGCCGCTTCATCGCAGGCGGTGCCAGTCTCGGGGCGCTGACGCTGCTTACCGGCTGCGACGTCGTCGACTCGTCCTCGGCCGAAACCATGCTCGCCAAGGTCTCGAAGTTCAACGACGCCGTGCAGGCCTGGATGTTCAATCCGGATGCGCTGGCGCCGACCTTCCCCGAGAGCGCGATCACCAAGCCGTTTCCGTTCAACGCCTATTACGATCTCGACGACGCGCCCGATATCGACGGCAAAGACTGGAAGCTCGAGGTGCGCGGTCTCGTCGACAACAAGAAGTCCTGGACGCTGGACGAGCTCTACAAGCTGCCGCAGGTCACGCAGATCACCCGTCACATCTGCGTCGAGGGCTGGAGCGCGATCGGCAGCTGGACCGGTACGCCCATGCGCGACTTCCTCAAGCTGATCGGCGCCGACACCCGCGCCAAATATGTCTGGTTCCAGTGCGCCGACAAGGACGGCTACAATTCGCCGCTCGACATGCGCTCCGCGCTGCATCCCCAGACCCAGATGACGTTCAAATACGCGAACGAGATCTTGCCGCGCGCCTACGGCTTCCCGATGAAGATCCGCGTGCCGACGAAGCTCGGCTTCAAGAATCCGAAATACGTGGTCTCGATGGAAGTCACCAACGACTACAAGGGCGGCTATTGGGAAGACCAGGGGTACAATTCGTTTAGTGGAAGCTAACCTCGAACTCCGCTGCCGTAGGGTGGATTAGCCGAGCGGCTGTGCGAAGCGCAGTCGCTTGGCGTAATCCACCATGCTTCAGCGTTCGCCGAACGAAGTTGGTGGATTACGCTTCGCTAATCCACCCTACAGCACCGGTTGCTTGGCGGGTCCCACCTTCCTTTGGCACAGCGACAGCACCGCCCCGAGCGCCAGCAGTGCCGCCGACACATTCAGCGCGTAGCTCAGGCTCCCCAGCGCATCCGTGATCGCGCCGACCACGATCGGCCCCAGCGTCTGGCCGACGCCGAACGAGATCGTCATCGCGGCGATCGCGGTCGGCCACACCTCGGGTGGATAGTTGAGGCGCACGAAGGCGGTGGTCGAGCCGGCCACTGCGAAAAAGGCGACGCCGAACACGACCGCGGAGACCCAGAGCCAGGCCGGCGAATGTCCGAGCATCGGCAAGGCGGCACCCAACGCGTTGGCGCCGAGGATGATGGCGGTGGCGAGCCCGCCACGGTCCAGCGCCAGCACCCCGCGCCAGGCCCAGGGCGTGACGAAGGCGCTGAGCCCGATCAGACTCCAGAACGCGGCCTGCGCCGCGGCCCCGCCGCCGCCGTCGCGCACATAGGCGATCATGAAGGTCATGTAGGCAATGTAGCCGGCGCCGAACAGGAAATAGCTGGCGAGGTAGATCAGCACCGGGAGGATCGCGAACGACGCGTGGTTGCCCTCCGAGAAGCGGACGCCGCTCTCGATGCGGATCAGGAACAGCGGGATCGTCATCGCCACGGACAGCAGCGTCAGCGCCCACCAGACGATCCACCACGAGCCCGGCCCGAAATATTGCAGTGTGAATGGGGCGATCAGCCCCGAGGACAGAATGCCGATGCCGGGCCCGGCATAAAACAGGCTCAGCAGGAAATTGGCCCGCGCGGGCTGCGACTGCACGATGGTGGCGGCCAGCGCGCCGCCGGCGACGAAGCCGACTGCCGCGCCCAGGCCCAGCACCAGACGGGCCAGGCTCAGCGCAACGAAATTGCCTGATAGCGCGCAGGTGGCGAGCGCGGCGAGGCAGGCCAGGGTCCCGCCGCGGATCGCCGCGGACCAGCCGATGCGCTGGATCAGCCGGGACGCCACCAGCGCGCCCACGAGATAGCCGACGGCGTTGATCGTGTTCATGAAACCGGCGGCCGAGTAGGACCAGCCGAGGTCCTCCCGCATGTCGGGCAGCACCAGCGCATAGGCAAAGCGGCCGATGCCGAGCCCGACGGTGGCAGCCAGCGACAGGGTCAGGATCAGCCGCGCGGGACGCGCGTAGAGCGGGGCTTGGGCGTGCAAGGGGGTACTCCGGCCTGCCCAGTGTGGCAGGACCCATCCGCCTTGCACAGCGGCGAGGCGGCAATGGTGTCTTGCCAAGCGCGCAACGCCGCTCTAGCACTCCGGCCGAACCGTCATTCCGGGGCGCGCGCAGCGCGAGCCCGGAATCTATTTCACCGCTTGCGCCGTGGCCTGATGGATTCCGGTCTCGCTCGCTTTGCTCGCGCCCCGGAATGACGAGAGAGGATCGAAAAGGACACGACCATGGCGACCCACAAACTGCTGCTGCTCCCCGGCGACGGTATCGGCCCCGAGGTGATGGGCGAGGTGAAGCGGCTGATCGACTGGCTCAATGCGGCCGGGATCGCCAAGTTCGAGACCGACACCGGCCTCGTCGGCGGCTCCGCCTATGACGCGCACAAGGTCTCGATCTCCGAGGGCGACATGGCCAAGGCGAAAGACGCCGACGCCGTGATCTTCGGCGCGGTCGGCGGCCCGAAATGGGATGCGGTTCCGTACGAGGTGCGCCCCGAAGCCGGCCTGCTGCGTCTGCGCAAGGACCTCGCGCTGTTCGCCAACCTGCGTCCCGCAATGTGCTACCCGGCGCTGGCCGATGCCTCCAGCCTGAAGCGCGAGGCGGTCGAGGGGCTCGACATCATGATCGTGCGCGAGCTCACCGGCGGCGTCTATTTCGGCGAGCCCAAGACCATCACCGATCTCGGCAACGGCCAGAAGCGCGCCATCGATACCCAGGTCTACGACACCTATGAGATCGAGCGCATCGGCCGCGTCGCCTTCGAGCTTGCGAGGAAGCGCAAGAACAAGGTGACGTCGATGGAGAAGCGCAATGTCATGAAGTCGGGCGTGCTCTGGAACGAGGTCATGACGGCGGTCCACAAGCGCGAATACCCCGATGTCACGCTCGAGCATCAGCTGGCCGATTCCGGCGGCATGATGCTGGTGAAATGGCCGAAGCAGTTCGACGTCATCGTGACAGACAATCTGTTCGGCGACATGCTGTCCGACATCGCGGCGATGTTGACGGGGTCGCTCGGCATGCTGCCCTCGGCTTCGCTCGGAGAGATCGACGTCAAGAGCAAGAAGCGCAAGGCGCTGTACGAGCCCGTGCACGGCTCCGCCCCTGACATCGCCGGCAAGGGCCTCGCCAATCCGATCGCGATGATCTCGTCCTTCGGCATGGCGCTGCGCTATTCCTTCGACATGGGCGATCTCGCCGACAAGGTCGATGCCGCGATCGCCGCGGTGCTCGCCAGCGGCCTGCGCACCGCCGACATCAAGTCGGAAGGCACCACGGCCGCTTCCACCACGCAGATGGGCGAAGCGATTCTGAAGGAATTGCAGAAGCTGCACGCGTGAGGCGGCAAGCACAGAATCGTAGGGTGGGTTAGCCATGCGGACTGCGCGAAGCGCAGACCGCTTGGCGTAACCCACCGCTTCTGTTCTCCGCGGAAACCAGAGTGGTGGGTTACGCTGCGCTAACCCACCCTACGCACCTGTTCTCGGAGCCACCTCATGGATTCGCCCCGCCCCAAGATCGCGGAAACCATCGTCCATGAGACGGTTCGCCTCCGCGAGGCGCAGATCGGGCGCCGCTGCGAGGTGCTCGCGGGCACACGCATCGAATATTCTTCGCTGGGCGACTACTCCTATCTGGGCGAGAATTGCGACGTCGCCGATGCAGTGATCGGCAAGTTCACGGCGATCGCCAATTCGGTGCGGATCGGCGCGCCGAACCATCCGATGGGCCGGCCGTCCCAGCATCGTTTCACCTATTGCCCCGAATATTACGAGGCGAGCGCAACGCGCGACCGCGACTTCTTTGCAGAGCGCCGCGGCGACCGCGTCGTCGTCGGCAACGACGTCTGGATCGGCCACGCCGCCATCCTGCTGCCGGGCGTCACGGTCGGCGACGGCGCGGTGATTGCCGCCGGCGCAGTCGTCAGCCGCGACGTCGCGCCCTACACCATCGTCGGCGGCGTTCCCGCCCGTCCCATCCGCAAGCGCTTCTCTGATGCCGTCGCCGAGAGCCTGCGCCGCATCGCCTGGTGGGATTGGCCGGATGAGCTGATCTTCGAGCGATTGGCCGATTTCCGCTCGGAAGCGATCGAGGAATTTTGCCGGCGCTACGACCCGGCAGCGAACGCGTGAGGCGGACGCACTTGGCGCAACGAAAAAGGCCGGGCGTGAGCCCGGCCATTTGATTCGGAAAGATCCGTCCGCTCAGTACAGCGGGAAGTTCTGCGGATAGCCGCCGACATCGCCTGGCGGCGAGAGCGGCTGCCGGTCGATCGGGCGGTTCAGGTTTTCGCGGGCGAAGGACGGATAGCCAACGGCCGGCGGGAAGGCGTAGTCGCTGAACTTGCGGTCGCCCGGATTGACCTCGGTGCCGCCGTCCAGCCAGGAGCGCTTGCTCACATAAATGCGGGTGCGGCCCTGCTGATAGACCGCGTTGGGGCCGCTCGGGCCGTAGATGGGCCGGCCGCGATCGTCATAGCGCTGCTTGGTCTTGGTGTCGGCCGAGGCCGGAGCCGCGAACGCGATGGCAATTGCGGCGCCCGCCGCCAGCCAGGTCGCCAATTTGTTCGCGGCAGAAAATTTCGAGCTCATCACGTCCCCTTCAGGCGGCACGCCGCCAGTCGATTTCACCGCCATACTAGCCCGCCCGGGGTGACCGCAACTAGGTCTATTGGGTCACACCAGCGGGGAATAATCGTGCGTATCGGCAAAAGTTGCATGCAAACCAGCTACTTGGGCTTGATGCCGATCAAAGCGCTCCGCGCAATTGCGCGTTCGCGGCGCCCAGCAGCCAGTCCGCCGGGCCCGCGGGGTCACAGCGGCCGCGTTTCAGCTCGGCATGGGCGAACAATTCCGCCAGCCTTGGCTCGTTGCCGGAGGCCAGCAGCGTCAGCCGGTTCAGCATGCAGCCGATCGCCACGCGCCGGCTGGGCAGGCCGTCGCCCTGGCAGGTGAAGCCGGCGATCTGGAGCGCCGGCTCCTCACTGCGCTTGAGGTAGCCGAGACAGGCCTGCGCGCCCTCCATTGTGCCGGTTGGCCGGAACAGGGCAACCGGGCCGAATTTGGTGTCGATCAGGCCGGCCTGCTCGAGCGCGGTGGCCGCGCCCAAGCCCATCCGGGCGGCGAGATCCGCGGTCGCCGGACGTGTCACGTCGAATTCGGCGCCTTGGCGGTAGATTTCGAGCTCGGCCACGGGCCTGCCCGCGTCATCGCTCCAGCGCAGCACGTCCCTGCGGCCGCCTTCGGGATGCCTCAGGATGGTGTAAGTCGCTGTTTTGTCGGAGAAATCGTGTCGGCTGACGGCGAAGGCCGGGTGCGAACGGTCAGCCACGCTCCAGCCCGGTTTCCCGGCCGGCTCGTCGTCGCGCAGATCGGGCAGCTGGCCCAGCGCTGCGAGGGCGAGGATGGCAAACAGCGCGAGCGCCCCCACATAGGCGAACAGGCGCGCCAGCGTGCCGACGACCTCGTCGGCGAAGGCGAGCAGCGCCAGCTGGATGGCGGTCCGGGTAGGGCTAACGGCCATGCTGGCCTCGGGCGACTGCATCCACGTCCCTAAGGCATGGTCCAACGTTGTCTTGAGGCCGGTTCTCGCATAGAAGCGCTGCTCTTCCTGTTTAAGCGTCAGCTTCAGGAACGGGCTTTTTCATCGGAGAGTGAACGATGGGTTACAAAGTCGCAGTGGTCGGCGCGACCGGCAATGTCGGACGGGAAATGCTCAACATCCTGGATGAGCGCAAATTTCCCGCGGACGAGGTCGTGGCCCTGGCCTCGCGCCGCAGCGTCGGCGTCGAGGTCTCCTATGGCGATCGTACCCTGAAGGTCAAAGCGCTGGAGCATTACGACTTCTCCGACGTCGACATCTGCCTGATGTCGGCGGGCGGTGCGGTGTCGAAGGAATGGTCGCCGAAGATCGGCGCCGCCGGCGCGGTCGTGATCGACAATTCCTCGGCCTGGCGCATGGATCCGGACGTGCCGCTGATCGTGCCGGAAGTGAACGCAGGCGCGACCGAAGGCTTCAAGAAGAAGAACATCATCGCCAACCCGAACTGCTCGACCGCGCAGCTCGTGGTCGCGCTCAAGCCGCTGCACGACAAGGCGACGATCAGGCGCGTCGTGGTCTCGACCTATCAATCGGTGTCGGGCGCCGGCAAGGACGCGATGGACGAGCTGTTCTCGCAGACCAAGGCCGTCTACACCAATGACGAGCTGGTCGCGAAGAAATTCCCCAAGCGCATCGCCTTCAACGTCATCCCCCACATCGACGTCTTCATGGAGGACGGCTACACCAAGGAAGAGTGGAAGATGATGGCGGAGACCAAGAAGATTCTTGATCCCAAGATCAAGCTCTCCGCGACCTGCGTGCGCGTGCCCGTGTTCGTCGGCCACTCCGAGGCCGTCAACATCGAGTTCGAGAACCCGATCAGCGCGGACGAAGCGCGCGAGATTCTGCGCAAGGCGCCGGGCTGCCTCGTCATCGACAAGCAGGAGCCCGGCGGCTACGCCACGCCCTACGAGGCGGCCGGCGAGGACGCGACTTACATCAGCCGCATCCGCGAGGACGCAACGGTGGAGAACGGCCTCGTGCTCTGGTGCGTGTCCGATAACCTGCGCAAGGGCGCAGCGCTCAACGCGATCCAGATCGCCGAAGTGCTGATCAACCGCAAGCTGATCAGCGCGAAGAAGAAGGCGGCGTAAGCCGCCGCTCGGCGGTCACACTCCTCTCGTCGTCCCGGACAAGCGCGCCAAAAGCACGCGCAGCTCCGGGACCCATGCCACAGGAAGTGGTTTGGCGAAGAACGTGGTTGTCAGCTCGCACGACAACGTAAGCTTGGGGTTATGGGTCCCGGATCTGCGCTCCGCCCTGGACAACGCTACGCGTTGCCAAGAGCTGCGCTTGTCCGGGACGACGATCTCGTTTGATGCGGCAGTATACCAAACCGCTCAAGCCGCGCTGCGCGCGTTCTTGAATTCCTTCGTCGCCTTGTCCAGCACGAACAGCGAGCCCTCCGAGACGCCGAAATAGGCGCCGTGCGTCTGCATCTGGCCGCTCTCCACCGCCTTGCGCACGAACGGGAAGGTCATCAGGTTTTCCAGGCTGCGGAACACGGCGGCCTTCTCGATGCGCTCGACGAACTGCGCCATGCTCTCGTGCTCGCGCTGCTCGACCACTTCGCCCGGCTTGATGAACATCTGCATCCATTTGCCGATGAAGTCGCCGGGCGTGAGCGGCTCGATCTTGTCGACGAAGGCGCGGATGCCGCCGCATTGCGCGTGGCCAAGCACCACGATGTGCTTCACCTTCAGCACCGTCACGGCATATTCCAGCGCCGCCGAGACGCCGTGGGCGGCGCCGTCGGGCTGATACACCGGCACGAGGTTGGCGATGTTGCGGACGACGAACAATTCGCCGGGGCCGACGTCGAAGATCACCTCCGGCGAGACGCGGCTGTCGCAGCAACCGATCACCATCACTTCCGGCGACTGCCCTTTCACCGACAGCTCGCGATAGCGGGTCTGCTCGGTCGGCAGCCGCTGGGTGGCGAAGGCCTTGTAGCCTTCCAGCAAATGCTTCGGGAATGTCATCATACCTATGCCTAATCATAGACCGCTGGGGTGAACAAGCCTTTCGAATGGGCAGGCCAAGTGCTATCGGCTGATGTCGGACGAAAGACGAGGAAGGAACGCTTGCATGACCCGCCCGCGCCGAAGCCATCTGTTCATGCCCGGCTCCAACCCCCGCGCGCTGGAAAAGGCGCGCAATCTCGCCGCCGACGGCCTGATCCTCGATCTGGAAGACTCGGTCGCCCCCGAGGCCAAGGCGGCGGCGCGTGACGGCATCGCCGCCGCCATTGCGGCCAAGGGTTTTGGCAAGCGCGAGATTTTGATCCGGACCAACGGTCTCGACACGCCGTGGTGGGCCGATGACGTCGCGATGGCCGCCAAGGCATCGCCCGACGGCATCCTGGTTCCAAAAGTTTCAAGCATCGAAGATCTCGATACGATTGGTCGCAAGCTCGCCGAGCTCGGCGCCGCGCCGACCGCGAAAGTCTGGGCCATGATCGAGACCGCGCGCGCGGTGCTGCACGCCGAGGAACTGGCCGCCGCCGGGCGCGATCCATCGCGGCGCCTCTCCGGCTTCGTGTTCGGCCCGAACGATATCTCGCGCGAAACCCGCATCAGGATGCTGCCGGGCCGCGCCGCGATGATTCCGATGATCACCCACTGCATCCTGGCGACGCGCGCCCACGGTCTCGAGATCCTCGACGGCCCCTACAGCGACATCGCCAATTCCGACGGTTTCGCCACCGAATGCGCGCAAGCCCGTGATCTCGGCTTCGACGGCAAGACGCTGATCCACCCCTCGCAGATCGACGCCTGCAACGCGATCTTCACGCCGCCCGAAGAGGAAGTCGCGCGCGCCCGAAAGATCATCGCCGCGTTCGAGCTGCCCGAGAACGCCTCGCGTGGCGCGATCCGCCTCGACGGCGCCATGGTGGAGCGCCTGCACGCCGACATGGCCCGCCGCACCATCGAGATCGCGGACGCGATCGCGGCGATGGGGAAGGGCTGAAGAGAGCTCCTGGCGCCGGATATCCGCCTGGCGCGGATTTCTCGTCAGTATCGATAGGCCGCTCGCCTGGTGCGCCGGGATTCCTGTAACTTAGATCACACAGTCCGGCTGATTGCTCCGATAAATTTGCGTCGTTTGAATACTGCTTCCCGTCCCCGATATGGCGAGTGGGCTTTCGCATGCTTCGCAGATTATTCTATTGCTGTGTCATTCTTGCCCTCGCGGGACCCGCAGCCGCTATTGACCGCGTCAAAGGCGACGCGAACCCCGCCATTGCCGCCGCCTCCGAGCAAATACGGCGAGATCCCAAGGACGCGAATGCGTACTACAACCGGGGCAACGCTTACGCCGCCAGAGGCGATACGGACCGCGCCATAGCCGACTACACGGCGACGATCCGGCTCGATCCGGCGCATGCGAATGCCTACTACAACCGGGGCAACGGTTACAGCAGCAAAGGCGACACGGACCGTGCCATCGCCGACTACACGGCGACGATCCGGCTCGATCCGGCCTATGCCAACGCGTACTACAACCGAGGCAACGCCTACAGCAACAAGGGCAACACCGATCGGGCCATTGCCGACTACACCGAAGCAGTGCGCCTGCAGCCGGCGAATGCGAACGCGTATTTCAATCGCGGCAACGCCCACGGCAACAAAGGCGACACCGAACGGGCCATCGCTGACTACACTGAAACGATACGCGTGGACCCCACCTATGCGAACGCCTATGTCAATCGCGGGCTGGCCTACGAGAAGCGCAGCGATTTCGCCAAGGCAAGAGCCGATTTCAACGCCACGCTCGGACTGACCCAGAGCGCCACAAGATGGGCTCTGGATAAGGCGCGTGAGCGGCTCTCCGCCCTGCCGCCGCCGCGGCCAGCGACGGTCCTGGTCGAGAAAGCCGGCCTCCCCCCGTCCGTCGTGGCGCCCGGAGTTGCGAATAGTGATCGCCGAATCGCCCTCGTCATCGGCAATTCGGCTTATGAAAACGTTGCCGCCCTGCCGAACCCCGTCCGCGATGCGAGCCTCGTCGCCGATGTGCTGAGGCTCACCGGGTTCGAAGCGGTCACGCTGCTGACCGATCTGCGCAAGGATGCGCTGGTGAATGCCTTGCGCGAGTTTGCTGCACGTGCGGAAACGGCGGATTGGGCGGTCGTGTATTATGCCGGACACGGCATGGAGGTCGGCGGCGTCAATTATCTCATCCCGACCGATGCGAGGATCGCCGCGGACCGCGAAATCGGATTCGAAGCGGTGCCGGTCGATCAGGTCCTCAATGCCGCCGAGCGCGCCAGAAAATTGCGCCTCGTCATTCTCGATGCGTGCCGTGACAATCCGTTCGCCGCCCAGATGAAGCGCACGATGACGGTGGCGTCACGTTCGGTGTCGCGAGGCCTTGCCCCGGTCGAGCCGGAAGCTGGAACGCTGGTGGTCTATGCCGCCAAGGACGGCGAGACCGCACTCGACGGTGACGGGATCAACAGTCCGTTCGCGACCGCCTTCGTCAAGAACCTCCCGACGCCGGGCCTCGAGGTCCGCAGGCTGTTCGATTTCGTTCGCGACGATGTCATGGAAGCGACCGGCCGCAGGCAAAAGCCGTTCAGCTACGGCTCGATCTCCGGACGGCAGGATTTTTATTTCGTGGCCGGCAAGTGATGCCGGCCTTGGTAGAATTAAGCCGGAGCTTTACCGAAGTGCCTGCAGGAATGAGCAAGGGCTAGGGCGTCGGTTCGGCTTGGCGAGCGATGCCGTGCCATATGGCATCCTTGAGAGCGATGAATGAGGGCGGTGGAATGGTCGGCGGATCGGCAGGTCCGCTCGCCGCTCCCGGCACCAGGACGGCGACGTGGATCTCGCCATCCGTATAGTAGGGGTCGCCGCCACCGTTTCGGCCGAACAGAGTGGGGCCTATGCCGGAGATCTGAAAGAAACTGCTGACGACGCGGGCCGCTCGCAGGTCGGCCATCAGGAGATCCCGCTCGGCATCGATGTTGGCCGCGATGTGATGGGTGACCTGTCCCGTATCGTGGCTCAGCCCGATGCCTCGGTCGAAAGTTGCCGAACCGAGCCAGACTGGTCGACCGTCATCACCCTTTTCGAGGGCCTTCCAGAACCGAACGTGATTCCGCCGGTCTGCACTTTTCCCCGCAGGCTTCTCGAACGCGTATTGCTCCTTCTTTCCCAGATAGTAGAGCGGGCTGACCGGCGCGTCGCGATACGGTCGATCCAGTACCACGCTCCCGACGATCTCGATGCTTGATCGCAGCGTCACGGCGTCGGCCGCAGACCATCCCGCCGCGTTCATGGCGCGGACGACATCTGCGCCCTCGCCAACAAGTCCAACGTTCAGAGGGTCACCAGGGATATCGTCCGATGTCCTGGTGAGCATCGGCAACGAAGCGAGCCCCGCTTCGTGTTCGTGGTGAATCCACAGGGTGGGCACCAGAACATATGCGAGGGCTAGATAGACGAGCACAACAAAGGCCAGCACGAAAGGCCACCGTCGCTTCCTCGTCCCGGTCTTCGCGGAATTGGTCATGCGGTATCGTTCGAGCCAGTATACGCGACAGCATACCTATCCCGCATAGTCCGTGACAACGTCCGGTGTTTGCGCCCGCAGGGGCGTGCGCCAGGCCGATGGCCCCGTTCTGGCCGAAAATCTCACTCGTCGGTCGAGCCCCCGCGACTCAGCGCGGCGCGAGGTCGGCGCGATCGAGCGACTCCAGCGTCGAGGCGTTCGCACAATAGCCGTGATAGTTCTCCGCGGCGGTGCCCTCGGCGAGATCGCGGTCGCACTGACCCTTGTGACCGCAGAGCGAGCAGGTCCGCTCCATGTCGCGCAGCAGCAGGGGCTGCGCCTGCCCGAGCCGCTCCGCACTGATGCCGAGCTGCTCCAGCATCTTCGGGAGTTCGTCGGCGGCGTGCCGGCCGTGACGGACCAGCTCTTCGAGATCGTCGGGCGCGATCCTGAGATCATTGGCGATCCGGTCGAAATCGGCGCGATCGAGCTGCCGCATCTCGTTCATCTCGCGGCGATGCTTCAGCCAGTTCGCAAAGGACTCGATGAGGTCCTGAACGATGGGATAAGGCTTGCTTGCGGTGCTCATGGAAAGCTCCATTCGGGCGTCGGAATTGGAGCGAATTAAGCACAATGCTGCAGGCGCGCGTTGCGCTGGATCAAACAGAATCGAGCGAGGAAAATTGCTCTCGTGCTCCGGACGCAGCGCAGCGCTTCTTCAGCGGTGCGCTGCAGAGCCGGGGCCCACAGGTAGCTGGGTCCCGGCTCTGCGGTGCAACGTTGCACGCTGCGCCGCGTCCGGGACACGCGGGGAGAGCTACGCAAACCGCTCCGCCGCCCAGGCATACAGGCTGCCCGGAATCGGCTTTTCGCCGCCGCGGCCCTTGGGCGAGATGTGCAGGCCGATGATCTCGGGGCTGGTGACGAGGCCGAGATAGCTCGAAGGGTCGAAGAAACGCTTCGGCTCGGCATGCACGGCGTAGAACGAGTGCTTCGGGAGTGCGTTCTGCAGCTCTCCGGTGCGGCGCGCGAGCGCGGTCAGCGCGGCAGGGCCGTAGATCGCGACGCGAATATCCGAAAGGCGGTTCGAGCCGCCGCGCAGGCGGCGCATCATGAAGGTGATGCGGTGGCGCAGCGACAGCCAGTCCGGCGTCAGCTCATCCTGCTCCATCAGCTCCTCGAACGCGCGCACGATGCCGTGCCCGGGCGGAAGATAGATCACGGAGTTGCCGAGCTGGCGCGGCCGCTCCCAGGCGAAGTACGGTTTTGCCGGATCGATCTCGATGGGCTTCAAGAGCAGCACGTCGGCATCGAGCCAGAGGCCGAGGCCCTTCGCCATCAGCTTCATGCGGAAGAAGTCGCTGAACTGCAGCGCGGTCCAGTCGCGCCAGCTGCCGTCCGGCTGCGGCGGCCGCAGCCGTTCGGAGAACGCGTGCGGCAGGATCGCCTCGGCATCCGCATTGGCGATTCCTGCGGGCAGGCCGGGAATGGTGTCGAAGCTGTAGACCGTGATCTTGTGGCCGGCAGCGAGCTGCGAGCGCAGGCAGGTCCGGCGCAGCGCATCCATCGGGCCATGCCAGAAGGTGACGATCTCGGGCAGCATGAGGAAAAGCTATACGGGATATCCGGAGCAAAGAAAAAGCCCCGGCGCGGATGGCGCACCGGGGCTCGAACGAGAACTAGAGCATGATCAGGAAAAGTGTGCAGCGGTTTTCCGGAAAGATCATGCTCAAAGAATATGAAGTCAGGCCCAGGCGCGTTCGCGCTTGAGCTTCTCCTCGTAGCTGTCGATCGAGGCCTTCTTCTCCATGGTGAGACCGATGTCGTCGAGGCCGTTGATCAGGCAGTGCTTGCGGAACGGATCGATCTCGAACTTGACCTTGCCGCCGTCGGGGCCGCGGATCTCCTGGTTCGGCAGGTCGATCGTCAGCGTCGCGTTGGCGCCGCGCTCGGCATCGTCGAACAGCTTGTCGAGGTCTTCTTGGCTGACGCGGATCGGCAGGATGCCGTTCTTGAAGCAGTTGTTGTAGAAGATGTCGCCGAACGAGGTCGAGATCACGCAGCGGATGCCGAAGTCGAGCAGCGCCCAGGGCGCGTGCTCGCGGCTCGAACCGCAGCCGAAATTGTCGCCGGCGACCAGAACCTTGGCGTTGCGATAGGCGGGCTGGTTGAGAACGAAGTCCGGGTTCTCGCTGCCGTCGTCCTTGTAGCGCTGCTCGGAGAAGAGCCCCTTGCCAAGGCCGGTGCGCTTGATGGTCTTGAGGTACTGCTTCGGAATGATCATGTCGGTGTCGACATTGATGATCTTCAGCGGCGCCGCGACGCCTTCCAGCGTGGTGAACTTGTCCATGGTTGCGCTTTCCCGGGTGGGTCTGGAGGAACGGGTATTTATCGCGATCGGGGCGGGAATCCTAGGCCGAAATGGGCAGGGCTGCCCTTACCTCTCCCGCTTGCGGGAGAGGTCGCGCCGAAGGCGCGGGTGAGGGTTCTCTCCTCTGGGGGATTGTCCCGTTGCGGCGACACCCTCTCCCCAACCCTCCCCCGCAAGCGGGGGAGGGAACGCACCTTCAGTGCGGCAACCACCCTTCACTCCGCCCGCGCCTCGATCGCCGCCATATCGTCGTCGGAGAGACCGAAATGGTGGCCGATCTCGTGGATCAGGACGTGGCGGACGATATGGCCGAGGCTTTCGTCGTGCTCGGCCCAGTAATCCAGGATCGGCCGGCGGTAGAGCCAGACCATGTTGGGCAGCCGCGCCACGTCGCCAAAACTCTGCTGGGGCAGGCCGACGCCCTGGAACAGGCCGAGCAGGTCGAACTCGCTCTCGCATTCCATCTCGTCCAGGACCTCCTCGGTCGGGAAGTCGTCGACGCGGACGATCACGCCTTCGCAGAGCTTGCGAAATTCCGCCGGCAGGCGCTCGAACACCTCGTGAGCCATCGCTTCCATCTCGGCCAGCGAGGGCGCTTTCAATTCCGTCCACATGGGTCCGTTCTAAAGCGTTTTCGAGCGAAGTGGATACCGGTTCGCGTGAACAGAACGCGTCAAAGTAAGAATCTGGAGCCCGTTCCGATTCCATCGGGACGGGCTCTGGCGCGGGTTCCGCGGCGATGCATCTGGCTTTATAAGCGCGGCGAGGTTGACGGGCGCCGCCAAAACGGGGAGCGTGGGGCCGTCGATGGGACGTTTCAGGTGGGCGGAAAAATGCGAGCGAAAACAGCGCTGACTCTACTGTGCATGGGGTTGTTTTCGCTAGTTTGCGTCGGCGCGGAAGCCCAGACCGCCAGTCCCGGGATTCGCCTCGCCCAGGCGGCTCCGCCCGACGACGTTCCTCCGCCACGCAAGCGGCCCCCGGCGCGGTTGCGCGTCACTCCCTATTACAGCCCGGACGGTGTCTATCCCCGCTACAATCCGGGTCCCGACGCAGTCCGGGTGTGCAACGCCACCTATGTGCAGGAGTACCGGCCGAGCGGCACCGTGATCGTGCCGCGTGTGAGCTGCTACTGGCGCCGGGGCTGACCAGTTCAATGCCCGCGCCAGCGGACAGCGCGGTGGCCTCGTGAGGGTCGTGATGGCGAGATGGATCGCATTGGCCGCTGCCGTCGCGCTTGCCGCCGGCCTGCCTCGCGCGGCTTCCGCTGCGCAAAGGGTGACGATACCGGAGGCCTCGGCGGGGATCGCGGTTTTCGATGCACGACGACACGCGCGAACCCGTGACATCGTGCGGCCTGCTGCGCGCCCTGATCCACGCTATTACGCGCGGCCCGTCTACTACCGTCCTTATCCTTACGGCGTGCCCGCACCTTTCGTGTTCAGCTACGGGCCCTTCTGGTGAGGCGCCGCTCTAGCCGGGCGCAAATCCCCTGACCAGCAGCACGGTGGCCTGCGCGCCGGCTTTGCGATCACGCGAGATGTCCTCGTACTCGGGCGAGTTCGAGAAGGCGAGGAACGCGGCCTCGTCGGGAAACGACATCATGACAAGCTTGTCATGCGGCCATGCGCCTTCGAGCACGCGCGGATGTTCGTCGGCGGCGAGCAGCCGTCCGTTGTACTTCTTGAACACGTCGAAGAATCGCGCCTGATAGCGGTCATAGGCCGCGCGGTCCGTCATCTTCAATTGTGCAATGGCGTAGACAGTCATCCGCAAAACCCCTCCCGTCGCGGCACTGCGTCGCATCGCGGGACCCAGCGTCGTTCATTCATGGCGCGTTCACCTCGCTCTCCTCAGTTTACCCGAGGGAGCGACCGTTATTGAACAGCCATGGCGCGGCCGAGACGTCGCGCCGCAGCTCTGCTGTCCAGATTCAGGGAGGATTCCATGCTGAGAATGTTCGGCCTCGGGACGAGCCCGATGCGCTTGCTCGGGCTTGCGGCCGCCGCGACGCTGATGCTGTCGGCCGGCACCGCGCGTCGCGCTGAAGCGCTCACCTTGATCAATCCGGCGACGTCACCCGCAACGAAGGCCGCAGCCGACGATCTCGTCACGCAGGTTCGCCACGGCGGCGGGCACGGTGGACGTGGTTTTCACGGCGGCGGTTTCCGCGGAGGCGGATTCCATGGCGGCGGGCGACATATCGGCGGTTTCCATGGTGGCGGTTTCCGCGGCGGCCATGTCGGCGGCTTCCGCGGCGGACATATCGGTGGCTTCCGCGCCGGGCCGGCCTTTCATCACCGTCATGTCGGCGGCGGCTATCGCTATGGCGGCTTTCGGCATGGCGGATATGGCGGCTACCACCGTCACTGGGGCCATCATCGCCCGCACTACGGCTATCGACACTTCCGCCGGCCCTATTACGTTGGCGGGTATTATCCCTACTACAACTATCCGCGCCGCTGCCGGATCATCTGGACCTATTACGGCCCGCGCCGCGTCTGCCACTGGCCGCGCTGGCAGTATCCGTACCGCTATTGGTGACGTGAGTGGATTGCTGGCTCTGCATTCGTCATGGCCGGGCATAGCCGTCCGAAGGACGGCGTCGCTTCCGCTTGCCTATGTCCCGGCCATCCACGTTCTTGGGGCTTGCGCAGAGAGTTCGTGGATGCCCGGGACGAGCCCGGGCATGACGGAGAGGCTGGTTAAAGCCAATCCTTCAGCTTCCACGACGCCGACTTCCACCGCATCAAATTCTCGACCTTCCACTGCCTGAACATCGCCGGCGGCCAGCGGCTGAGCTTCGAGGTCTCTTCGATCTCGGGCTTGGCGACGATGCGCAGCGGCGTTGCGCGCCGGCGGTGCTGGCGCGTCGCCTCACTGATCAGATCGACATATTCCGGCTTGTTGGTCATGAGGCGTGTCCTCGCGAATCGTCGCGAGGACACAATGTGGGCAAGGCGGATTAACGGCGGTTTGCCGCGATCGCTACAATTGCAGGAACCAGCTTACCGCCAGTCCCTGACATCGACGAAGTGACCGGCGATCGCCGCAGCCGCCGCCATCGCCGGCGAGACCAGATGCGTGCGGCCCTTGAAGCCCTGGCGGCCCTCGAAGTTGCGGTTCGAGGTCGAGGCGCAGCGCTCTTCCGGCTTCAGCTTGTCCGGATTCATGGCGAGGCACATCGAGCAGCCCGGCTCGCGCCATTCGAAGCCGGCCTTGATGAAGATCTTGTCCAGGCCCTCAGCTTCCGCCTGCTCCTTCACGATGCCGGAACCCGGCACGACCATGGCGTTGACGTTCGCTGACACAGTCTTGCCTTCGGCAATCTTCGCCGCCGCGCGCAGGTCCTCGATGCGGCCGTTGGTGCAGGAGCCGATGAAGACGCGGTCGAGCTTGATGTCGGTGATCTTGGTGCCCGCCGTCAGGCCCATGTACTTGAGCGCGCGGTGCTTGGAGATGCGCTTGGCCTCGTCCGCGATCTTATCAGGGTCGGGCACGATGCCGGTCACGGAGATGACGTCTTCAGGCGAGGTGCCCCAGGTCACGATCGGCGGCAGCTTGGCGGCATCGAGACGCAGTTCGTGGTCGAGATGCGCGCCCTCGTCGGAACGCAGTGTCTCCCAATAGCGCATCGCCGCATCCCAGTCCGCGCCCTTCGGGGCCTTCGGCCGGCCGCGCAGGAAGTCGAACGCCTTCTGGTCCGGCGCCACCAGGCCGGCGCGTGCGCCGCCTTCGATCGACATGTTGCAGACCGTCATGCGGCCTTCCATCGAGAGCGCACGGATCGCTTCGCCCGCGTATTCCAGCACGTAGCCGGTGCCGCCGGCGGTGCCGATCTCGCCGATGATGGCGAGGATGATGTCCTTGCCGGTCACGCCGTCAGGCAATTTGCCGTCGACGGTGACGCGCATGTTCTTCGCCTTCTTCTGGATCAGCGTCTGCGTCGCCAGCACGTGCTCAACCTCGCTCGTGCCGATGCCGTGCGCGAGCGCACCGAACGCGCCATGCGTCGAGGTGTGGCTGTCACCGCAGACGATGGTGGTGCCGGGCAGCGTAAATCCCTGCTCGGGGCCGATGACGTGGACGATGCCCTGGCGCCTGTCGAACTCGTTGTAATATTCGACGCCGAATTCCTTGGCGTTCTCGGCCAGTGCCTTGATCTGCTCGATGCTCTCAGGGTCGGGGTTCGGCTTGGTGCGATCGGTGGTCGGCACGTTGTGATCGACGACGGCCAGCGTCTTCTCGGGCGCGTGCACCTTGCGTCCCGTGGCGCGCAGGCCTTCGAACGCCTGCGGCGAGGTCACCTCGTGCACCAGGTGGCGGTCGATGTAGAGCAGGCAGGTGCCGTCGTCGGCTTCGTGCACCAGGTGGTCGTTCCAGATTTTGTCGTACAGGGTGGTCGGCTTGGACATGAGCTTGAGCTCCGAAGAATGTGTGTCAGCGATGAGCGCGGCAGGCCGCGCGGGCAACGAATCGTCACGCAGCCTTTCAGGCTGCGCGCGTAAGCTCTGACGTTGCCGAGGTCGCGAAGCGTCCGAAGAACCGGCCAGGCAGCCGCGAGCGATCGTCGATGACGATGCGCTGGACGGGGGCGAAGCTGGTCAGATCTGGAAACATTCCAAGAATATATAGCAGGCCGAATTGGAAGCGCGAGAGGTTTCAAGTGCATGGCACGCGCACCGTGTATGCCCCTTCATCCTGAGGAGCGCGCCCTTGCGCGCGTCTCGAAGGATGCAGGCCCGGCCGGTGGCCTCGCCCTTCGAGACGCGCGTTTCGCGCTCCTCAGGGTGAGGGACAGCGTGCGCGTCGCTCTGAAACAAAAAAGCGCGGAGCCGGGCCCCGCGCTTTGGAATTTGCCCGGTGGGGCGAAGCTTACTCGCCGACGGCGGCCTGGCGGTCCTGCTTCTCGACGATGCGGGCCGACTTGCCGCGGAGATTGCGGAGGTAATAGAGCTTGGCGCGACGCACCTTGCCGCGGCGCACCACCTTGATCGAGTCGATCATCGGCGACATCACCGGGAACACGCGCTCCACACCCTCGCCATAGGAGATCTTGCGGACGGTGAAGCTCTCGTTGAGGCCACCGCCGGAACGGCCGATGCAGACGCCTTCATAGGCCTGCACGCGGGTGCGGTCGCCTTCGACGACCTTCACGTTGACGATCACGGTGTCGCCGGGGCCGAATTCCGGAATGTCCTTGCCGGCGGACAGCTTGTCGAATTGCTCTTGCTCGAGCTGCTTGATCAGGTTCATGGGTAAATCTCCATCGGCGCGCCCAGCCTTTTCAAACGGGGGCTGCGCGAAATTCGTCTATCCAGCCATTGCGGATGTGGCCGCTCCTATAAGGCAAGCCGGAGCGTTTGTCACCCGTCTGTCGTGCTTTTTGGCGTTTTTTGGCGCCCGGCCCGATTCGGGACGGGGGTCGGCACTTGCGCCCACAAATCCGGCCGCCGGTCCGCCGTCAGAGCCTCCGATTGCGCCCGCCGCCAGCCTGCAACCTTGGCATGGTCGCCCGACGTCAGGATTTCCGGGATCGGGACCCCCTCGAACAGCTGCGGGCGGGTGTATTGGGGGTATTCGAGCAGCCCGTCCGAAAAGCTCTCTTCGGTTCCCGAGGCCTCCTTGCCCATCACGCCCGGCAGGAGCCGGACACAGGCGTCGATCAGGGCCAGGGCCGCGATCTCACCCCCAGACAGGACGTAGTCGCCGATCGAGATCTCCTCGAGGCTCCGTCCGTCGATCACCCGCTGGTCCACCCCCTCGAACCGCCCGCAGACGATCAGGGGGCCGGGGCCCTTGGCGAGTTCGACGACACGGGCTTGAGTCAGTGGCCGACCCCGCGGGCTCATGAGCAGGCGGGGTCGCTCAGGGCGGCTCCCGGCCGCGTCGATGGCGGCAGCCAGAACATCCGCGCGCAGCACCATGCCCGGGCCGCCGCCGGCCGGGGTGTCGTCGACGCTGCGGTGGCGGTCGGTAGCGGAGGCGCGGATGTCGCGCGCCTCGAGCTGCCAGAGTCCGGCGGCCAGCGCACGCCCGGCCAGGCTCACGCCGAGCGGCCCCGGAAACATCTCCGGAAACAGCGTCAGCACGGTCGCGCGCCAGGGTGAGGGGTGGGTCATCGGATCTCAGTTCTCGTCGTCCCGGACAAGCGCGCCTGAAGCGCGCGCAGATCCGGGACCCATAACCACTGCAGCCAGTTTTGCGATGGCTGGAGCGATCAGCTTAGCCAAAATTGTAGTCGGTGGTTATGGGTCCCCGCGTTCGCGGGGACGACTCGCGGAGGCATCGTTGTCGTCGCCCTCGATTTCCTGTGGCAGCGCGATCACGACGCGGCCGCCCTCGAGGTCGACCTCCGGTACCACCGCGTTGGAGAACGGCAGCAGCAGTGTCGGGCCCTTGGGCGGTGCGATCTCGATGATGTCGCCGGCGCCGAAATTGTGGATCGCGAGCACGCGGCCGAGCGGCTCGCCATCGGTGGCGACGGCGGCGAGGCCGATCAGGTCGGTGTGGTAATATTCGTCCTCGTCCGTCGCGGGCAGCTTGTCGCGCGCGACGTAGAGCTCGATGCCGTTGAGGCGCTCGGCGTCATCACGGGTCGTGACGCCCTTGAACGTCGCGACCAGATGATCTTTTGCCTCGCGCGCCGTAGCGACCTCGAACTGGCGCTTGCCGTCCTTGGACAGCAGCGGACCGTAGCGCCTGACGGCGAAGGGATCCTCGGTGAAGGTCCACAGCTTGACCGCACCGCGCACACCATGCGCGGCGCCGATCCGCGCGACGCAGACCAGCGCCGACATGATCTGGCCTTAGCTCTTGGCGGCAGCTTCGGCCTGCGCCTTGCGCTCCTTGCGCGGCACGGCCTTCTCCGGGTTGTTGCGCGCTTCGCGCTTCTTGACGCCGGCAGCGTCGAGGAAACGCGCCACGCGGTCCGACGGCTGCGCGCCCTTGGCGACCCAGGCCTTCACCTTCTCCAGGTCGAGCTTGAGGCGCGCCTCGTTGTCCTTCGGCAGCAGCGGATTGAAATAGCCCAGACGCTCGATGAAGCGGCCGTCGCGCGGAAAGCGCGAGTCGGCAACGACGACGTGATAGACGGGACGCTTCTTGGTGCCTGCGCGGGCGAGGCGGATAACGACGGACATTCAGTTCTCCTTCAAAGTACGTTTTGTTCGGTTGATCGGTATTCTCGCGTTGCGCGGGACCGGTGCGGTCCCCCGCGACGAATTCCTCATTTTTTCTTGCCGGGAAAACCGCCGAGCCCCGGAAGGGTCGGCTTGCCGCTGAGGCCGGTAAGCCCCGGCACATTCGGTAGGCCTGAGCGAAGACCGGGCGGCAGATCCTTCGGCAGATTGGGCAGGCCTTGTCCGCCGCCGCTCTGCATCTTCTCCTGAAGAGCCTTCATCTCTTCAGGCGAGGGCATCTTCATGCCGCCGCCGAAGCCCATAGCCTGCGCGATGCCGGCGAGCGGGCCGCGCTTGCCCGAGCCCATGGCCTTCATCACGTCGGCCATGTTCCGGTGCATCTTGAGCAGCTTGTTCACTTGCTCGACGTTCTGGCCGCTGCCGGCGGCGATGCGCTTCTTGCGGCTGGCTTTCAACACGTCCGGATGCCGGCGCTCGTCGCGCGTCATGGAATCGATGATCGCCACCTGGCGCTTCAGGATCTTGTCGTCGATGCCGGCCGCCGCGATCTGGTTCTTCATCTTGGAGATGCCGGGCATCATGCCCATCAGGCCGCTGATGCCGCCCATGTTCGCCATCTGCAGCAGCTGCTCGCGCATGTCGTTGAGGTCGAACTGACCCTTGCGCATGCGCTCGGCGGTGCGTGCGGCCTTTTCGGCGTCGATGTTGGCGGCGGCGCGCTCGACCAGCGACACCACGTCGCCCATGCCGAGGATGCGGCCGGCGATACGATCGGGATGGAAATCCTCCAGCGCGTCGGTCTTTTCGCCGGTGCCGAGCAGCTTGATCGGCTTGCCGGTGACAGCGCGCATCGACAGCGCGGCGCCGCCGCGGCCGTCGCCGTCGACGCGGGTCAGCACGATGCCGGTGAGGCCGACGCGCTGATCGAACGAGCGGGCGAGGTTCACGGCGTCCTGGCCGGTGAGACTGTCGGCGACGAGCAGCACTTCATGCGGGTTGGCCGCGGCTTTGATCGCGGCCGCCTCCGCCATCATGTCTTCGTCGAGCGTGGTGCGGCCGGCAGTGTCGAGCAGCACGACGTCGTAGCCGCCGAGCTTGCCGGCCTCCAGCGCGCGCTTCGCGATCTGCGGCGGCTGCTGGCCGGCGACGATCGGCAGGGTCGGAATGTCGAGGTCGCGGCCGAGCACGGCGAGCTGCTCCATCGCCGCCGGGCGGTAGACGTCGAGCGAGGCCATCAGCACCTTGCGCTTGTCGCGCTGGACCAGGCGGCGGGCGAGCTTTGCGGTGGTGGTGGTCTTGCCGGAACCTTGCAGGCCGACCATCATGATCGGCACCGGCGGCACGGAATTGACGTCGATGGTCTGGCCTTCGGCGCCGAGCGTGTTGATCAGCTCGTCATGGACGATCTTGACCACCATCTGGCCGGGTGTGACCGACTTGACGACGGTGGCGCCGATCGCCTGCTCGCGGACGCGCTCGGTGAAGCTGCGCACCACCTCGAGTGCGACGTCGGCCTCCAGCAGCGCGCGCCGCACCTCGCGCATCGCGGCGTCGACGTCCTTTTCGGTCAGCGCGCCGCGCCCCGTCAGACGATCGAGAATGCCGCCAAGCCGTTCCGACAGATTGTCGAACAATGCCGTTGTCCTCTTTTACCTCTCCCTGCCTGCGGGGAGAGGTCGCCGCCCTCTTGGCGGCGGGTGAGGGGGTACGGGTCCATCTACGCGCACCATGCGCGGAGAGAGCCCCTCACCCCGACCCTCTCCCCGCAAGGGCGGGGCGAGGGAGCAGAAAACCAAACACCTTTGCGCCCGAGGGCGCACAGCGCTGTCGGGCGTTGACCTCCGGCCTCAGGGCCGGTCGGCGGGTCGAAAAGAAAGCCTTTCCGAGAAAGTGGCGGGGTTAAACGCCGCTCCCGCCCAAAAGTCAAGGAAAGTTAGGGTGCCGGGGCGACCTTGATAAGGCAAGGTACTGAAAATGTGACATTTTTGGCCATGGGTTCCTTTTCTGCCAGGCCCGCCCATATAGCCGGTGATGTCTTACCGCCCGACTATCACTACGAGCCTGCCGGTCACCCGACTTTGGGGCCGCTCGCCGGGGCCGGTGCCCTGGTCGGCGTCCTCGCGCTGGATCCTCCGCATGAAAACCTATGACGGCCCCGCCTCCGACCATTTCAACGGCCTGCACTTCTTCGATCCGGACGGGGCGCCGCCGAAATCGCTTCGCGAGGTGCTGCGCTGGCAATTCGGCGGCGGACGGCAGCGCGCGAAATGGCCGGAGTGGGCGCCGAGCCCGCATGCCGACATCCCGCCGGAGCGCATCGACGGCGACAAAGTGCGGCTCTCCTTCGTCGGCCACGCCAGCTGGCTGATCCAGACCGGCGGCCTCAACATCCTGGTCGATCCGGTCTGGTCGATGCGGGTCTCCCCGGTCGCCTGGGCCGGGCCGAAGCGGCACAACGATCCCGGCATCGCCTTCGAGAAGCTGCCGAAGATCGATGTCGTGCTGGTCTCGCACGGGCATTACGATCATCTGGATATCGCGACGCTGTCGCGGCTCACCAAGAATTTCGCCCCGCGTATCGTCACCCCGCTCGGCAATGACGTCACGATGCGCAGCCGGGATTCCACGATCAAGGTAGAGGCCTTCGACTGGCACGACCGCGTCGAGCTCGGCGGCGGCATCGCCGTGCATCTGGTGCCGACGCGGCACTGGACGGCGCGCGGCATGTTCGATCGCAACAAGGCGCTGTGGGCGAGCTTCGTGCTGGAGACGCCGGCAGGCCGGATCTACGTCGTCTGCGATTCCGGCTATGGCGACGGCCGGCACTTCCGCCGCGTCGCCGACAAGCACGGGCCACTGCGCCTCGCGATCCTCCCGATCGGCGCCTACGAGCCGCGCTGGTTCATGCGCGACCAGCACATGAACCCGGAAGATGCGGTGAAGGCGTTGCTCGACTGCGGTGCCGAGCAAGCGCTCGGGCACCATCACGGCACGTTCCAGCTGACGGATGAAGCGATCGACGCGCCGGCGAAAGCCTTGGTCGAAGCGCTCGATGCCGCAAAGATTCCGCAGGAGCGGTTCGTGGCGATGAAGCCCGGGCAGGTCGTGGAGATTTAGCGGCGCGCGATCTACTCCGCTGTCACCACACATACAGCTCGTCGTCCCGGACGAGCGCAGCGAAGCGGAGCGCTGATCCGGGACCCATAACCACAGGGAGATGTTTGGCGAAGACTCGGAGTTGCTGACTTCGCGCGACAACCACTTCCTGTGGTTATGGGTCCCGGATCAGCGCGCGCTTGAGGCGCGCTTGTCCGGGACGACGGCTGAAGTTGCGGCCACCAGCGTGCTCTGACACGCCCGCCCTCACTGTCCCGGCTTGATCGCCCAGCTCACATTCACCGTCACCGATAGCGTTTCCTCGCCGGGTGCCACCGCCGCCTGCGGTGCTGCAGCCATTGGCGCTGCCATGCGGCCCTTGAACAGCGGCACCGGGCCGCCGCCCTCGGTGATGCTGAGCGGCGCGCCCAGCGTGACGCCGGCGGCCTTGGCATAGACCTCCGCCTTGCGTCGTGCATCGGCGATCGCCTGATCGCGTGCATCGTCGAGCAGCTTTGACGCCTGCGTCACCTCGAACGAGATATTGCCGATATCGTTGGCGCCGGCGCTGACCAGCGTGTCGATGACGCTGGCGACCTTGGTCACGTCGCGAATCTTCACGGTGACGCGGTTGCTCGCGCGGAAGCCGACCACGGGCGAGGCGCCGGTGGATTTGTTCTGGCCGTATTGCGGCTGCAGCGACAAGCGCGATGTCTGGTAGTCCTTCTCGGCGATCCCAGCGCCCTTCAGCGCCAGCAGCACCTTGCCCATCGCGGCGTTGTTGGCGTCAGCAGCTTCCTTCGCCGTCTTGGCATCGTTGGCGACGCCGGCATCGATCTGCGCGAGATCGGGGGCTGCGGAAATCGTGGCTTCGCCGCTCACCGAAATGGCGGACGGGAAATCATCGGCGCGTGCGGGCGCCGCCAGCAGTGCGGTGGCGAATACGGCGGCGAGCAGGGCAGGCTTTTTCATCGGTCTCACTTCAGCGGCACGAAAACATTGATCACGAGCTTGTCCTCGGCCGTCTTCAGGGGATCGGTGAGGTACTCCTCGATGAAGGTGTCCTTGGCTTCCAGCTTCTTGTCGTCGAGGTGATTGGTGATCGCCTCATAGGTGTTGTCCATGTTGTCGTAGGAGCCGCGATGGACGAATTTCAGGGCTTTGCCCTCCGGCGATTTGCCGATGCTCATGTCCTTGGACAAGTTCTTCGGATCCTGGTCGACCGGGATCTCGGCAAGGAAGGTGAAGCCGGTGTCGTCGGTCGAGGTGTAGACGATCATCGCATTGCCGGCTTGCTTGATGCCCTGCTTGTCCAGCAGCGTGTTGAGGGCCTTGAAGGCGTCGATCAGCGTGTCGAAGGCCGAGTCCCAATTGGCAGTGCCCTTGACCATCACGACCTTCCTGGGCTCGAGCGTGGTCTCGAGGCCGAAGGGATCGGCGGTCTGCACCGGGGCGGGCGTCGCGGCGGCCGCCGGGGGCGGGGCCGTCGGGGCGGGGGACGGTGAAGCGCTGGCCGCCGGCGACGGGCTTGCCGCAGGAGCTGGCGAAGCGCTTGCCGCGGGGGCGGGTGCCGCCGAGGGCGCAGGCGAGGGGCTTGCCGACGCGGCCGGTGCCGGGCTGGGCGTCTGTGCCGGAGCCCCGGACAGGCCAATCGACATGGCCGCCGGGATCAGCGCGGCCAGAGCGAGACGACGAAAACTGGTCATTCTATTCTCCCCAAGGCCTGGATTTACCAAGGCCCAAATTCATCAAGGCCTTACCCACCAAGGCCTCAACCTGGCCGCGCGTCCCGGCTCGCGCGAACCGCGCCGTTCTAACACGCGAGCGCCGAATTCGTCCCATGACAGATGCGTCATGGCCGATGCGTCATGGCCCATGTCCTGGCTCGCGGCCGCAAATCACTGGCCAAGAGGGCCAAGGATCGCCATATAAGGCGGGCGAAATTCGGGAATTTTCATGAGCGCGCTGGCCAACCACGCATTTGCCAAGATGAACGGCATCGGCAACGAGATCGTCGTTGTCGACATGCGCGATTCCGCAGGCCGGGTGACGCCGGACGATGCGCGGGCGGTGGCGTCTGCGCAAGGCGGCATCGCCTATGACCAGCTCATGGTGCTGCAGAAGCCGCGGCTGGACGGCACCGAGGCCTTCATCCGCATCTACAACAATGACGGCTCGGAGGCCGGCGCCTGCGGCAACGGCATGCGCTGCGTGGTGCGCCGCATCTTCGAGAAGACCGGGCAGACCACTGCGACCTTCGAAACGGCCGCGGGCCTGCTCAATGCCTGGCAGGGCCCCGCGGCCGATCTCTACACCGTGGACATGGGCGTACCGAAATTCGGCTGGCAGGACATCCCGCTGGCGGAAGAGTTTCGCGACACCCGCTACATCGAATTGCAGATCGGGCCGATCGACAATCCGATCCTGCATTCGCCCTCGGTGGTGAGCATGGGCAATCCGCATGCGGTGTTCTGGGTCGAGGACGTCGACGCCTATGACCTCGGCCGCTTCGGCCCATTGCTGGAAAACCATCCGATCTTCCCCGAGCGCGCCAACATCACGCTCGCCCATATCGTCGATGACAAGCACATCACGATCCGCACCTGGGAACGCGGTGCCGGCCTGACCAGGGCGTGCGGGTCGGCGGCCTGTGCCACGGCCGTTGCCGCGGCGCGGCTGAAGCGCGCCGAGCGCAAGGTCGAGATCACGCTGCCCGGCGGCAGGCTCGGCATCGAATGGCGCGAGCGCGACGACCACGTGCTGATGACGGGCACGGCGACCTTCGAATATGAGGGCCGTTTTGATCCGGCGCTGTTCGCGCCTGTCACGTGATGGGCGTCGAGGTCGTCACCTTCGGCTGCCGCCTCAATGCCTTCGAGGCCGAGGTGATCCGCAGCAAGGCGGAGGGCGCAGGCCTTTCCGACACCATCGTCATCAACAGCTGCGCCGTCACCAACGAGGCAGTGGCGCAGGCGCGCCAGTCGATCCGCAAATTGAAGCGCGAGCGGCCCGGTGCGCGCATCGTCGTCACCGGCTGCGCCGCGCAGACGCAAGCTGCGATGTTCGCCGACATGGCCGAGGTCGACCGTGTCGTCGGCAATGACGACAAGCTGCGCGGCGAAGCGTGGCGCGCGACGCAGGCGGCGTTCGCCGTCGGCGCCGGCGGGAAGATCGCCGTCGGCGACATCATGGCTATCAGGGAGATGGCGCCGCACCTCGTCGACGGCTATGCGAGCGGCCTGCCGCGCGTGTTCGTCCAGGTGCAGAACGGCTGCGACCATCGCTGCACCTTCTGCATCATCCCGTTCGGCCGCGGCAATTCGCGCTCGGTGCCGATGGGTGCCGTGGTGGAGCAGGTCCGGACACTGGTCGAGCGTGGTCATGCCGAGATCGTGCTGACCGGCGTCGACCTCACCAGCTACGGCACCGATCTATCGGGAGCGCCGAAGCTCGGCATGCTGACCAGGCAGATCTTGCGGCATGTGCCGGAGCTGAAGCGCCTGCGCATCTCCTCGATCGATTCGATCGAGGCCGACAGCGATCTGCTCGATGCCATCGCCGACGATTCGCGGCTCATGCCGCACCTGCACCTGTCGCTGCAATCGGGCGACGACATGATCCTGAAGCGCATGAAACGGCGGCATTCGCGGCAGGATGCGATCGCGTTCTGCGACCAGGTTCGCCGTCTACGCCCGGACATCGCCTTCGGCGCCGACATCATCGCGGGCTTTCCGACCGAGACGGAGGAGATGTTCTCGCGCTCGCTCGACCTCGTCGAGGAATGCGGCCTGACGTTTCTCCACGTCTTTCCCTATTCGCCGCGGCCCGGCACGCCGGCCGCGCGGATGCCGCAGGTTGCGGGCGCAGCGATCAAGGAACGTGCGAGGCGGTTGCGTGCGGCCGGTGAAGCCGCATTGCGGAAGCGGCTGCAAGCCGAGGTCGGCGCAACGCGCGATGTGCTGATCGAGAGCGAGGGGCAGGGCCGCACGGAGCATTATCTGCCGGTGGCTGTTGCGGGCGAGCGGGTGGGCAGCGTGGTGCCACGAGTGATTGCGGGCAGCGATGGCGAGCGGCTCACCACATAGTCAGGCTGCGGTAAGTTGCGCCGCGTTCTATCTTCAACGTCGTCCCTGCGTACGCACGGACCTATACCGCGTGATTTATCGGTTCCATACGGTGCTCGTCCCAGCGAAGCAGGGCAGCTGACAGCCGTCGCCAAACTTCTCCCTGTGGCTATGGGTCCCTGCGTGCGCAGGGACGACACCGAGGGTGTGGATACGCCGTGACTGGAACGCGCGTTCCTACGACGCCCGCACCTGCCAGAACCGCAGCGTGCGCCGCGCGTCCTCCGTCGTCATTCCCGCAAAATGATTCTGCGCCCTGGCGAGATCGGCCGGCTTCATCGCGCCCGTCGCGAATCGGCTTTCGAGCACGGCGCCCGTCGTCTCCCAGCTGAGCTGCGCGGCCTTGCATGGCACCAGCAGGCCGTCCTCGCGCACGCTCTGCATCAGGGGGCGAACCACCTCGACCGTCGACCCGGATAGCGCCGCAAGGGTCGCCACCGTCTCCTCATAGCGCCGTTGTCTGGCGAAGCCGAGCAACGCCGCCTCGTCAAGCTGGCCGGTCGCCTTGAGACCCGCGATGGCGCGCTTGGCACCTTCGAAATCACGGACGCCGGACATCTCGCGCTCGACGCCGATGGTGACGGCGGCGATCGCGCTCTGGATCTCCTCGAACAGATGCGGCGGAGCGCGCGATAGGAGGCGGGTGCGCACGGTGTCCGTCGCCGCGCGCAACAATTGGCGGCGCAGCTCCGATGGGAGGTCGACGCGGACGCCGACGCTGACCGCGAGCTCCGGATCGCTTTCGGCCTGGCCGATGATGATGGCAAATCCTTTTCCGGAGACACGCGCACCGGGATTGGCGGCCAGCCGCCGGCTGACGCTGGGATAGCGGCGCGCCAGCAGCGCGTCGGTGACGATCTCCTTCAGCCACCAGCGGCCGGCGACCGCGAGCAGATGCGGTTCGCCCTTGGCTGATGCGATCTTCACCAGCTCGCCGTCGTCGAGGCGCGCGGATTCCTGCAGCACGGGGCCGGCGATGCGGATCTCGTCACTGTTGGCAAGGCGGCGGATCACCGACGGCGGCGCCTGTGCGACCGGCGCCAGCTGCGCGCTGATCTCGGCCAGCGCCACGCGCGCGGCCACATCGGCGATGGCGCGCAGCTCGATGGTGCCGATCAGGCGCTCGAGCACGTCGTCGAACAGCGCGATCTGCTCGTCGTCGAAATTGCCGGCGGAGGCGAGGAACAGCTCGGTGACGCGCCGCGCCGTCTCCAGGCCCTTTTCCGGCGAGCCGATCCGAAGTGCGGATTCGACCTCGTCGATGATCGATAGCCCGGCCTTGGTCATCACGCGCGGCTCGTCCTGAGCGGTTAACGGAAGCTTTTTCTAAGCAACCGCTATCATTAGAGAGGAGCGCTGAAGGTTTGGTAAACCATGGCCGGGACGCGGTCGTTGCAGCGAGATGCCGCTGCGAATGCGGTGCGCTCCCTCCCCCGCCTGCGGGGGAGGGCTGGGGAGAGGGTGTCTCCACAACGGGACGATCCCCCAGAGGAGAGAGCCCTCACCCGCGCCGGAGCCTGTCATCGGGCGCGCCTTCGGCGCGACCCGGTGGGCGCGACCTCTCCCGCAAGCGGGAGAGGTGAACAGCGCCTACTCCCCATTCCACCCGCAGGCTCTGAGCTTCTCGTGCATGTGCGGCGGGGCCGGCGCCACGACGCGGATCGGCTCCTTGTTCCGGGAGATCGGCACCACGATCTCGCGGGAATGCAGGTGCAGCTTTGGCTCGCCGAAGCGCGGGCCGTTGCCGTAAATGTTATCGCCGAAGATCGGCCAGCCGGTCGCGGCCGAATGCACCCGCAATTGGTGGGTCCGGCCGGTGACGGGTTCCATGGCGAGCCAGGTCAGGCCCTCGCCCCGGCCCATCACCTTCCAGTTGGTGATGGCCTTCTGCCCCTCCGGGTCGGGCTTCTGCCACCAGCCGCGCTCGGCGTTGAGCCGGCCGAGCGGCATGTCGATGGTGCCTTCGTCTTCAGCGGGGCCGCCCTCGACCACGGTCCAGTAGGTTTTGCCGATCTTGCCGTGCTTGAACAGCAGGCCGAGCGATGCGGTGGCCTTGCGATGGCGGCCGAGCACGAGGCAGCCGGAGGTGTCCTTGTCGAGCCGGTGAGCCAGCACCGGCGGCCGTGGCAGGCCGAAGCGGAGCGCGTCGAAGGAATCCTCGAGGTTCGGCCCACCCTTGGGGCCGCGATGCACCGGCAGGCCGGCCGGCTTATCGATGACCAGCATCAGCCCGTCGCGATGGAGCACGCGGCTCAAGATCTCGTCAGCGGTCAATTCGGGAACATCGAGCAATTGCAAGACTTTCGTTTGGAAGCGGGAACGGCTAACACGCCTCCATGAACGATACCACTTCCGAGACCCCCAAGCTGAGCTGGTGGCGCCGCCTGTCCAACGGGCTGAAGCGCACGTCGTCCTCGCTGGGGACCGCGGTCGCCGACCTCGTCACCAAGCGCAAGCTCGACCGCGCCATGCTCGACGACATCGAGGACGTGCTCTTGCGCGCCGACCTCGGCACCCAGGTCGCGGTCCGGATCGCGGACGCGGTCGGCACGGGGCGGTATGACAAGGCGATCTCGGCCGACGAGGTCAAGGACGTCGTCGCGACCGAGGTCGAGAAGGTGCTGGCGCCGGTCGCAAAGCCGCTCGAGATCGATGCGGGCAAGAAGCCGTTCGTCATTCTCGTCGTCGGCGTCAACGGCTCCGGCAAGACCACCACGATCGGAAAGCTCTCGCAGAAATTCGCGTCCGAGGGCCGCAAGGTGATGCTGGCCGCCGGCGACACGTTTCGCGCAGCGGCGATCGAGCAGCTCAAGGTCTGGGGCGAGCGGACGAAGACGCCCGTCATATCAGGTGCGCAGGGGTCTGATTCGGCCAGCCTCGCCTTCAACGCGCTGACGGCGGCGAAGGAGCAGAACATCGACGTGCTCCTGATCGACACGGCCGGCCGCCTGCAGAACAAGGCCGAGCTGATGAACGAGCTCGAAAAGGTCGTGCGCGTCATCCGCAAGGTGGACGCAACCGCGCCGCATGCGGTGCTGCTGGTGCTGGACGCCACCGTCGGCCAGAACGCGCTGTCGCAGGTCGAGGCCTTCCATCGCACCGCCGGCGTCACCGGCCTCGTGATGACCAAGCTCGACGGCACGGCGCGCGGCGGCATCCTGGTGGCGCTCGCGGAGAAATTCAAACTGCCGGTGCATTTCATCGGCGTCGGCGAAGGCGTCGACGATCTCGCGCCGTTCACCGCGCGTGACTTCGCCCGCGCCATCGCCGGAATCGAGTCGTAGGTTTCTTTCGTCATCCCCCGCGAAGGCGGGGGATCCAGTATTCCGCGCCGCCTGTGGTCTACAACCGGCGGCACGGCGTACTGGATGCCCCGCCTGCGCGGGGCATGACAGCAACAAAGGTCAGGTAATGGACAAGACCCAGCCGCATCCGCTGTTCAAGCTCGCGACCGAGCTCGGTCCGCTGCTCGTGTTCTTCTTCGTCAATGCGAAGTTCAATCTGTTCGCCGCGACCGGCGCATTCATGGTCGCGATCGTGGTGGCGATGGTCGCCTCCTATGTGGTGACGCGCCACATCCCGATCATGGCGATCGTGACGGGCGTGATCGTATTGGTGTTCGGCACGCTGACGCTGGTGCTGCACGACGAGACCTTCATCAAGGTCAAGCCGACCATCATCTACGGCCTGTTCGCCGCGATCCTCGGCGGCGGCCTGTTGTTCGGCCGCTCCTTCATTGCCGTGATGTTCGACCAGGTATTCAACCTGACCCCGCAGGGCTGGCGCATCCTCACGCTGCGCTGGGCGTTGTTCTTCGCCGGCATGGCCGTGCTGAACGAGATCGTCTGGCGCACCCAGAGCACCGACTTCTGGGTGAACTTCAAGGTGTTCGGCGTGACGCCCATCACGATGATCTTCGCCATCGCCCAGATGCCGCTGACCAAGCGCTACCACCTCGCGCCGGTATCGCTGGAGACCAGCGAGGCGGAGGCGGGGGATGTGAGCAAGGGGTAGTCGATCTCGTGTCCCGGACGCGCGAAGCGCGAGCCGGGACCCAGTGCTCTCTCCAACAGCGCCGTCGTGGTGATATGGGCCCCGGCTCTGCAGCGCATCGCCGGGGGCGCTGCGCCGCGTCCGGGGCACGAGATGCCTTACGACCCCGCCTTCAGCGCCTTCTCCATCTGCGGCATCAGCACCGTCCGCAGATTGTCCGGCGTGACCGGCCCCACCAGCTTGTAGACGATGGTGCCCTCGCGCCCGACGACGAAGGTCTCCGGCACGCCATAAACGCCCCATTCGATCGAAGCGCGGCCGTTCGCGTCCACGCCGACGCGGCCGAACGGGTTGCCGTAGCGGCCGAGGAAGCGGCGCGCATTGTCGGAGGAGTCCTTGTAATTGATGCCGACCAATTGGAAGCGCTTGTCCTTGGCGAGTTCGGTCAGGAGCGGGGCCTCGTCATGGCACGGCACGCACCAGGACGCCCAGACGTTGACCAGGCTAACCTTGCCCTTGAACGCGGCGGGATCGAGCCCCGGCACCTGGGTGCCGTTGTCCTGCAATCCCTCCAGCGGCGGCAGCGCCGTCTGCGGCGCCGGCCGACCGATCAGCGCCGAGGGAATCCGCGAAGGATCGCCGCTGCCGAGCCGGAACCAGAACAGCAGCGCAAGTCCGATGAAGGCGATCAGCGGCAGCACCATCAGGAAGGTGCGGCGCTGCGGCGGGGCGGAGGTCGATTGATTGCTCATCGCAGCTCCGTGGCGCTGCGGCCTGAACGGCGGGTGATGCCGCGCTCCTCCAGTTCGCGCAGGCGCTGCGTCTGGCTGCGATAATCGAGCACGATCCAGCCGATCAGGATCGCGACCACGGCGGCCGCCGCGGCATAGGACGTCACGATGAAGGAGGCGTAGGGACCGAGCGACATGATCAAGCGGCCCCGACTTCGTTTGAAGCGCCTTCACCACGCGAACCGCTTTCGCTCGAGAACGCGATGCGGCTGGCCTGCATCATCTGCAGCGAGCGGACGCGGCGGCGCAAAATCTCATTGCGCATCGCAGCCAGGTGCAGCGTGACGAACAGCAGCGTGAACGCGATCGCCATCACCAGCAGCGGAATCAGGAACGACTTGTCGAGGGCCGAGCCGCCCATCCGCATCACCGAGGCCGGCTGGTGCAGCGTGTTCCACCAGTCGACCGAGAACTTGATGATGGGCAGGTTGATGGCACCAACCAGGGTGAGCACCGCCGCGGCGCGTGCCGCGCGCGAGGGATCGTCGACCGCGCGCCACAGCGCCATCAGGCCGAGATACATCAGGAACAGGATCAGCACCGAGGTCAGCCGCGCATCCCATTCCCAATAGGTGCCCCACATCGGCCGGCCCCACAGCGAGCCCGTGAGCAGCGCGAGGAAGGTGAAGCTGGCGCCGATCGGAGCTGCCGCTTTCGCGGCGACATCGGCGAGCGGATGCCGCCACACCAGCGTGCCCAATGATGCGATGCTCATCACGCCCCAGACGAACATCGACAGCCATGCATTGGGCACGTGGATGAACATGATCTTCACGGTCGCGCCCTGCTGGTAGTCGTCGGGCGCGAGCGCGGATTGATAGAGGCCGATAGCGAGCAGGATGACGGTCGCGGCCGCGAGCCACGGCAACACCCGCGCCGTCAGGGCGAGGAACCGTGTCGGATTGGCGAGGTCGATCAGCGTCATGGTATCCTGATAATCACCGGGGGCCGCTCAGGCAATCAGCACGAAAGGCCGCAGCGAAAATTGATCGGAGTCAAGGTCGGTCGAGCCCATCTCAATCGAGACCATGGCGCAGGCTCGCCGCCGCCGCGAACGGGCCGACGACGAGGCTGACCAGGGACAGCGCACAGAGGATCGAGAACGGCGCCCCGAACGTCATGGGACCGACGATCACGGCCTGCGAGGCCGCAACGCCGAAGATCAGCACGGGAATCGACAGCGGCAGCACGAGAACGGCCATCAGCAGCCCGCCGCGATGCAGCGTCACCGCCAATGCCGCGCCGATCATGCCGGTGAAGGTCAGGGCCGGCGTGCCCGCCAGCAGCGTCAGCGCCACTGCGCCAGTTGCGACCATGTCGAGGTTGAGCAAGAGGCCGAGCACGGGGGTTGCGACAATCAGCGGCAGGCCGGCGGCCAGCCAATGCGCCAGCGCCTTGGCGGCGCAGGCGAGTTCCAGCGGTGTCCGGCTCATCGTGATCAGGTCGAGCGAGCCGTCCTCATGATCGGCCATGAACAGCCGGTCGAGGGTGAGCAGGCTCGCCAGCAGCGCGCCGAGCCACAGGATCGCCGGCCCCAGCCGCGACAGCAGCGCCAGATCCGGCCCCACCGCGAACGGCATCAGGACCACGACGGTCAGGAAGAACAGCACCCCGATCAGCGCCCCGCCGCCAACGCGCAGCGCGATCCGGATGTCCCGGCGAATCAGGGCGGACAGGGCGGTCATGGAGTGGCACTTCCGGCGGAATCACATTGTTTGATGGCCTCGAGCCGCGGGCCCAGTGTGCTCCCTCCCCACTTGTGGGGGAGGGGTGGGGTGGGGGGTAGCCCCGGGCGAGACGTTTGTTTGGGGGGCGTCGCCAGCAACAGCGCTCGCGCTGTCTCAACGCGAGAGCCGAGAGGTCTTGCCGTGTGGCACCCCCCTCCCTGGCCCTCCCCCACAAGGGGGGAGGGAACGGAGAGGCCGGAGCCCGGCCGCTTGGAAAGCTGAGGGTGGGGCCGCATCACGCCACACCCCCGATCCGCAGCTCCCGCGATTCGATCCCCAACGGGGCGTGGGTGGCCGCGACGATGAGGCCGCCGGCGGCCAGGTGCTCGCGCATCAGGCTGCCGAACATGTCCTGGCCGGCCACATCCAGCGCATTGGTCGGCTCGTCCAGGAGCCAGACCGGGCGGTGCACGGCCAGCAGCCGGGCCAGCGAGAGCCGGCGGCGCTGGCCGGCGGACAGGAAGCCGGCGGGCAAATGGGTGGCATGGTCGAGGCCGACTTTGGCGAGGCTTTCAGCCGCGTCACTGCGCTCCCCGCCCAGGAAATCAGCCCAAAAGACCAGATTTTCCGCCACGCTGAGGGCCGGCTTGAGGGCATCGCGATGGCCGAGATAGTGGCACTGCTCCGGCACCGTCAGCTCGGCGCCGCCCCCGTCCAGCGCGATCGTCCCGGCCGCGGGAACGAGCAGGCCCGCGATCAGCCGCAGCAGCGAGGTCTTGCCCGATCCGTTGCGACCCGTCACCGCCACGGCTTCGCCCGAGGCGGCCGCGAATTCGAGGCCGGCGAACACCTCGCGTCCGCCCCGCACGCATCTGAGCCCGTGACCTGAAAGCCGCATCTCGCCTCGTTTCGACCCGCTCAAAGCCAGGCCTCAGGAAATCTTGGGGTAGCGCATGGGAATTTTTGGCTCGCGGATTGCTGCGGCACGATTGTGGCTGTGGCGGCGCCGTTAGAAAGCTTCTATAAGCCCGGAACTACTTGATGCAGCAACTCAACCTGCCCCTGCAAGCGGCCCAGCCTGATACGCTGACGGTGTTAAAATACCCTGCCGGGTATAACTAACAATTGGGATCTCCTACATGACCTCGCTCGACAGCTTCAAATGCAAAAAGACCCTCAAGGTCGGCGCCAAGACCTATGTGTATTACAGCCTGCCCACGGCCGAGAAGAATGGTCTGAAGGGAATTTCGAAACTTCCCTATTCGATGAAGGTCCTGCTCGAGAACCTCCTGCGCAACGAGGACGGCCGCTCGGTCAAGAAGGACGACATCGTCGCGGTGTCGAAATGGCTGCGCAAGAAGTCGCTGGAGCATGAGATCGCCTTCCGTCCCGCCCGCGTCCTGATGCAGGACTTCACCGGCGTGCCCGCGGTGGTCGACCTCGCTGCGATGCGCAACGCGATGCAGAAGCTCGGCGGCGATGCCGAGAAGATCAACCCGCTGGTCCCCGTCGATCTCGTCATCGACCACTCCGTGATCGTGAACTTCTTCGGCGACAACAAGGCCTTCGGCAAGAACGTCACCGAGGAATACAAGCAGAACCAGGAGCGCTACGAGTTCCTGAAGTGGGGCCAGAAGGCCTTCTCGAACTTCTCCGTCGTGCCGCCCGGCACCGGCATCTGCCACCAGGTCAACCTCGAATATCTGGCCCAGACGGTCTGGACCAAGAAGGAGAAGATGACCGTCGGCAAGAAGACCGGCACCTTCGAGGTGGCTTATCCCGACTCGCTCGTCGGCACTGATTCGCACACCACCATGGTCAACGGTCTGGCCGTGCTCGGCTGGGGCGTCGGCGGCATCGAGGCGGAAGCCTGCATGCTCGGCCAGCCGCTGTCGATGCTGCTGCCCAACGTCGTCGGCTTCAAGCTGAAGGGCGCGCTGAAGGAAGGCGTCACCGCCACCGACCTCGTGCTCACCGTGACGCAGATGCTGCGCAAGCTCGGCGTGGTCGGCAAGTTCGTCGAGTTCTTCGGCCCGGGCCTCGACCATCTCTCGGTCGCGGACAAGGCCACCATCGCCAACATGGCACCCGAATATGGCGCGACCTGCGGCTTCTTCCCGGTCGATGCCGCCGCGCTCGATTATCTCAAGACCTCCGGCCGTGCCTCGGCCCGCGTCGCGCTGGTGCAGGCCTATGCCAAGGCCCAGGGCCTGTTCCGCACCGCCAAGTCGCCCGATCCCGTGTTCACGGAAACGCTGACCCTCGACCTCGGCGACGTCGTGCCGTCATTGGCCGGCCCGAAGCGGCCCGAAGGCCGCATCGCGCTGCCCACGGTCGCGGACGGCTTTTCGCTCGCACTCGCCAGCGAGTACAAGAAGGCCGAGGAGCCGGCGAAGCGCTTTACGGTCGAAGGCAAGAACTTCGATCTCGGTCATGGCGATGTGGTGATCGCGGCCATCACCTCCTGCACCAACACCTCGAACCCGAGCGTTCTGATCGGCGCCGGCCTGCTCGCCCGCAATGCGGTGAAGAAGGGCCTGAAGGCCAAGCCCTGGGTGAAGACCTCGCTCGCCCCGGGCAGCCAGGTGGTTGCGGAATATCTCGCGAATTCCGGCCTTCAGGCTGATCTCGACAAGGTCGGCTTCAACCTGGTCGGCTTCGGCTGCACAACCTGCATCGGCAATTCCGGCCCGCTGCCGGAGGAGATCTCGAAATCGATCAACGACAACGGCATCGTCGCGGCCGCCGTGCTCTCCGGCAACCGCAACTTCGAAGGCCGCGTCTCGCCGGACGTGCAGGCGAACTACCTGGCCTCGCCGCCGCTGGTCGTCGCCTACGCGCTTGCCGGCAGCGTCACCAAGAACCTCGCCGCCGAGCCGCTCGGCGAGGGCAAGGACGGCAAGCCGGTGTACCTGAAGGACATCTGGCCGACGACGAAGGAGATCAACGCCTTCATGAAGAAGTTCGTGACCGCGTCGATCTTCAAGAAGAAGTATGCCGACGTGTTCAAGGGCGATACCAACTGGCGCAAGATCAAGACGGTCGAGAGCGAGACCTACCGCTGGAACATGTCCTCGACCTATGTGCAGAACCCGCCTTATTTCGACGGCATGAAGAAGGAGCCGGAGCCGGTCACCGACATCGTCGAGGCGCGCATCCTCGCCATGTTCGGCGACAAGATCACCACCGACCACATCTCGCCGGCCGGTTCGATCAAGCTGACCTCGCCCGCCGGCAAGTATCTCAGCGAGCACCAGGTGCGTCCGGCCGACTTCAATCAGTACGGCACGCGCCGCGGCAACCATGAAGTGATGATGCGCGGCACCTTCGCCAACATCCGCATCAAGAACTTCATGCTGAAGGGCGCCGACGGCAACATTCCGGAAGGCGGCCTGACCAAGCACTGGCCCGACGGCGAGCAGATGTCGATCTACGACGCCGCGATGAAGTACCAGCAGGAGCAGGTGCCGCTGGTGGTGTTCGCCGGCGCCGAATACGGCAACGGCTCCTCGCGCGACTGGGCGGCGAAGGGCACGCGTCTGCTCGGCGTGCGCGCCGTGATCTGCCAGAGCTTCGAGCGCATCCACCGCTCCAATCTGGTTGGCATGGGCGTACTGCCGCTGACCTTCGAGGAAGGCACCTCGTGGTCGTCGCTGGGCCTGAAGGGCGACGAGAAGGTCACGCTGCGTGGCCTCGTCGGCGACCTCAAGCCGCGCCAGAAGCTGACCGCTGAGATCGTCTCCGGCGACGGTTCGCTGCAGCGCGTTTCGCTGCTCTGCCGCATCGATACGCTGGACGAGCTCGACTACTACCGCAACGGCGGCATCCTGCACTACGTGCTGCGCAAGCTCGCGGCGTAAGCGCGGATTTGTGAACGATGGCTCACTGCGAAGTGAGTAGAAGCCCAAACGAAGGCGGCCTATCAAAGGCCGCCTTCGCGCGTTTGCGGTACGTTTCAGATGGGCCCGCCCGGCGGAAAACCTTCCTTTGGACGGTTGGCTGGACGGACGAATGTACCGCGCCCCGTAAGACTACGGTGACCATCCGGCGATAAGATTCCTCTTCCCACGAGCAATGGTGTGCGGCGTTCGACATGACGACAATGACGGCTTCTCATCCGATTTCGCGCTGGTCCAATGCCCTCTGGACGGGAGCTCTCGGCATCTGCGCGATCGTCGCCGTCATCCGCCCCGCGCACGCTGATCCCCGCGCCGTTGTCGAATTGTTCACCTCGCAGGGCTGCTCCTCCTGCCCGCCCGCCGACCAGATCATCGGCGATCTCTCGAAAGACCCGTCGATCATCGCGTTGAGCATGCCGATCGACTATTGGGACTATCTCGGCTGGAAAGACACGCTGGCGGACTCGCGCTTCTCTGCACGGCAGCGTGCCTATTCGCGCATGCGTGGCGACCGCGAGGTCTACACGCCGCAGGCCGTCGTCAACGGCTCCACGCATGTCATCGGCAGCGATCGCGCCGGCATCGAGAATGCGATCGGCAAGACCGACAAGGGCAGTGGCGTGATGAGCGTGCCGGTGAGGATGTCACTGTCGGGCAAGCACATCAACGTCTCGGTGGCCGAAAGCAAGGAGCCCGCGGTCTCGCACGGCGAGGTCTGGATCTGCTCGATCGCCAAGTCGGTGCCGATCGCGATCACCCGCGGAGAGAATCGCGGACAGCAGGTCACCTATCACAACGTGGTACGCAACCTGCTCAAGGTCGGCGACTGGACCGGCCGTCCGGAAAGCTGGTCGGTGCCGATCGAGAACCTCACGCGCGATGGCGTCGACGGCGCGGTGGTCTATGTCCAGGACGGCAGCCGGGAGAAGCCCGGCCCGATGCTGGGTGCGGCGTACACGTCGCTGCATTGATATTTTTCTAGCGTCGCACTCTGCTCTCGACTCTCACGGTGAGGAGCGCGCCCTTACGCGCGACGGACGGTGCTGCGCATCGCCGCGAGAAACCATGAAAGGCCCCGCTGATGCAGTTCGGCCTTCATCCTTCGACGCCGCGCGAAGAGCGCGGCCCTCAGGATGAGGGGAGAGAGTCGTCGCCCGGATTTTCGGAGAGAGGCCGCGCCGGACACATCCCGACACAAACAAAAAAGGACCAACTTGCGTTGGCCCTCCTTGCCGTGCGTACAGACCCGATCCTGTTCGACCCCGGGGGGCTGGGGGCTGAGGAATCCGGAACCGAAAGGACCGGGTCAACGCACGGGACTCTATATCGCAGTGCAGGGCGGCGGGCGGTGGGCGGAAAAGCGGCGATACTATGATTCCTGCTAACGATCCCGTGACGGTTTGCCGCGATAAAGTTCCACTCCTGCGTGTGCCCTGACTCGCAGCCGATTCGGTGGGTTGAGCCCCTTGCGGCGCCGAACGGTTGGCGCAATCATGCAATTGTCATGAGCGCGGTTCCGGGGACGGTCTTCGCGGACGCGGTCATGGCATGCGATGAGGAGGCGCTTCCCATGAGCCTGATGTCGGAGGATGCCGATCCGAGCGAGCAGCGCGCGGCGGCGCGCCCCGCCGCTGGGAATGCGCAGCCGAACCGGGTGACGTTCAACCGGCTCGAGCTGCACCGGATTCTCAATCTCTACGGCCGCATGGTCGCCGACGGCGAATGGCGCGACTACGCCATCGACTTCCTGAAGGACCGCGCCGTGTTCTCGGTCTATCGCCGCGCCTCGGAAGTGCCGATCTATCGCATCGAGAAGGACCCGCGGCTCGCGCGCAAGCAGGGCATGTACAGCGTGATCTCGGCGACCGGGCTGATCCTGCGCCGCGGCCATGAGCTCGAGCGGGTATTGCTGGTGATCGATCGGAAGCTGGCGGTGGTGTGACGACCTTCGATCGTCATTCCGGGGCGCGACGAAGTCGCGAACTCCGGCGCGCAGTTGCGCGCCTGAGAATCCCGGTCCGCGTTCGCAAACAACTTCTGGATTCCGGGTTCGATGCTGCGCATCGCCCGGAATGACGGATAAACCTACGTCCCCGGCACCGTGCTTGCGCCCTCGCCGAGCTCCCGCTGCATCATCACCGTGTCCAGCCAGCGACCGAATTTCAGCCCGACATTGGGATGCGTGCCGATCATCTTGAAGCCGCACCTGGTGTGCAGGCCAATCGATCCGGCGTTGGCGGAATCGCCGATCACCGCGATCATCTGGCGAAAACCGCGCGCCTCGCATTCGGTGATCAGCCGTTCCAGCAGCAGCGAGCCGACACCGCGGCGGTGGAAGGAGGGATCGAGATAGATCGAGTTCTCCACCGTGAAGCGGTAGGCCGGCCGCGGCCGGTAGGCGCCGGCATAGGCGTAGCCGGCAATGCTGCCGTCGAGCATGGCGACGAAATAGGGATAGCCGCCGTCGATCAGCGTGCGGTAGCGACGCGTCATCTCGGCGAGGTCGGGCGGCTCTAGCTCGAACGTCGCCGTGCCCTCGCGGACGGCCTGCTGGTAGATGGCGGTGATGGCGGGAAGGTCGGCCTCGGTGGTGGGCCTGATTTCGGGTGCGGACATGGCGCGGAGATTAGAAGCTTCGCGAGGCCGCTGGAAGAGGACTCGGCGCATGCACACTCGTCATTGCTAGCGTAACCTCCTCCGCCGTCATTCCCCGCGAAGGCGGGGAATCCAGTACGCCGCGGCCTCTCGGTCATCACGACGGCCTCTGGAATACTGGATCGCCCGCCTTCGCGGGCGATGACACCCGATGCGTGGCTGCTACCGCGGCCCAAACAAAAACCCCGGCCTCTCGGCCGGGGCTCGTGTCCGTCTCTCGTCTCAGAGCTTACTCGCGCTGGCCGAGCAGCTGCAGCAGCAGCGTGAACAGGTTGATGAAGTTCAGGTACAGCGACAGCGCGCCGGTGATGGCCGCACGCTCTGCGATGTCACCGCCGGCCGAGGCGTAGCCGTAGATGTAGTCGTTCTTCAGCCGCTGCGTATCCCAGGCGGTGAGGCCCGAGAACACCAGCACGCCGACCACCGACACGATGAACTGCAGCATCGAGCTGGCCAGGAACAGGTTCACCAGGCTGGCGAGGACGACGCCGATCAGGCCCATGAACAGGAACGAGCCCATCCCGGTGAGGTCACGCTTGGTGGTGTAGCCGTAGAGGCTCAGCGCACCGAAGGTCGCCGCGGTGATGAAGAACACCCGCACGATCGAGGTGTGCGTGAACACCAGGAAGATCGACGACAGCGAGATGCCCATCAGCGCCGAGAACACCCAGAACAGGATCTGGGCGGTCGAGGGGGCGAGACGGTTGATGCCCGCCGAGATCACGAACACCATCGCGAGCGGCGCCAGCATGAACAGCCACTTCAGGGGGCTGACGAACATGGCGTAGCCGAACGGCGTCAGGAACAGCTTGCCGACGCGGACCGCCTCCGGGGTCGCAACGTCGGTCACGGCGGCCATGTAGACGCCGAGGGCGGCAAGGCCAGTGATGGCCAGGCCAATCGTCATGTAGTTGTAGATGCGCAGCATGTAGGCGCGCAGGCCGGCATCGACCGTCGCGGCGTCAACACGCCCGGCGGCCCTGCCGAAAGGAGAAGCGTAGTTACGGTCTAGGTCCGACATGGTCGAAATCCCGCTGGTTGGCCGGTCCGGCATGAGGGTCGCCATGCCGCCGGTTCGTCAAATTCTATCTCGGATACCGATGCCAGCCGACTAAATTCTGGCTAACAATCGGGACTCCGAACCCATTCGATATGTGGGAAACTAACACATTCGCTGCAACCGTCCACGCGCGGCCGAATGTCGCCCTCACCCACAATCCAGACGAGCAGTCGTGGTTAATCGCAGGAATCGTGCGATTCCGCTCCCGTGCGGCGACCCGCTACATTTTGTCACAAATTCCGCAACACCGTCGCGGGCTTTTTGTTCAGTGCCAGCAGCGTGCCGGCGAGTCCGAGCCCGACGGTGACCACGAGGGCGGCCGCGACCACGCTGGCCGCGCTGCCGGCCTGCCAGACGAAGCTCAGCGTCATCAGCCGCGTCACGATCATCCAGGCCGCGATGCTGCCGGCGATCACGCCGAACACCGCGGTGGCGAGCCCGATCAACAGGTATTCGAGGGCATAGGCGCCGAGCAGCCGCAGCCGCGTCGCGCCCAGGGTCTTCAGGATCACCGCATCGTAGACCCGGTGGCGGTGGCCGGCTGCGAGCGCCCCGCCCAGCACCAGGATCGCTGAGATCAGGGTGACGGCACTGGCGCCGCGGATCGCCAGCGCCAGGTTGGTCACCACCGAGCCGACCGTCTCCATCACCTCGCGCACGCGCACGCTCGTCACCATCGGATAGGCGTCGGCCACCTGCTTGATGATCTTGCCGTCGCCCGCGGCATTGCCGCCGGCCTCGGTCAGCGTTGCGATATGGGTATGTGGGGCGCCCTTGAAGGCGTTCGGCGAGAAGACGAGGACGAAGTTGATGCCGAGCCCTTGCCAGTCGATGGTGCGCAGATTGCCGATTCTCGCCGGGATGTCGCGGCCGAGCACGTTGACCACGATCTCGTCGCCGAGCTTGAGGCCGAGTCCGTCGGCGATCTTCTTCTCCATCGAGACCAGCGGCGGCCCGGAATAATCGGCGCTCCACCATTCACCCTCGACCACCTTGGAACCTTTCGGCAGGTCGCCGGTGTAGGTCAGGCCGCGGTCGCTCTGCAGCACCCATTCGGAATCGGTGGTCGGCTTGAGTTCTTCGGCGCGGACGCCGCGCGCGGCGACGATGCGCCCGCGCAGCATCGGCACATCCTCGACCTTCGCGCCGGGCGCGATCTGGCGCAGATACAGGTCGAACTGCTCGGCCTGAGCGCTCGGAATGTCGATGAAGAAAAAGGATGGCGCCTGATCGGGCAGAGCTGCGAGGAACTGCCGGCGCAGATTGCCGTCGATCTGGGTGATGGTGACGAGCACGGCGAGGCCGAGCCCCAGCGACAGCACGACCGAGGGCGTCAGCGCGCCGGGCCGGTGGATGTTGGCGATCGCAAGCCGCAGCATCGGCAGCCGCGTCCGCGGCAGCCGCCGCGCGATCGTCATCAGCAGGGCGGCGATGCCGCGCAGCAGGGCGAACACGACGACCGAAGAGGCGACGAATACCGCGGCGATGCGCTTGTCGAAGGAGAGGCCGATCACGACCGCGATGAGCAGGGCGATCACGAGCCCCATGAACAGGAGATAGCCCAGGCGCGGCCGGTGCCATTCCGAGCTGATGGTGTCGCGGAACAGCGCGGCGACCGGCACGTCGTGCACGCGGCCAAGCGGCCACAGGCCGAAGGCCAGCGCGGTCAAGAGGCCGTAGACGAAGGACAGCGCGAGCTCGTCGGCATGCACGGCCGGCACCACGGGCAGCGGGAGCAGCTTGCCGAACAGGCCGACGATCGCAAACGGCATGGCGGCGCCGAGCACGAGGCCGATCACCGAGCCGATGCAAGCGAGCAGCATGACCTGCGCAAGATAGATGCCGAAGACGTCGCGCCCGGTGGCGCCGACGGCCTTGAGGGCCGCGATCACCTCGAGCCGGCGGTCGATATGGCTCTTCACGGCATTGGCGACGCCGACGCCGCCGACGAGAAGGGCGGCGAGGCCGACCAGGGTCAGGAACTGCGTGAAGCGGCTGATGTTGCGCTCGAGCTGCGGCGAGGCATTGGAGCGGCTGCGGATCTCCCAGCCGGCCTGCGGCGCGGCGTTGCGGGCGTCCGCGATGAAGGCTTCGGTGGCGCGCTCGCTGTTCGCGGCATCGGGCAGCTTGACCCGGTAGACCCAGCGCACCAGGCTGCCGGGCTGGATCAGGCCGGTGGCGCGCAAGGCCGCCTCGCTGATCAGGAAGCGCGGCCCGAAGCCGATGCCGCCGGCGAGCTTGTCGGGCTCGGCCTCGACCGTCGAGCGGATCTGGAAGGTCGCCGAGCCGATGGTGACGCGGTCGCCGGTCCTCAGCGAGAGCCGCGCCAGCAGCGTCGGATCGGCGGCGGCGCCGAACGCGCCGTCACGCTCCGCGAACAGGTCGGACATCGGCAGGGGCGGCGTCAGCGTCAGCTGTCCCAGCAACGGATAGGTGTCGTCGACCGCCTTCATCTCGACCAGCGCCAGCTTGCCGTCGGTCGTGCGCGCCATGCCGCGCAAGGTCGCCGCCGTCGACAGCGTGCCGCGCGAGCGCAGGAAGGCGACCTCTTCGGGCTTGGCCTCGCGCTGGAACAATACGAAGGAGACGTCGCCGCCGAGCAGCGTGCGGCCTTCGCGCGCGAGGCCGTCGGAGAGGCTCGCGGACACCGAGCCGACGCCGGCGATCGCCATCACGCCGAGCGCGATGCAGGCGATGAAGACATAGAAGCCGCGCAGGCCCCCGCGCAATTCGCGTAAGGCATAGCGCAGCGACAGCGCGACGCCGCCCGGCCTCGCGAATGGTTCGACCGCCGCGCTCATGCCGGCGCAGACTGCGTGTCGATGCGCCCCGAGCGCAGGCGGATGACGCGATCGCAGCGATGCGCGAGCGAGGAATCGTGCGTGACCAGCACCAGGGTCATGCCGCGCTCGGCGTGCTTGCTGAACAGCAGATCGACGATCTGCTTTCCGGTTGTCTCGTCGAGATTGCCGGTCGGCTCGTCGGCGACGAGGATCGCGGGATCGGGCGCCAGCGCGCGCGCGAGCGCAACGCGCTGCTGCTCGCCGCCGGAGAGCTGCGTCGGATAGTGATGCAGGCGGTCGCCGAGCCCGACGGATTGCAGCTCCTGTGCCGCGCGCCGCGCGGCATCGGGATTGCCGGCCAGCTCGAGCGGCACGGCGACGTTCTCCAGCGCCGTCATGGTCGGAATCAGGTGGAAGGACTGGAAGACGATGCCGACCTGGCGGCCGCGGAAGCGGGCCAGCGCGTCCTCGTCGAGGGCATTGAAAGGCGTGCCTGAGACCACCACCTCTCCGCTATCAGGACGCTCCAGCCCCGCCATCACCATCAGCAGCGTGGATTTGCCCGAGCCTGACGGGCCGATCAGGCCGATCGTCTGGCCCGAGGCGACCCGCAGGCTGATATCCTTGAGGATGTGAACGCGTGCCGCGCCCGTGCCCAATGAGAGATTGACGTTGGAGATGGCGATGGTGTCCGCGGCGGTAGCGGCGAGCGAAGAGGGGTCGATGCGAGTGTCCATGGTCCGGTCATATGGCAACTTCGATAGCGCGGTCGAGGGGCGTTACGGATTGTTCATGCACATAGCCGTGTTGATGCTCGCTTTGATGACGATCGCGCCCCCCGCCTGGGCGGAAGCCGCAAAGCCGATCAGACTCGTCGTTCTCGGCGATTCCCTCAGCGCCGGTCTCGGCCTCCCGGCCCAGGAGGCGTTCCCCCAGAAGCTGAAAAAAGCTTTGCAGGCCAAAGGCATAGAGGTCGACATGATCAATGCCGGGGTGTCCGGCGACACCTCCTCCGGCGGCCGCGACCGGCTCGACTGGTCGGTGCCCGATGGAACCGATGGCGTCATCGTCGAGCTCGGCGCCAACGATGCGTTGCGCGGCATCGATCCCGACCTGACGCGCGCCGCGCTAACCGACATCATCCAGCGGCTCAAGGCGCGCAACATCGCGGTGATGCTCTGCGGCATGCTGGCGCCGCCGAATTACGGCGCCGACTATGCCGCGCGCTTCAATTCGATTTATCCGGATCTGGCGAAAAAATTCGACGTGCCGCTCTATCCGTTCTTCCTCGAAGGCGTTGCCGCCGACGCCAGGCTCAACCAGGCCGACGGCATTCATCCGACGGCTGAAGGCGTCGACATCATCGTCGGCAACATCATGCCCACCGTGGAGGCATTTCTTGGCACGATCGCTGAGCAGCGGCGTTGAAAAGCAGGCAGCGCTAACCCTAATTCCCAGGGTTTTACCGGAGTGAGGCGAGCGATGCTTCGCAGAGTCACACAACTGCGATAGGAATCAGGGTACCGGTGATTCGTCGCCGGCTCTAATTTGGATATGGTCCTTGCCTTAAGGGCTGTACCCAAGCATCGGGAGTGCGAAACGATGCCGCGTTTGTTCACGGGTCTGGAAATTCCGGCCGAGATCGGCCAGTCGCTTTCCAACTTGAGGGGCGGCCTCCCCGGCGCCCGCTGGATCGATCCCGAAAATTATCACGTCACCTTGCGCTTCATCGGCGATATCGACGGCGTCTCCGCCAACGAGATCGCCTCCTTGCTGTTTCGCGTCGACCGCAAGCCGTTCGAGGTGAAGGTGCAGGGGCTCACGAGCTTCGGCGGCCGCAAGCCGCGCGCGGTGGTCGCCACCATCGCGCCGAGCAAGCCCCTGATGGAATTGCAGGCCGAGCTCGAACGCATGATGCAGCGGATCGGCCTTGATCCGGAAGGGCGCAAGTTCATCCCGCATGTGACGCTGGCGCGCCTGCACGACGCCTCCGACCGCGACGTCGCCGACTATCTGTCGCTGCGCGGCTACTTCCCGAGCAAGGCATTCATGGCCGAGCGCTTCGTGCTGTTCTCGTCGCGCGCATCGACGGGCGGCGGACCGTATGTGGTCGAGGACGCCTACGAGCTGTGTGAGTAGGCCCAACTCGGCGGCATTACCGCGGCAGCGCCGCGCCTGCTCGCCTGATGCCGGTCTTTGCGAAGTCCTCACCTTTGAACAGCAAGGGTTCGCCGCGGGTCATAGCCAGCGCATAAGAGAAGCAATCACCGTAGTTGAGCGACGCGGCGTGTCGTTCCTTTCCGTAGCGCCGCCAGGCCCGCCGCGCTGCATCGGCTTGCGCGGCATCGACGGCAACGATCTCCGCGCCCATCTTGACGAGCCAGAGATCGAATTCACGCCCGCCTGCTTCCCCAAGCCGCGTCTCGATCACCATCGTCGCTTCAACCACAGTCGCTGCAGAGATCAAACGGATCGGATCGTCTACAATCAAGCGTTCAATATCGCCTGCATCGGCTTCGTTCAGAGCGATTGCCACGATCGCCGACGTATCGATCACCATCAGCGTGGCAATCCATGCTCGTCATATCCGAGAATTTCCTCCGGCGTGCGGTCGTCCACGACGCGCATTTCGCTCCAGCGCCGCCTGATTTCGGCCAGATCTTCGAGCAGCGCGTCCTTGCTCGTTTGAGCATTGAGCCGGCGCAATCGCTCCTCGATGGCGCGCCTCGTCGCGGTCGTGATGTTCTCGCCAGTCAATTGCGCCAGACGCCGCGCCAACTGCTCAGTTTCGGGGTCCTTGATGCTCAGCGCCATATCGCGGCTCCTTGGTTCCTGAATAGGTATATTCTACCTCGGAGCGCTGCAAGTTCCATTTGGACGACGGACCCGCGCCCCGCCATATGGGAGTTTCTGCCGGAGAAGGGCGCGCATAAGCCGTTGCGACAATACGCGGTTGCAATTTCCGCCGGTCTCTGGCGGTAAAGGGCCATGCTCTCGACCCCCAGTTCCCCCTTCAGCGAAGCCTATCAGGCCCAGATCGCCTCCGGCGCGATCGAGCCGGACGCTGCGCAGGCCGAGGTCGCCGAGGCCTATGCGGCGCTGGACCTGCGGCTTGCGAATTACAGCCCCAAGCGCAAGCAGGGCCTGCTCAGCCGCCTGTTCGGCGGTGGTGACAGGGACGATGTGCCGCGCGGGCTCTACATCCATGGCGAGGTCGGCCGCGGCAAGACCATGCTGATGGATCTGTTCTTCCAGCACTCCGATGTCGAGCACAAGCGCCGCGCGCATTTCCACGAATTCATGGCCGACGTGCATGAGCGCATCTACGACTACCGCCAGAGCATCGCGCGCGGCGAGATCGCCGACGCCGACGTCATCGCGCTGACCGCGAACGCGATCTTCGAGGAGAGCTGGCTGCTCTGCTTCGACGAATTCCACGTCACCGACATCGCGGACGCGATGATCCTGGGGCGCCTGTTCGCGAAATTGTTCGAGCTCGGCACCGTGGTGGTCGCGACCTCCAACGTCGCGCCCGACGATCTCTACAAAGGCGGCCTGAATCGGTCGTTGTTCCTGCCCTTCATCAAGCAGATCACCGACCACATGGACGTCGCGCGACTCGATGCGCGCACCGACTTCCGGCTCGAAAAGCTCCAGGGCGTGCCGATGTGGCTGACGCCGGCCGACGGCGATGCGGACGCCGCGCTCGACCGCGCCTGGGCCAAGATGACCGGCAACGCCAAATGCAAGTCGCGCGACATCACCATCAAGGGCCGTACCTTGCACGTGCCGTGCTCGGCCCACGGCGTGGCGCGGTTCACCTTCGCCGATCTCTGCGAGAAGCCGCTCGGCGCATCGGATTACCTCAGGCTAGCGCACGACTACCACACCATCCTGGTCGATCATATTCCAGTGATGGACGTCTCCCAGCGCAACGCCGCCAAGCGTTTCATCACGCTGATCGACACGCTCTATGACAATGCGGTGAAGCTGATGGCCTCGGCCGACGCCAACCCGATCTCGCTGTACCTCGCCCATGAGGGCGTCGAGGCCATGGAGTTCAAGCGGACCGCCTCGCGTCTGATCGAGATGAGCTCGGAATCCTATCTGGCGCTGGCTCACGGCCGCAAGGATTCCACCGCCAGCGGGTCGACCAAGGGCCTGGTCGAGACTTAAGTCCTATCCACGCCGTCATTCCGGGATGCGCCGACAGGCGCAGGCCCGGAATCCATTGCGCCACGAACTCTGCCGTCCGATGGATTCCGGGTTCGTGCTCCGCTCGCCCCGGAATGACAGGGCTGCGTGCCCGTGGCCGCGCCAAGCCCGACAATTGGGCATTCGGCGACTTGAACGGGGGAGGCGAAAGGGATAACCACCCGTCTCAGTTTTCCCCTCCTTACGTGTCTAAAGGACAGGTTCACATGGCGCGCGACAAGATTGCTTTGATTGGCTCCGGTCAGATCGGCGGAACGCTGGCTCATCTCATCGGCCTGAAAGAGCTGGGCGACGTGGTGATGTTCGACATCGCCGAGGGCGTGCCGCAGGGCAAGGCGCTCGACATCGCGCAATCTTCGCCGGTCGACGGCTTCGACGCACACTACAGCGGCGCGAATTCCTACGAGGCACTCGACAACGCCAAGGTCTGCATCGTGACCGCCGGCGTGCCGCGCAAGCCCGGCATGAGCCGCGACGACCTCCTCTCCATCAACCTCAAGGTCATGGAGCAGGTCGGCGCCGGCATCAAGAAGTACGCGCCCGACGCCTTCGTCATCTGCATCACCAACCCGCTCGACGCCATGGTCTGGGCGCTGCAGAAGGCCTCGGGCCTGCCGCACAAGAAGGTCGTCGGCATGGCCGGCGTGCTGGATTCGGCCCGCTTCCGCTACTTCCTGGCGGACGAGTTCAACGTCTCGGTCGAGGACGTCACCGCCTTCGTGCTCGGCGGCCATGGCGACACCATGGTGCCGCTGGTGAAGTACTCCACCGTCGCCGGTATCCCGCTGCCCGACCTCGTCAAGATGGGCTGGACCTCGCAGGCGCGCCTCGACGAGATCGTCGACCGCACCCGTAACGGCGGCGCCGAGATCGTCAACCTGCTCAAGACCGGCTCGGCCTTCTATGCCCCGGCCGCGTCCGCGATCGCGATGGCCGAGAGCTATCTCAAGGACAAGAAGCGCGTGCTGCCCTGCGCCGCCTATCTCAACGGCGAGTACAGCGTGAAGGACATGTATGTCGGCGTCCCCGTCGTGATCGGGTCCAAGGGCGTCGAGCGCGTGGTCGAGATCGAGCTCGCCGGCAAGGACCGCGAGGCCTTCGACAAGTCGGTCGGCGCCGTGCAGGGCCTGGTCGATGCCTGCAAGAAGATCGCCCCCGATCTTCTCGGCCGCTAAGCCGCAAGCAATACCCCGCCGAAGATCGAAACCCGGTCTTCGGCGGTTTCACTTCCGGAGCCCGGCTGACTGACTTGTCGAAGGCTGGCGGGTTCCGGCGCAGTCCAGATCTCGAAGTCAAAGAATCCAGGTTGCAGTTCCTGTGGTATATGGTATGCCAGCCACAAGACTGAGGTGGGCCCATGAGGTCACCGCCCGCGGGTTCAGGGAGCGACCATATGAATATCCATGAATATCAGGCCAAAGCGCTGCTGGGCGAGTTCGGCGTGCCGATCTCCAAGGGCGTCCCGGTCCTCAAAGTCGCCGACGCTGAAGCTGCGGCCAAGGCGCTGCCTGGCCCGGTCTGGGTGGTGAAGAGCCAGATCCATGCCGGCGGCCGCGGCAAGGGCAAGTTCAAGGAAGCCTCTGCCGGCGACAAGGGCGGTGTCCGCATCGCCAAGTCGGCCGCCGAGGTCGCCGAATTCGCCAAGCAGATGCTGGGCGCGACGCTGGTGACCGTGCAGACCGGCCCGGCCGGCAAGCAGGTCAACCGCCTCTACGTCGAAGACGGCTCCGACATCGACAAGGAGTTCTACCTCTCGATCCTGGTCGACCGCGAGACCTCGCGCGTCTCCTTCGTCGTGTCGACCGAGGGCGGTGTCAACATCGAGGACGTCGCGCACAACACGCCCGAGAAGATCGTCACCTTCTCGGTCGATCCCGCCACCGGCATCATGGGCCATCACGGCCGCACCGTCGCCAACGCGCTGAAGCTCTCCGGCGATCTCGCCAAGCAGGCCGAGAAGCTCACCGCGCAGCTCTACGCCGCCTTCGTCGCCAAGGACATGTCGATGCTGGAGATCAACCCGCTGGTGGTGACCAGGCAGGGCCAGCTCCGCGTGCTCGACGCCAAGGTGTCGTTCGACGACAACGCGCTGTTCCGTCACCCCGAGGTGCTCGCGCTGCGCGACGAGACCGAGGAAGACGCCAAGGAAATCGAGGCGTCCAAGTACGACCTCAACTACGTCACGCTCGACGGCAACATCGGCTGCATGGTCAACGGCGCCGGACTTGCCATGGCGACGATGGACATCATCAAGCTCTACGGCATGTCGCCGGCCAACTTCCTCGACGTCGGCGGCAGCGCCAGCAAGGAGAAGGTCGCGGCCGCCTTCAAGATCATCACCGCGGATCCCAACGTGAAGGGCATCCTGGTCAACATCTTCGGCGGCATCATGAAGTGCGACGTGATTGCCGAGGGCGTCACGGCGGCGGTTCGCGAGGTCGGCCTCAACGTGCCGCTGGTGGTTCGCCTCGAAGGCACCAATGTCGAGCTCGGCAAGAAGATCATCGATGAATCCGGGCTGAACGTCGTTGCGGGCGACAATCTCGACGATTCCGCGCAGAAGATCGTGAAGGCCGTCAAGGGAGGCTAAGGCCATGGCCCAGGACCATCTCGCCGCATCATCTCCGCTTCCCGAGCACGCGCGTCTCGCCGCGTTCGCCGGCGAATGGAATGGCGAAGAGATGGTCTTCCCGTCGCGCTGGACCGAGGGCGGGCCGGCGACCTCTCGCGTCGTCGCCCGCATGGACCTCAACGGGTTCTACTTGATCCAGGACTCGGTTCAGATGCGCGACGGCAAACAGGTCTTCGCCACTCACGGCATCTTCACCTACGATCGTGACGACCGGACCTACAAATTGTTCTGGTACGACTCGCTCGGCTACACGCCGCCCTCGCCCGCCTCGGGCGGGTGGGCCGGCAACACCCTCACGCTGGTGCGCGGCTCGCTCCGCGGCAATGCGCGCCACGTCTACGAGATCATCGACGACGATTCCTATTCGTTGAAGATCCAGTTCTCGCCGGACGCGGAAGGCTGGGCCGACGTCCTCACCGGCGTCTACCGCCGCATCCACTGACCTCTCACTCGTTAGTTCGCGAAAGCAGACCTCATGTCCATCCTGATCGACAAGAACACCAAGGTCATCTGCCAGGGCTTCACCGGCAAGAACGGCACCTTTCATTCCGAGGCTGCGATCGCCTACGGCACCAAGATGGTCGGCGGCACTTCGCCCGGCAAAGGCGGCTCGACGCATCTGGGCCTGCCGGTGTTCGACACCGTGCGCGAGGCGCGTGAGAAGACCGGTGCCGATGCGTCGGTGATCTACGTGCCGCCGCCGGGCGCGGCGGACGCGATCTGCGAAGCCATCGACGCCGAGATCCCGCTGATCGTCTGCATCACCGAGGGCATTCCTGTTCTCGACATGGTGCGGGTGAAGCGTTCGCTGGCCGGCTCCAAGTCGCGCCTGATCGGGCCGAACTGCCCCGGCGTCATGACCGCCGGCGAGTGCAAGATCGGCATCATGCCGGCCAACATCTTCAAGACCGGCTCGGTGGGCATCGTCTCCCGCTCGGGCACGCTGACCTATGAGGCCGTGTTCCAGACCTCCCAGGAAGGCCTCGGCCAGACCACCGCGGTCGGCATCGGTGGCGACCCGGTCAAGGGCACCGAGTTCATCGACGTGCTGGAGATGCTGCTCGCCGATCCCAAGACCGAATCGATCATCATGATCGGCGAGATCGGCGGTTCCGCCGAGGAGGACGCCGCCCAGTTCCTCAAGGACGAGGCCAAGCGCGGTCGCAAGAAGCCGATGGTCGGTTTCATCGCCGGTGTCACCGCCCCTCCCGGCCGCCGCATGGGCCATGCCGGCGCGATCATCTCGGGCGGCAAGGGCGATGCCGGTTCCAAGACCGAAGCAATGAAATCGGCTGGGATTACAGTGTCCCCGTCGCCCGCGCGCCTCGGCCATACGCTTGCCGAAAAGTTGAAAGGCTAATTCACTCCTTCGTGCTTTTCCGGGCGAAGTTTCGCAGCAAATAGGGTAAAGGGTGCCTGTCGCGCCGAGCCTCTGCCGGGGAGCTCGGCGCCAGCGCCGTTTGTTATGCGCGAACCGAAATCGCCAGGAACTCCAGTATGTCTCGCCAGGACGCGAACGCAGCCTTTGCCTTGTCTTCCTTTTTGCAGGGCACCAACGCCACCTATATCGACGAAATCTACGCCCGCTACGAGAAGGACCCGTCCTCGGTCGATGCCGAGTGGCAGGAGTTCTTCAAGAGCCTGAACGACGCGCCCGCCGACATCAGCAAGAACGCGGAAGGGCCGTCTTGGGAGCGGGACAACTGGCCGCTGACGCCGAAGGATGATCTGACCTCCGCCCTCGACGGCAACTGGGCCGAGGTCGAGAAGGCGGTCGGTGCCAAGATCGCCGCCAGGGCGCAGGCCAAGGGCGGCGATAAGGGAGGCGACATTTCCTCCGCCGACCTGCTCCAGGCGACGCGCGACTCCGTTCGCGCCCTGATGCTGATCCGCTCCTACCGCATGCGCGGCCACTTCCACGCCAAGCTCGATCCGCTCGGCATCGAGGCCCAGCGCAACCGTGAAGAGCTCGACCCGCGCACCTACGGCTTCAGCGAAGCCGATTTCGACCGCAAGATCTTCCTCGATCACGTGCTCGGGCTCGAATACGGCAGCTTGCGCGAGATCACCGCGATCTGCGAGCGCACCTACTGTCAGACGCTCGGCGTCGAGTTCATGCATATCAGCAATGCCGCGCAGAAGGCCTGGATCCAGGAGCGCATCGAGGGACCCGACAAGGAGATCTCGTTCACCCGCGAAGGCCGCAGAGCCATCCTGATGAAGCTGATCGAAGCCGAAGGCTTCGAGAAGTTTTGCGATACCAAGTTCACCGGCACCAAGCGCTTCGGCCTTGATGGCGGCGAATCGCTGATCCCCGCGCTGGAGCAGATCATCAAGCGTGGCGGCAATCTCGGCGTGAAGGAGATCGTGCTGGGCATGCCGCATCGCGGCCGCCTCAACGTGCTGACCCAGGTGATGGGCAAGGCACACCGCGCGCTGTTCCACGAATTCAAGGGCGGCTCGGCCAATCCCGACGCGGTTGAAGGCTCCGGCGACGTCAAATATCACCTCGGCGCCTCCTCGGACCGCGAATTCGACGGCAACCGGATCCATCTGTCGTTGACCGCCAACCCCTCGCATCTCGAGATCGTCGATCCCGTCGTGCTCGGCAAGGTGCGTGCGAAGCAGGACCAGCACGGCGATCCGCCGGACATGCGTATCTCCGTCATGCCGCTCCTGATGCATGGCGACGCCGCGTTCGCCGGCCAGGGCGTGGTCGCCGAGTGCTTCGGCCTGTCGGACCTGAAGGGCTACCGCACCGGCGGCTCCGTGCACTTCATCGTCAACAACCAGATCGGCTTCACGACCTATCCGCGCTACTCGCGCTCCTCGCCCTATCCATCCGATGTGGCGAAGATGATCGACGCGCCGATCTTCCACGTCAACGGCGACGATCCGGAGGCCGTCGTGTTCGCGGCCAAGGTCGCGACCGAATTCCGGCAGAAGTTCCACAAGCCCGTCGTCATCGACATGTGGTGCTACCGCCGCTACGGCCACAATGAGGGCGACGAGCCGGCGTTCACCCAGCCGGTGATGTACAAGCGGATCGCGGCCCATCCGTCGACCCTCACGCTGTACTCCAAGCGCCTGATCGCCGAAGGCGTGGTTACCGAGGGCGAGGTCGACAAGCTGAAGGCCGACTGGCGCGCCCGGCTCGATGCCGAGTTCGAGGCCGGCACCTCCTACAAGCCGAACAAGGCCGACTGGCTCGACGGCAAATGGGCGGGCTTCAAGATCGCCGACCAGGAAGAGGATGCGCGCCGCGGCGTCACCGGCGTCGACCTGCCAATCCTGAAAGACATCGGCCGCAAGATCACCAAGGTGCCGGACGGCTTCCGCGTCCACCGCACCATTCAGCGCTTCCTCGATAATCGCGCCAAGGCGATCGACAACGGCGTCGGCATCGACTGGGCGACCGGCGAGGCGCTGGCGTTCTGCTCGCTGCTCAACGAAAACCACCACGTCCGCCTGTCCGGACAGGACTCCGAGCGCGGTACCTTCTCGCAGCGCCACTCGGTCCTGATCGACCAGGAAGACGAGAGCCGCTACACGCCGTTCAACCATCTCGGCAGCCAGCAGGGCCACTACGAGGTCATCAACTCGCTGCTGTCGGAAGAAGCCGTGCTCGGCTTCGAATACGGCTATTCGCTCGCCGAGCCGAACACGCTGACGCTGTGGGAAGCCCAGTTCGGCGACTTCGCCAACGGTGCGCAGGTCGTGTTCGACCAGTTCATCTCCTCGGGCGAGCGCAAATGGCTGCGCATGTCCGGTCTCGTCTGCCTGCTGCCGCACGGCTATGAGGGCCAGGGGCCGGAGCACTCCTCGGCGCGCCTCGAGCGCTTCCTGCAGATGTGCGCGGAAGACAACATGCAGGTGGTCTATCCGACCACGCCGGCGAACTACTTCCATGCGTTGCGCCGCCAGCTCCATCGCGAGATCCGCAAGCCGCTGATCATGATGACGCCGAAGTCGCTGCTTCGTCACAAGCGGGCGGTGTCGCGTCTCGAAGAGCTGGCGAAGGGAACGACCTTCCACCGCATCCTGTACGATGACGCCCAGATGCTGCCCAGCGAGGCGATCAAGCTCGCTCCGGACGAGAAGATCCGCCGCATCGTGCTCTGCTCCGGCAAGGTCTATTACGACCTCTACGAGGAGCGCGAGAAGCGCGGCATCGACGACATCTACCTGATGCGCGTCGAGCAGCTCTATCCTGTGCCGCTGAAGGCGCTGGTCGCCGAGCTCTCGCGATTCAAGAAGGCCGAGATGGTGTGGTGCCAGGAAGAGCCCCGCAACATGGGTGCATGGCACTTCATCGAGCCCTATCTGGAATGGGTGCTGAACCAGGTGAACGGCGTGAGCCGGCGTCCGCGTTATGTCGGCCGCGCCGCTTCCGCCGCGACCGCCACGGGTCTGATGTCCAAGCATCAGGCGCAGCTGAAGGCGTTCCTGGACGAAGCACTGAGCTGAGAAACTAGGACTTTGTCATGCCCCGCGAAGGCGGGGCATCCAGTACTCCGCGGCGTTCGTTTTTATCACGAAGGTCACGGCGTACTGGATTGCCCGCCTTCGCGGGCAATGACGTATTGAATTCATGACCGCATTGGCGATCCCTTAAGGAAGAGACCATGACTGAAATTCGTGTGCCGACGCTCGGCGAATCCGTCACCGAGGCCACTATCGGCCGCTGGTTCAAGAAGGCCGGCGATCCCGTCGCCGTCGACGAGCCCCTGGTGGAGCTCGAGACCGACAAGGTCACCATCGAAGTCCCCGCGCCTTCCGCCGGCACCTTGAGCGAGATCATCGCGGCCGACGGTGCGACCGTTGCGGTCGGCGCGTTGCTCGGCCAGATCACGGAAGGTGCCGGTGCAGCCAAGCCGGCCGCCGCGCCGGCCAAGGCTGCCGCTGCTCCGGCTGCCGCCGCTGCGGCTCCTGCTGCCGCTGCCGCTGCGCCGAAGACGCCGCCGGCCGACGCCCCACTCGCGCCTTCCGTGCGAAAACTGTCGGCCGAGACCGGCATCGACGCCTCGACCGTTCCGGGCTCCGGCAAGGACGGCCGCGTCACCAAGGGCGACATGCTGGCTGCGATCGAGCGCGCTGCGTCCGCGCCGACCCCGGTCAACCAGCCGGCTGCCGCGGTTCAGGTCCGCGCGCCTTCGCCGGCCGATGACGCCGCCCGCGAAGAGCGCGTCAAGATGACCCGCCTGCGCCAGACCATCGCGCGCCGCCTCAAGGACGTGCAGAACACCGCGGCCATGCTGACGACCTTCAACGAGGTCGACATGACCAACGTCATGGCGCTGCGCGCGCACTACAAGGACGCGTTCGAGAAGAAGCACGGCGCCAAGCTCGGTTTCATGGGCTTCTTCACCAAGGCCGTCGTGCAGGCGCTGAAGGACATCCCGGCGGTCAACGCCGAGATCGACGGCACCGACCTGATCTACAAGAACTACTACCACATCGGCGTCGCCGTCGGCACCGACAAGGGTCTCGTCGTGCCCGTGGTGCGCGACTGCGACCACAAGTCGATCTCCGACATCGAGAAGAGCATCGCCGATTTCGGCCGCCGCGCCCGTGACGGCCAGCTCAAGATCGACGAGATGCAGGGCGGCACCTTCACCATCACCAATGGCGGCATCTATGGCTCGCTGATGTCGACCCCGATCCTGAACGCACCGCAGTCCGGCATCCTCGGCATGCACAAGATCCAGGAGCGGCCGATGGTCGTCGGCGGCAAGATCGAGGTTCGCCCGATGATGTATCTGGCCCTGTCCTACGATCACCGCGTCATCGACGGCAAGGAAGCCGTCACCTTCCTGGTCCGCGTCAAGGAGAGCCTGGAAGATCCGGCGCGGTTGGTGCTCGATCTCTGATCCCTGTCGCTTTGCGAGCGCCGTCGCGATCAACGCGGCGGCGCGTGTCGAACCATGGAGGTGCGCATGACGGATAAGGTCGTTGTCATCACCGGCGGCAGCCGCGGCATCGGGCGGGCGACCGCGATCGCGGCGGCCGCGCGCGGCTATCGCGTCGTGGTCGGCTATGCCAGCAACAAGAAGGCCGCCGACGAGGTGGTCGCGCAGATCGAGGCCAAGGGCGGCAAGGCCATCGCGGTGAAATGCGATGTCGCCGAGGAAAGCGACATCCTCGCCCTGTTCAAGGAAGCCGACAAGCTGGGCACGCTTGGCGCGCTCGTCAACAATGGCGGCATCGTCGGCAAGAGCGGCGTGCGCGTCGACGAAATGTCGGCCGAGCGCATCCAGCGCGTGATGGCGGTCAACGTCACCGGCTCCATCCTCTGCGCGCGCGAAGCCATCAAGCGGATGTCGACCAGGCACGGCGGCGAGGGCGGCGTCATCGTCAACCTCTCGTCCGTTGCTGCCAGGCTCGGCGCACCCAACACCTATGTCGATTACGCCGCGTCCAAGGGCGCGGTGGATTCCTTCACCGTCGGCCTCGGCTACGAGGTCGCGGGCGAAGGCATCCGCGTTGCCGCCATCCGTCCCGGCCTGATCGACACCGAGATCCACGCTGCCGGCGGCGAGCCCGATCGCGCCCATCGCCTGGCCCACATGGTGCCGATGAAGCGCGTCGGCACCGCCGAGGAAATCGCCAATGCCATCGTCTGGCTGATGTCGGACGAGGCCTCCTACGTCACTTCAGCCATTCTCGATGTGTCCGGCGGTCGCTGACGCACCGCGCGGACGCTGACACATCCTCATCACGCCAAACCTCACGGGACTTTCTCTCATGGCTACCTACGATCTCGTCGTCATCGGCACCGGACCGGGCGGTTACGTCTGCGCGGTGCGCGCGGCCCAGCTCGGCATGAAAGTCGCCGTGGTCGAAAAGAACGCCACGCTCGGCGGCACCTGCCTCAATGTCGGCTGCATGCCGTCGAAGGCGCTGCTGCACGCTTCCGAGATGTTCGAGGAAGCCGGCCATTCCTTCGCGAAGATGGGCGTGTCGGTCTCGTCGCCGAAGCTCGATCTGCCGGCGATGATGAACTTCAAGCAGCAGGGCATCGACGGCAACGTCAAGGGCGTCGAGTTCCTGATGAAGAAGAACAAGATCGACGTGCTCAAGGGCACCGGCAAGATCCTCGGCACCGGCAAGGTCGAGGTCTCCGCCGACGGCAAGTCGCAGGTCATCGAGACCAAGAACATCGTGATCGCCACCGGCTCCGACATCGCGCGCCTCAAGGGCGTCGAGATCGACGAGAAGCGCATCGTGTCGTCCACCGGCGCGCTGTCGCTCGACAAGGTCCCCGGCAAGCTCCTGATCGTCGGCGCCGGCGTGATCGGCCTCGAGCTCGGCTCGGTCTGGCATCGTCTCGGTGCGGACGTCGTCGTGGTCGAATTCCTCGATCGCATCCTGCCCGGCATGGACGGCGAGATCGCCAAGCAATTCCAGCGCATCCTCGAGAAGCAGGGCTTTGCGTTCAAATTGGGGGCCAAGGTCACCGCGGTCGACACCTCGGGCAAGACGCTGAAGGCGACGATCGAGCCCGCCGCCGGCGGCGCGGCCGAGACGCTGGAAGCCGACGTCGTGCTGGTCTGCATCGGCCGCGTGCCCTACACCGACGGTCTCGGCCTGAAGGAAGCCGGCGTCGCGCTCGACGCGCGCGGCCGCGTGCAGATCGATCCGCATTTTGCCACCAGCCTGAAGGGCGTCTACGCCATCGGCGACGTCGTCGCGGGCCCGATGCTCGCGCACAAGGCCGAGGATGAAGGCGTTGCCGTCGCCGAGATCATTGCCGGACAAGCCGGCCACGTGAACTACGATGTCATCCCGGGCGTCGTGTATACCACGCCGGAAGTGTCCTCCGTCGGCAAGACCGAGGAGGAACTGAAGCAGGCGGGCATCGGTTACGCCGTCGGAAAGTTTCCGTTCACCGCCAATGGCCGCTCCAAGGTCAACCAGACCACTGACGGCTTTGTGAAGATTCTCGCAGATACGAAGACCGATCGCGTGCTCGGCGTGCACATCATCGGCCGCGAAGCCGGCGAAATGATCCATGAAGCCTGCGTTCTCATGGAATTCGGCGGCAGTGCGGAGGATCTCGCGCGCACCTGCCACGCCCATCCGACCCGCTCGGAGGCCGTCAAGGAAGCCGCGCTTGCGGTCGGCAAGCGGGCCATCCATATGTAACGATGTGCCCAGCACCGAATCGGGCGGGAGACATATGCTGCGCCGCCTTCTTCAACCGGTCTGGGTCCTGCTCGCGATCATCTTCCTGATCGAAGCCTGGCTGTGGGACCATCTCGAGCCGATCGTTGCCAAGGTCGTCGCGGCCATCCCGCTGGCGCGGTTCAAGCATTGGCTGACGGAGCGCGTCGATGCGCTGTCGCCGGCCATGACGCTGATCGTGTTCGCGGTCCCCGTCGTCCCGCTGTTTCCACTCAAGCTGGTCGGCCTCTGGCTGCTCGCGCATGAATATTGGACCGGCGCGTTCTTCACGATCGTGTTCGGAAAGCTCGTCGGCGTCGGCGTCACCGCCTTCGTGTTCGACGTCACGCGCCACAAGCTGCTGGAGATGCACTGGTTCGAGCGGATCTACGATCTGGTGCTGAAGGTGCGCGCCAAGGCCGCCGAACTGGTCGATCCGATCAAGCGCCGCATTCGCGAGCTGATCGCCGGCGGCGGAGAGGGATGGTCCTACCGCACGCTGCGCATGATCCAGCGCTTCCGCAGGAGCGTGCACCAGGCGCGGTGAGCTGCGCCATCATGACGCTCAGGTAGCCCGGATGAGCGCAGCGACATCCGGGGTCTTCCGCCGTGGCTTCCCGGATATCGCTGCGCTCATCCGGGCTACAACCTCAATGCAAATGCAACAGATGCGGCCACCACAGGCCGAGCGCGGTCATGAACAGGCCGGCGATCGTCAGCACGCCGCTGACGTAAGCCAGCGCTAGCATGCCGGTGATGATGGTGGCCGACGCCAGCACGATGCCGATCTGGAACGCCGCTGACGCCAGCTCGAAATGGTGGTATTTCGCGGTCGCCTCGTCGCGCGCATGCTCGGCGTGCTTGGCCTTCTCGGCGAGCTGCTCGGTGCCTTCGCCGGTCTCCGGCTCGGAGCGGTAGCGCTGTGCGGTCTTGGTCCAGTCGTCGATCTGCTTCTGCACCGCCGGCTTCATGGCGGCGTCGTCGGCCAGCGAACCCAGCGTCAGCTTGCCCTGCTCGGCCGCAGTGATCACCACGGTGCGGCGGATGCTCTTGGCCTGGAAGAATGCCCAGAGATTGGCGGCCTCGACGTTCTTGCTGATCGATTCGGTCTGGGCGCCCTTGCCGAGCGTCTCGGAGATCGCCAGGAACAGCGCCAGCACAGCGATCAGAAGCGCGATCTTCTTGTTCGAGCCGGACGCGTGCTCAGCGTGCTCGGCGTGCTCCATGCTTTCGTGGGCGCCCATCAATCTCTCCTGACTGTTTACCAACGATTGACCGAACCGCGCGACAGGCGCAAGTGCCAGCACCCGTGGCGTTTGCAATTAAGGGTTTTGCGCTCAGACTGTTCTAGCTCTGTTATATGACAACAGCGGAATTCATCGCAGCTTGCTTCTGGCCTTTCGTCGTCGTTGCTGTGCTCGTGCTCTGGAAGGTCCGCAACACCGGTGCAGCGGGGTTCATTGCACAGCTCGTAGTCGCCATTGCCGTCATCTACGCTGTCCTGCTGATATTTTATGGCAAGAGCTCGGTGATCGCGGTGAACGACGTCCATATCGGCGGAGTCGTTCTGGGCTTGGCTATCTTGGGCCATCGGCTTTTCATCTTGGACCTTCAAGGCTCATGGCAGGACAAGATGAAAGCGCTTGGCGTGATGATCTTGACCATGGCCCTCGGTGGAGGATTGATCTGGATGACCGGGCGGATGCTTTATCTCGACTTCCTCTCGCCCCGGCTCGTGATCGAAGGCCGCGTCGAAAAGCCAAGGACGTCAGGCAGCCGCAGAACTGACTATCTCGTCGACATCGGTGGACGAACGGTCAAGGTGACCGCGCCGCTTTACGAACGGCTGGAGAAATTCAGGCCGATAGTTCGTGTCGAGGTCGGACGCGGCTCGAACTACGTCTACGATATCGAGTATCTCGCCAACTGAAGCGTCATCGCCGCGGATGCGCGCTCGCATAGACTTCGAGAAGCCGCTCGGAATCGATGCCGGTATAGATCTGCGTGGTCGAGAGCGAGGAATGGCCGAGCAATTCCTGGATCGCGCGCAGGTCGCCGCCGCGCGAGAGCAGGTGTGTGGCGAAGGAGTGCCGGAGCGCGTGCGGCGTGGCGCTGTCGGGCAGGCCGAGCGCGCCGCGCAGCCGCTCCATCGCGAGCTGGATGATGCGCGGGCTCAGGGGCCCGCCGCGCGCGCCGACGAAGATCGCCCCCTCCGCGGGTAGCGGATACGGGCACATCGAAACGTACTCCTGCACCAGCTCCAGTACGTTTTGCAGCACCGGCACCATGCGGGTCTTGTTGCCTTTGCCTGTCACGACCAGCACGTCGCCTTCGCCGGGACGCGGCACCTCGCGGCGCTTCAGGCCGAGCGCTTCGGAGATGCGCAGGCCCGAGCCATACAGCAGCGCCATCACCGCAGCGTCGCGCGCCAGGATCCAGGTCTCGCGGTCCTCGCCGGCGCGCTCGTCGGCGTCGGCCAGGCGTTTTGCGGAGGCCATCGGCAGCGGTTTCGGCAGACTCTTCGCAACTTTTGGCGCACGGATTACGGACAATGCACCGACCTTGCCCTTGCCCTCGCGTTCGAGGAAGCGACCGAACGAGCGCAGGCCCGCCAGCGCGCGCATCAGGCTGCGGCCGGCAATGTCGTCGGCCCTGCGCATCGCCATGAAGGCGCGGATGTCGGTGGCCTCCAGCGCCGCGAAGCGCGCCAGCGTGACGCGCTCGCCCCAATGATTGCTGAGGAAATCCAGGCACTGCCGCAAGTCGCGGCCATAGGCCTCCAGCGTCTTCGGCGACAGCCGCCGCTCGGCGCCGAGATGCGACAGCCAGCGTGCCATCTCCTGCGCGATCGAGGGATCGGCGCTGGCGAGCTCGAGTCTTGGGGCGGCCGCTTTGCTCATGCGCTCTGGACGTGGTGATTCCACGCAGTATATCGCATCACACTCGTTTATCGTTCGCTAAGGCCGGCCCGCGGCGCTAGCCTGAAGTCCCCGAGTTCCGATTCTCCACCCATGGATCACACACCGCGCAGCACCGCCTCCGCCCACGCGACCGGCATGGTCGACGTGCTGGTGCCGGTCGCGCTCGACCAGACCTATTCCTACAAGGTGCCGCGCGGCATGGAGCTGAAGGCGGGCGATCTCATCAGTGTGCCGCTGGGCCCGCGCGAGGTGCTCGCCGTGGTGTGGGGCGAGAATGCCAATCCCGATCCGCGCCTGCACAATCGCCTCAAGGAGGTCAGCGAGAAGCTCGATATCCCACCGCTGAAGCCCGAGCTGCGCTCGGTGGTCGACTGGGTCGCCAATTACACGCTGAGTCCGCGCGGCATGGTGCTGCGCATGTGCCTGCGCATGGGCGAGAATCTCGGCCCGGAGCGGGTGCGCGCCGGCGTTCGTCTGGTCGGCGATCCCCCGAAGCGCCTGACGCCGGCACGGCAGCGCCTGATCGCGGTGCTGTCCGATCGGCTGCTGCACGGCAAGTCCGAGGCGGCCAAGGAAGCGGGCGTCTCCTCAGGCGTGATCGACGGCCTCGTCGACGAAGGCACGCTCACGGTCGAGCCGATGCCGCCGGCCCCGCCGCCGCCCGCGCCCGATCCGGATTTCGGCCGGCCGGATTTCTCGCCGCTGCAACGTGCCGGCGTGGATGCGATGCGCGCGCTCGCGGCCAACGGCACCTTCCATGTCGCGCTGCTCGACGGCGTCACCGGCTCGGGCAAGACCGAGGTCTATTTCGAAGCCGTGGCCGAGGTGATCCGTCGCGGAAAGCAGTCGCTGATCCTGATGCCGGAGATCGCGCTGACCGGTCAGTTCCTCGACCGCTTCGCGCAGCGTTTCGGCGTGCGGCCGATCGAATGGCATTCTGAATTGACGCCGCGCACCCGCGCGCGCAATTGGGCCGCGATCTCCAGCGGCACCGCGCCGGTCGTGGTCGGCGCTCGCTCGGCGCTGTTTCTGCCCTATGCCGATCTCGGCCTGATCGTCGTCGATGAGGAGCACGACCAGGCCTACAAGCAGGACGACGGCGTGCACTATCACGCCCGCGACATGGCGGTGGTGCGCGGGCATATCGCAAAAATCCCGGTCGTGCTGGCCTCCGCGACGCCGTCGGTGGAGTCCGAGGTCAATGCGCGCAAGAGCCGCTACCAGCGCATCGCGCTGCCCTCGCGCTTCGGCGGCCAGCACATGCCGCATATCGAGGCGATCGATCTGCGCCGCGAGCCGCCCGCGCGCGGCCGCTTCATCTCGCCGCGGCTTGCCGGCGAGATCAGGACGGCCATCGAGCGGCGCGAGCAGGCGCTGCTGTTCCTCAACCGGCGTGGCTATGCACCGCTGACCTTGTGCCGTGCCTGCGGCCATCGCTTCGCCTGCACCATCTGCGATGCCTGGCTGGTCGATCACCGTTTTCGCCAGCGGCTGGTCTGCCACCATTGCGGCTTCTCGATGCCGCGCCCGCACATCTGCCCGAACTGCTCGGCCGAGGAATCGCTGGTCGCGGTCGGGCCCGGTGTCGAGCGCCTGCAGGAGGAGGCGGCGGCGCTGTTCCCGGAAGCGCGCACCATGGTGCTGTCGAGCGATCTCATCACTTCGATCGAGACGATGCGAAGCGAGCTCGCCGAGATCGCGGAGGGCCGCGTCGACATCATCATCGGCACGCAGCTCGTCGCAAAAGGCCACAATTTCCCGCGGCTCAATCTGGTCGGCGTGGTCGATGCGGATCTTGGCCTCAGCAACGGCGATCCGCGGGCGGCGGAGCGCACCTGGCAATTGCTCAATCAGGTGATCGGCCGCGCCGGCCGCGAGCAGGGCCGCGGCGTCGGCTACCTCCAGACCCATCAGCCCGATCATCCCGTGATGAAGGCGCTGATCGCCTGCGACCGCGAGGCCTTCTACGACAGCGAGATCGACCTGCGCGAGAAGACGCTCTATCCGCCGTTCGGCCGGCTCGCGAGCCTGATCATCTCGGCAGGCGACCGCCCGAGCGCGGAGGGTTTTGGCCGCAAGCTCGTCGCGCTGGCGCCGCGCGACGAGCGTGTCGTGGTGCTGGGGCCGGCGGAAGCGCCGCTCGCCGTCATCAAGGGCCGCTACCGCTTCCGCATCCTGGTGAAATCGGCGCGGGGCTTCGATCTGTCGGATTACCTGCGCAGCTGGCTCGCGGTGTGCCCGAAGCCGACGGGCAATCAGAAGCTCGAAGTGGACGTCGATCCGCAGAGCTTCTTGTAGGCGCCACTGTCACCAAACGCTTGGTCGTCATTCCGGGGCGCGCGCAGCGCGAGCCCGGAATCCATTCTTCCACCAACTCTGCCGCGCGATGGATTCCGGGCTCGCGCTGCGCGCGCCCCGGAATGACGACAAAAAAAGCCCGCGGTCCCCCAAGACCACGGGCTTGTCTCACGCGCGCAGCAAACTGATGAAAACTGCGCGTGTGAGGAGAGGCGCTGAAGCGCCCCTTTAGGAAACGACTTCCGCGGTGACGCGGCCGACGCCGCGGCTGGTGAGGCCAATGGCGCGGGCGGCACCCGTGGAGAGGTCGAGCACACGCCCGCGAATGAACGGGCCACGATCGTTGATGGTGACGATGACGCTCTGGCTGCCATGGGTGACGCGCAGCTTGGTGCCGAACGGCAGCGAACGGTGCGCCGCAGTCATGGCGTTCTGGTTGAAGCGCTGGCCCGACGCCGTCCGGCTGCCGGATTCGTTGCCGTAAAAGGAAGCCATGCCGGAGAAGCTGCGGCCCGTCCCGGAGGTCGGCGTCATCGACGCATTGGCGTTGCGCCAATCGGAGGTCGCGTTGGTGTCGGTCTGGGCGTGGTGGCGGTGATGATGATGGTGCCGGTGATGCCGGGATTTGGCGGACGCTTCGGTGGCGGTTCCACCGATGAGAAGGGTTGCGGCGACGAAAGCGATCGCCGTACGCGGCCGGGTCACGGAGCCCAGCGTCTTCAAAGACAGCATTTATTGGTCCCTAAGCTAGTATTGCCACATGTGTGGCTAGTGGAGCCCCCATCAGTTTGTGAGCGGTTTGGCGTTTCGATTCCCAATGAGGCGTGAATTGGGCAGTAAATCGGGTATGTTTCGTCATGAAACATCTTGTTACCGTTGTGCGATAATCAGAGGATGTTCCTTAATCTTCGGCTTTAACGATTCATTAACCGCATGATTACTTCGTAATACTGTAAAGCGAAGTGATTGCTTCGATTGTTCAGAATTCGGTAAGTATTCGGCCAGTGGAACCGGCGACTTCGAAATCACGCCTCAGCGATCCGTGTTCATGGCCGCCATGCGCTAGGGGCGGGAACCAACCGCCGGGGCAGGCTCCCGGCAATTTCCGCAACGCGGGAGTCATCCGCCCGAGCGCGTCAGCGACGCCCTCGTGGCGTCGTCCGCTGCGACGAACTGGCGAGAGAACCTCGTGCCTTTAATTTGGCGTCATGTTGCACGTGCGCGCCTGCTATGTTAGCAAAGCCGCGATTTTAACGAGCCCGGCACCTCCCGTGCTGGTCGAAAATCGAAGTCCCGCTTGAATTCCAAGGGCTTGGATCGCTAGGCGCCGCTTCGTGGCGACGGTTTTTCCCTTGCGAGTTTGACAGCAAAAAGAGCGCGTCTGTGGCTGCAGAAGATACGTCCGTTTCAGGTGTGTCCGGCCGTTATGCAACGGCCTTGTTTGAACTGGCCCGCGACCAGAAAGTGGTCGACGAGGTCAAAGCCGATCTCGACAAATTCGATGCCTTGCTGAACGAAAGCGCGGATCTCAAGCGCCTCGTCCGCAGCCCGGTGTTCGCGGCCGACGCCCAGTCTCGGGCCCTCTCGGCCGTGCTGGCCAAGGCCGGCATCGCCGGCATCTCCGCCAACTTCCTCAAGGTGCTGACCGCCAACCGCCGCCTGTTCGTGGTGGCCGACGTCATCCGCGGCTACCGCGCCCTCGTCGCCAAGTTCAAGGGCGAGACGACGGCCGACGTCACCGTGGCGGAAGCGCTCTCGGACAAGAATCTCGATGCCCTCAAGGTTGCCCTGAAGTCGGTGACCGGCAAGGACGTCGCGCTGAACGTGAAAGTCGATCCCTCGATCATCGGTGGCCTCGTCGTCAAGCTGGGCAGCCGCATGGTGGATGGTTCGCTTCGCACCAAACTCAATTCGATCAAGCACGCGATGAAAGAGGCAGGCTGATGGACATCCGCGCCGCGGAAATTTCCGCGATCCTCAAGGACCAGATCAAGAATTTCGGCCAGGAAGCTGAAGTCTCCGAAGTCGGACAGGTGCTGTCCGTCGGCGACGGTATCGCCCGCGTCTACGGTCTGGACAACGTCCAGGCCGGTGAAATGGTCGAGTTCGAGAACGGCACCCGCGGCATGGCGCTGAACCTCGAAACCGACAACGTCGGCGTCGTTATTTTCGGTGCCGACCGCGAGATCAAGGAAGGCCAGACCGTCAAGCGTACCCGCGCCATCGTGGACGCGCCGGTCGGCAAGGGGCTGCTCGGCCGCGTCGTCGACGCGCTCGGCAACCCGATCGACGGCAAGGGTCCGATCCAGGCCGAGAAGCGCATGCGCGTCGACGTCAAGGCGCCCGGCATCATTCCGCGCAAGTCGGTGAGCGAGCCGATGGCGACCGGCCTCAAGGCCATCGACGCCCTGATCCCGATCGGCCGCGGCCAGCGCGAGCTGATCATCGGCGACCGCCAGACCGGCAAGACCGCGATCGCGCTCGACACCATCCTGAACCAGAAGCCGCTCAACGCGCAGCCCGACGAGAACATCAAGCTGTACTGCGTCTACGTCGCCGTCGGCCAGAAGCGTTCGACCGTCGCCCAGTTCGTGAAGGTGCTGGAAGAGCAGGGCGCGCTCGAATACTCGATCGTCGTCGCCGCCACCGCATCCGATCCGGCGCCGATGCAGTACATCGCGCCCTTCACCGGCTGCACCATGGGCGAGTACTTCCGCGACAACGGCATGCACGCGGTCATCATCTATGACGACTTGTCCAAGCAGGCCGTCGCCTATCGCCAGATGTCGCTGCTGCTGCGCCGCCCGCCGGGCCGCGAAGCCTATCCCGGCGACGTGTTCTATCTGCACTCCCGCCTGCTTGAGCGCGCGGCGAAGCTGAACAAGGACCAGGGCTCGGGCTCGCTGACCGCGCTGCCGGTCATCGAGACCCAGGCCAACGACGTGTCGGCCTACATCCCGACCAACGTCATCTCGATCACCGACGGCCAGATCTTCCTGGAAACCGACCTGTTCTTCCAGGGCATTCGTCCTGCCGTGAACGTCGGTCTGTCGGTGTCGCGCGTCGGCTCGTCGGCGCAGACCAAGGCCACCAAGAAGGTTGCCGGCAAGATCAAGGGCGAGCTCGCGCAGTACCGCGAAATGGCGGCGTTCGCGCAGTTCGGCTCCGACCTCGACGCCTCGACCCAGCGCCTGCTCAACCGCGGTTCGCGCCTGACCGAGCTCTTGAAGCAGCCGCAGTTCTCGCCGCTGAAGATGGAAGAGCAGGTCTGCGTGATCTGGGCCGGCACCAACGGCTATCTCGATCCGCTCCCGCTCAACAAGGTGCGTGCGTTCGAGGACGGCCTGCTCTCGCTGCTGCGCGGCAAGCACGTCGACATCCTCAACGCGATCCGCGACAGCCGCGATCTCTCCGACGACACCGCTGCCAAGCTGAAGTCGGTGGTCGAAGGTTTCGCGAAGAGCTTCGCTTAAGAGTGCCCGTCATGGCTGGGCTCGTCCCGGCCGTCCACGCGTCACCGCGTGGGGGCAGAAGACGTGGATGCCCGGGACAGGCCCGGGCATGACGAGAGGATAGGGTCGCGGTTGAGCCATAGGCTGATCGCTGGGGACGAAGAATGGCGTCACTTAAAGACATGCGCGTCCGCATCGCCTCCACCAAGGCGACGCAGAAGATCACCAAGGCCATGCAGATGGTCGCAGCCTCCAAGCTGCGCCGTGCGCAGACCGCCGCGGAAGCGGCGCGTCCCTATGCCGACAAGATGAGCGCGGTGATCTCCAACATCGCCAGCGCCGCCGCGGGCTCGCCCGGCGCGCCGGTTCTGCTGGCCGGCACCGGCAGGGATCAGGTGCATCTGCTGCTGGTCTGCACCGGCGAGCGCGGCCTGTCCGGCGCCTTCAACTCCTCGATCGTGCGTCTCGCCCGCGAGCGCGCCCTGGCGCTGATGGCGCAGGGCAAGGACGTGAAGTTCTTCTGCGTCGGCCGCAAGGGCTACGAGCAGCTGCGCCGCCAGTTCGACAAGCAGATCGTCGAGCATCTCGATCTGCGCAGTGTCCGCCAGCTCGGCTTCGTCAACGCCGAGGACATTGCCAAGAAGGTCCTGGCCCGTTTCGAGGCCGGCGAGTTCGACGTCTGCACGCTGTTCTATTCGCGCTTCAAGTCGGTGATCGCGCAGATCCCGACCGCCCAGCAGGTGATCCCGCTGGTCGTCGAGGAGAGCGCTGCTGCGAGCACCACGTCCTACGAATACGAGCCTGAAGAGGACGAGATCCTCACCCGCCTTCTGCCGCGCAACCTCGCGGTCCAGATCTTCCGCGCGCTGCTCGAGAACAACGCCTCGTTCTACGGTGCGCAGATGAGCGCGATGGACAACGCGACGCGCAACGCCGGTGAAATGATCCGCAAGCAGACGCTGGTCTACAACCGCACGCGTCAGGCGCAGATCACCAAGGAACTGATCGAAATCATCTCGGGCGCCGAGGCCGTCTGATCAAGGCGCGTCGGCACCCACCATACGCAAACATCCCGGTCACTGACCGTGGTCTAGAAGTTCGGATCGAAGGAGACATTCAATGGCAGCCCAGGTCGGTCGCGTCACCCAGGTCATCGGCGCCGTCGTCGACGTGCAGTTCGAAGGCCACCTCCCGGCCATTCTCAATTCGCTCGAGACCAAGAACGGCGGCAACCGCCTGGTGCTCGAAGTCGCCCAGCATCTCGGCGAATCTACCGTGCGCACGATCGCGATGGACACCACCGAAGGTCTGGTCCGCGGCCAGGAAGTGACCGACACCGGCGCTCCGATCCGCGTTCCCGTCGGCGAAGGCACGCTGGGCCGCATCATCAACGTCATCGGCGAGCCGATCGACGAGGCCGGCCCGGTCAAGTCGGAAGGCCTGCGCGCCATCCACCAGGAAGCGCCGAGCTACACCGACCAGTCGACCGAAGCTGAAATTCTCGTCACCGGCATCAAGGTCGTCGACCTGCTCGCGCCCTACGCCAAGGGCGGCAAGATCGGCCTGTTCGGCGGCGCCGGCGTCGGCAAGACCGTGCTGATTCAGGAATTGATCAACAACGTCGCGAAGGCGCACGGCGGCTACTCCGTGTTTGCCGGTGTCGGCGAGCGTACCCGCGAGGGCAACGACCTCTATCACGAGTTCATCGAGTCCAAGGTCAACGCCGATCCGAAGAATCCGGATCCGAGCGTGAAGTCGAAGTGCGCGCTGGTGTTCGGCCAGATGAACGAACCGCCGGGCGCCCGCGCCCGCGTCGCGCTCACGGGCCTCACCATCGCGGAAGACTTCCGCGACAAGGGCCAGGACGTGCTGTTCTTCGTCGACAACATCTTCCGCTTCACCCAGGCCGGCTCGGAAGTGTCGGCGCTCTTGGGTCGTATTCCTTCGGCCGTGGGTTATCAGCCGACGCTCGCGACCGACATGGGCGCGCTGCAGGAGCGCATCACCACCACGCAGAAGGGCTCGATCACCTCGGTGCAGGCCATCTACGTTCCGGCCGACGACTTGACCGACCCGGCGCCGGCGACCTCGTTCGCGCATCTTGACGCGACCACGACGCTGTCGCGCTCGATCGCCGAAAAGGGCATCTACCCGGCGGTGGACCCGCTCGACTCGACCTCGCGCATGCTCTCCCCGCTGGTCGTCGGCGAGGAGCACTACGCGGTCGCCCGTCAGGTCCAGCAGGTGCTGCAGCGCTACAAGGCGCTCCAGGACATCATCGCCATTCTCGGCATGGACGAGCTTTCGGAAGAGGACAAGCTGACCGTGGCCCGCGCCCGCAAGGTCGAGCGCTTCATGTCGCAGCCGTTCCACGTCGCCGAAATCTTCACGGGATCGCCGGGCAAGTTCGTCGAGCTCGCCGACACCATCAAGGGCTTCAAGGGCCTGGTCGAAGGCAAGTACGATCACCTGCCGGAGGCCGCCTTCTACATGGTCGGGACTATCGAAGAAGCGGTCGAGAAGGGCAAGAAGCTCGCCGCTGAAGCGGCGTAAGCTGGCGAACAGCGAATAGGGAGTGGCGAATAGCTGCTCCCTGTTTCAGCCACTCGCCATTCGCTACTCACCATTCGCAGGTTCTCAATGGCCACTTTCCATTTCGATCTTGTCTCTCCGGAAAAGCTCGCCTTCTCGGGTGAGGTCGACCAGGTCGACATTCCCGGCGTCGAGGGTGACTTCGGCGTGCTGGCAGGGCATGCGCCGGTCGTGGCTGCGATCCGGCCGGGCATTCTCACGGTGACCGCCGGGGGAAGGCACGAGAAGATCATCGTGCTCGGCGGCATCGCCGAGGTCTCCGACAAGGGCCTGACCGTGCTCGCCGACGTCGCGACCTCGCTGGACGAGCTCGACCGTGCGCAGTTCGCCGAGACGATCGCGGAGATGGAAGAGGGACTGAAGGAGCACGAAGGCGGCGAGCTCGATCACGCCATTGAGCGGCTCGACCACTTCAAGAGCATCCAGCAGCAGCTCAGCTCCACGGCTATGCACTAAGCCCCGGGGCACCGCTCCGGGGCTCAAGCTCCAGATTCCTGAACAGGTTCAGCGCTCGTCACGGAAGTGGCGGGCGTTGAAACTTTATTGCGGGATCGCTGGAGCTGCCGCCGATTTTATCGTGACGTGTCAAACACTTCGCTACTGTGCATGGGGTTGTTTTCGCACCTTCAGTTTCCGAAGGCAGCAAACTCTCGCGCCACGGCGCGGTACACGTCGCGGCGGAATGGCACCACGAGATCGACGACACGGTCGAGGCGCTCCCAGCGCCAGGCGTCGAACTCCGCGGGCTGCCCGTTGCGCGGTGTCAGCGGATCGATCTCGTCGTCGCGGCCGGTGAAGCGCAGCGCGAACCATTTCTGGCGCTGGCCTCGGAATTTCGCCAGCCGGTGCGTCTGCGGCCCGTCGTAGGGTGGGAACTCGTAGGCCAACCAATCGGTTTCGCCGAGAAAGTCGGCGCTCACGACATTGGTCTCCTCCCAGAGCTCGCGCATCGCCGCATCGCGCAGATCCTCGCCCTCGTCGACGCCGCCCTGCGGCATCTGCCAGTCGAGCCCCGGCAGGATGATCTCCGGCCCGTCGCCCTTGAAGCGGTGGCCGATCAGCACTCGGCCGTCGGTGTTGAACAGCGCGATGCCCACGTTGGGACGGTAGGGCTTTTCATTGGTCACTTGCAAATCTCTCTCGTCGTCATTCCGGGGCGCGCGTAGCGCGAACCCGGAATCTCGAGGTTCCGGGTTCGATGCTGTCGCATCGCCCCGGAACGACGGCAACCATTCAAACCTCTGCCAGCGCAGAAAATTCCTTCACCACGCGCTCATAGACCGGGCGCTTGAAGGGGATGATCAGCCCGGTGAGATTCTGCATCGGCTCCCAGCGCCAGCTCACGAATTCCGCCTTGTGGCCGCCACCGCCGGGCTTCTCGACGTTGATCTCGCTGTCCTTGCCGGTGAAGCGCACCGCGTACCATTTCTGGCGCTGGCCGCGGTAGCGGCCCTTCCAGGCGCGCCCCGCAACCGTGCGCGGAATGTCGTAAGTGAGCCAGTCCGGGACCTCGCCGAGCCGTTCGACCGAGCGCACGCTGGTCTCCTCGTAGAGCTCGCGCTTGGCGGCTTCCCAGGTGTCCTCGCCGGGGTCGACGCCGCCCTGCGGCATCTGCCAGACATGGGTGTCGTCGACATGCTCGATGCCGCCGGCGCGGCGGCCGATGAACACCAGTCCCTTTGGATTGAGCAGCATCACACCGACGCAGGTCCGGTAGGGCAGATCCTCGTAACGCGCCATTCCGCCAGACCTCTCGCATGCCCTAGGTCCGGCTTGATGCGGCCCCGCGGGAGCCGTGCCGTACCAATTCGTTGATTTAGCTGGATTTTGATTTCAGCATCGCGGTTGTCAATGGCACCAAAAGGATACCTCGGTCGCCCAATGTCTTGGTCCAGGCGCCGATGCGCTCGATCGAGACGGGCAGGGCGGAGGCCGTGCCGACAGCGATGCCGCGTTCGCGTGCGGTCGATTCGAGCTTGTTGAGGGCGCGGTCGATCTCGGTCGGCGTCGGCACCACGTCGATGGCTATGTCGCCCTTGCCGAACGGCATGGCCTGGTTCGCCGCGGCCTGGGGCGCAATGCTGCGGGGCGAGGAACCGTCGTCGAAGAAGCCGAGGCCGCGCTTGGCCGCCTCGCGGATGATCGGCTGCATCGCCGGCTCGGTCGCGATGAATCGCGCGCCCATGAAATTGGTGAGGCCGGCATAGCCCTGCATCCGGCTGAGGTGCCAGTACAGGCGGTCCATGTTCTGGTCGGGGCTGAGCGAGGTCAGCAGCGTCTGCGGCCCCGGATCGTTGTCGGGGAAGTCGTAGGGCTCCATCGGGATCTGGAGGAAGATCTCGTGGCGCTGGGCGCGGGCGCGCTCGGCGAGCTTGCCGGGGTCGGCGCCGTAGGGCGTGAAGGCCAGCGTCACCGCCGCCGGCAGCTTCATGATCGCGTCCAGGGTCTTGGCGGCGCCGACGCCGAGGCCGCCGATCACGATCGCAACCACGGGCATCTTGGCGGCCTTGGCGCGGTCGGCGTCCGCCGCATAGACGTCGAACGGCTTCAGCCCGTCGGCGGCCACCGGGATCATGCCGTAGCGCGATTTCTCCAAGAGCTTCGGATTGATTCCGGCCATGACGGGCGGCGGGGCGGATGCTGCTTCGCCCTTGTCGGCGGCATCGCCTCCGCCGATCACCACGTCGTGGCGGGCGCCGGTCGAGCCGTCGATCATGGTGATGGTCTTCTGCTCGCCGGGGGCGGCCTGCTTCGGCGTCTCCTTGGTCTCGTGCTTGCCCTCCGGCCTGCTCTCCGAGCCGTGGCCGGAGGCCGCCGGCTTCTCGTCCGTGGCATCGGGAGCGCGGATCGCGATCCGGGTCATCGGCTCGCCGCCGAGCGGATCCTTGTTGAAGATGGCGAAGCCGGCAAAGGTGAGGAGGAAGAGTCCGAGCAGGACGGCAAGCAGCTGCATGGCCGTGAACGGCAGCCGCAGCCGGCGTTTCCGGCGCGGCTTGTCCCGTCCGAGCGGCGCGCTCAGATCATCGGCCGTTTCAGTCATGCGAGATCCCGAATCACTCCAGCCGACGATACCATGCCGAGGTCAAGCGGCGGCAGGCCGGGATAGGCCGGAGAGGTCGGGAGCCCCACGCAAAAAGGGCGGCTCCAGGAGCCGCCCTTTTCGTCAGATCGCAGAATGCGAGGACTCAGTTCGCCGCCTTGGGCTTGTCGGCCGTGGCCTTGTTGTCGTTGCCCGGCGTCGGCGCCGCGGACGCGCTGTTCTTGATGCCGTGGAGCAGGTCGCCGGCGAGCTTGAGCGCCTTGTCGTCCTTGGCATCAGGCGGGACGTAGGACTGCGAGCCGGTCTTCTCGTCGCCGTCGTTCTTCAGATGGCCGCGCAGCGAGGCCTCGCCCTTGGTGTCGGTGCGCGACTTCAGCTCGTCCGGCACGTCCTGCAGCACCTCGATGTCGGGCACGATGCCCTTGGCCTGGATCGACTTGCCCGACGGCGTGTAGTAGCGGGCCGTGGTCAACCGCAGCGCGCCGTTGCCGCTTCCGAGCGGGATGATGGTCTGCACCGAACCCTTGCCGAACGAGCGCGTGCCGACGATGGTCGCACGCTTGTGGTCCTGCAGTGCGCCGGCGACGATTTCCGACGCCGAGGCCGAGCCGCCATTGACCAGCACGATGACCGGCTTGCCCTTGGTGAGGTCGCCCGCATGCGCGGTGCGGCGCTGGGTCTCCTCGGCATTGCGGCCGCGGGTCGAGACGATCTCGCCCTTCTCCAGGAAGGAGTCCGAGACGGTGACCGCCTCCTCGAGCAGGCCGCCCGGGTTGTTGCGCAGGTCGATGATGAAGCCCTTGAGCTTGTCGCCGCCGATCTGGTTCGTGAGGTTGCCGACCTCGCGCTTCAGGCCTTCGGTGGTCTGCTCGTTGAAGGTGGTGATGCGGATGTAGCCGATATCGTCCTGTTCGACGCGCGCGCGCACCGAGCGGACGCGGATGTTGTCGCGCACGAGCGTGACGTCGATCGGATTGTCCTGGCCCTTGCGGATGATCTTGAGCTTGATCTTGGTGTTGACCGGGCCGCGCATCTTCTCGACCGCCTGGTTCAGCGTCAGGCCCTGCACCGCCTCGTCGTCGAGGTTGGTGATGATGTCGTTGGCCATGACGCCGGCGCGCGAGGCGGGCGTGTCGTCGATCGGCGAGACCACCTTGATCAGGCCGTCTTCCATCGTGACCTCGATGCCGAGACCGCCGAACTCACCGCGGGTCTGCACCTGCATGTCGCGGAAGCTCTTGGCGTCCATGTAGCTCGAATGCGGATCGAGGCCGGTGAGCATGCCGCTGATGGCGGATTCGATCAGCTTGGTGTCGTCGGGCTTCTCGACATAGTCGGAGCGCACGCGCTCGAAGACGTCGCCGAACAGATTGAGCTGGCGATAGGTGTCCGCGGTGGCGGCTCGCGCGCTGGAGCCCATGAAGACCGCGCGCGGCTGGGTCACGAACAGCGTCAGCGCTGCACCGGTGGCGGCGCTGAGGAGGATTACTGAAGTCTTGCGCATCATCCGCGAACCTTCTCGCCTTCATTTGCGGCCCACCATGGGCCTGGATCGATTGGAGTGCCGTCTTTACGGAACTCGACATACAGCACAGGTTGACTCGCGTTCGTGGCGAGAATGGAGGCGACTTGAGAGGTCGACCCCATGGTCGCGACCGGCTCCCCCGTGAGCACAAACTGTCCGATGTTGACCGAAATGCGCTCCATCCCGGCGATCAGGACATGATACCCGCCACCGGCGTTTAGGATCAAGAGTTGTCCATAGCTGCGGAACGGCCCGGCATAGACCACCCAGCCGTCACACGGCGTCGTAACCTGGGAGCCGGGCCTCGTGGCCAGCGAAATCCCCTTCTGGACCCCGCCAACCCCGTCGGAACCGCCAAAATCCCTGATCTTGTTACCGTTAACCGGGAGAGGCAAAAGGCCCTTGGCGGAAGCGAAGGCGATCGCCGGGGTGGTGCGGGACTTGTCCTTGAAAGCGCCCGGGCCCGACTTGGCGCCGACGTTGGCGCTGGCGGCCGCCTTGGCCTCGGCCTGCCTTGCGGCCTCCGCGGCCTTCTCGGCAGCCTTGGCGGCGCTTTGCAGGTCCTGCTCCATCTTGGCAATCAGTCCCTGGAGATCGCCGACCTGCCTTGAAAGCGCGATGGCGCGCGAATTCTCGGCGTCCAGGTCCTTCTCGCGCGCCGCCTGCTGGCGTTGCCGCTCGTCGACCAAAGCGGCGAGCCGGGTCTGATCGTTGCGGACCCTGTCGCGGTCAGAGGCGAGCTGGTCGCGCTCGGTGGCAATGGCCTTGCGCAAGGCCACGAGCTCGCCGAGCTCGGCCGCGATCTTCTCGGCGCGGCCGCGCAATTCCGGCACGACGGCACCGAGCAGCATCGCCGTGCGCAGTGATTGCAGCGCATCTTCGGGCCGCACCAGCAGCGCCGGCGGCGTGCGCCGGCCGGCGCGCTGCAAGGCCGCGAGCACTTCGACGATGTCGGCCCGGCGTGAATCGAGCGAGCTGCGCATCTGCTGCTCGCGGCCGTTCAGCCCGCGCAGCCGCGCTTCGGCCTCGTCGATCTTGGTCTCCACCGTGCGCACATTGGCGGCGGTTTCGATCAACTGCTGATTGAGCTGGGTTCGGTCCTGGCCGAGCGCGGTGATCTCGGCCTTCAGCCTGGCCTGCGCTTCTTCCGCGCTTCGTTGCCTGGCGCGCGCAGCTTCCAGCTCCTGCTCGCGCTGCTTGATCGCGTCGGGCGAGATGGCTGCGGTCTGGGGCGCCGGTGTTGCCGTCTGGGCTTGCGCGAGGCTTGCGCCGGCGACGTTGGCGATCAGCAGCAGGTTGAGAATCGGCGCTCGCATCGCTTCTCGGCAAAAGTGCTCGTTGTGGCGCGCATCACGCGCGGTGATAGGGATGGCCGGCCAGAATGGTGGCGGCCCGATAAAGCTGTTCCAGAAGCATGACGCGGACCATTTGATGCGGCCAGGTCGCAGAGCCGAACGCGATTGCGAGCTTGGCCTTACGGCGCAATTCGGGCGAAAGTCCGTCCGCCCCTCCGATCACGAAAATAGTATGTCCGATGCCTTCGTCGCGCCAGCGCGCCAGATGCCGTGCGAATACGGTGGACTCGAGATTCTGGCCGCGTTCGTCCAGCGCCACCAGAACGGATCTTTCCGGGACATGCGCCGAGATCGCCGCGGCCTCTTCGGCCATCCGTGTCGCGGTATCGCGCGCGCGGCTCTCGGGAATTTCGTGGATGCTGAGCTCGCGGAATCCAAGCTTGCGCCCGGCCTCGTCGAACCGCTCGAAATAGCGGTCGGCAAGCTCCCGTTCGGGGCCCTGCTTGAGCCGACCCACCGCAATGACAGCAACACGCATGATATCTTCGAGGTCTGATATCTTCAGGGTCGCGCTTCAAGACCGCGCGCAACAAGCGCGCGCACGACGCTAGCATGCGCGTCAGCCGATTCGAAATCGGCTCGATTGCCTAGATCGCCTTCGCCGCGACCGCTTTTGCCGCCCCTGGGCCCTGCGTGTACAATCGCTCGAGATTGTAGAACTCGCGGACCTCGGGTCTGAACACGTGCACGATCACGTCGCCGGAATCGATCAGCACCCAGTCGCAATTGGGCAAGCCCTCGACATGGATGTTCTTGATGCCGTTTTCCTTGAGGCTCTTGGTGACGTTTTCCGCGATCGCGCCGACGTGCCGGTTCACCCGGCCGGTGGTCACGATCATGTAGTCGGAGTACGCCGATTTGCCGCGAAGGTCGATGGTGACCGTCTCTTCCGCCTTCATGTCCTCGAGGCGGGAGAGGATCAGGCTCAGCGTCTTGTCGGCGTCGGGTTGCGCCTTCAAGGCCGCAGCTTTGGTCGATGTTTTACGCGTAGGCTTGGCAACCTTGGGTAAAACAGGCTTCGTCGAAGCTGACTTCGAGGAAGTTGACTTGGACAATACAGATGCGGTCAGGGACCATTCCTTTCACTGTATCGCGAACGCGAATCCGGCGCTCACTGGTTACACTACATCATGTGGGGTTAAGGGTTTCAATATGCCAGAGAGCCCCCGGCCCGCACACTTCGTCTCACTTCGTACCTTTCCAGCTCCCGTCCGGGTTCCGCAGGCCCGTCGAGGAGAGGTTCAGCTTCAATCCGGTCAGGAACACCCAGGCGGGCGCCGGCCGATCCGCAAGTCCTGCCGCCTTCGTCTCGGGCAGGCGGTAGCGCGATAACGCCTGGGCGGCGGGGGAGGCGAGGGCACGAAAACTCTGCGGCGGGCGATCGATGATGGCCATCGGCACCTGGGCGGCGATGCGCCGCCAGTCCTGCCAACGGTGGAATTGAGCGAGATTGTCGGCGCCCATGATCCAGACAAAGCGCAGGCCAGGGAAGCGGCGGCGCAACGTGTTGATCGTGTCGATAGTGTAGCGCGTACGGATGACGGATTCGAGACAGCTCACCTCGATGCGCGGATCATCAGCGACGTCGCGTGCGGCCTGCATGCGCTCGCCGAGCTGGTGCAGCGTGCCGTTCTCCTTCAGCGGATTGCCGGGCGTGACCAGCCACCACACGCGATCGAGCTGCAATCGCTTCAGCGCAAACCGGCTGATGGCGCGATGCGCCTGATGCGGCGGATTGAAGGAGCCGCCGAGCAGGCCGATGCGCATGCCCGGCGTGTGGGGCGGGACCGCTTGCGCCGGGGAACGCGGCACGACGAAATTGTTGCTCAATGCCCACGCCTCGCGACGTCTATGGCCGGGTCTGTCCGGTGCCGCGGACGCGATATTTGAAGCTCGTCAACTGTTCGGCGCCGACCGGGCCGCGGGCATGAAACCGGCCGGTGGCAATTCCGATCTCGGCGCCGAAACCGAACTCGCCGCCGTCGGCGAACTGCGTCGAGGCGTTGTGCAGCACGATCGCGGAATCGACCTCGCTCAGGAACTTGTTTGCCGCACGTTCGTCCGCGCTCACGATCGCATCGGTGTGATGCGAGCCGTGAGTTTGGATGTGCGCGATCGCGCCCTCGACGCCGTCCACCACCTTCGCCGCGATGATCGCGTCGAGATATTCGGTGTCCCAATCGTCTTCGCTGGCGGGCTTGACCCGTGCATCGGCGTTCTGCACGGCCTCGTCGCCGCGCACCTCGCAGCCGGCATCGAGCAGCATCTCGACCAGCGGCTTCAGGGTGTTGCCGGCGGCCGCGCGATCGACCAGCAGCGTCTCGGCGGCACCGCAGACGCCGGTGCGGCGCATCTTGGCGTTGAGCACGATCGACTTCGCCATGGCGAGATCGGCGCTGGCATCGACATAGACATGGTTGACGCCTTCGAGATGCGCGAACACGGGCACGCGCGCCTCCTGCTCGACGCGCGCGACCAGGCTTTTTCCCCCGCGCGGCACGATCACGTCGATGGCGCCGTTGAGGCCGGACAGCATCATGCCGACCGCGGCACGGTCGCGCGTCGGCACCAGCGTGATCGCAGCCTCGGGCAGGCCTGCTTCGCGCAGGCCCTGCGCCAGGCACTCGTGAATGGCACGGCAGGAGCGAAAACTGTCGGAGCCGCCGCGCAGGATCACGGCATTGCCGGACTTCAGGCACAGCACGCCGGCGTCCGCCGCAACGTTCGGACGGCTCTCGAAGATCACGCCGACGACGCCGAGCGGCACGCGCACGCGCTCGATGGTCATGCCGTTCGGCCGCTGCCAGCTCTCGGTGACGACGCCGATGGGATCGGCGATGCCGCGGACGATGGCGATCCCTTCGGCCATGCCCTCGATCCGCGCCGGCGTCAGCGTCAGGCGGTCGATGAAGGAGGAGGTGGCATTGCCGGAGGCGCGGGCCTCCGCAACGTCCTCGGCATTGGCGGCGAGAATTTTCGCCGCGTTGGCGCGGATCGCCCGCTCCATGGCGTCCAGCGCCCGGTTCTTCTGCTCCGGCGGCGCCAGCGCCAGCACGCGCGCGGCAGCGCGGGCACGGGTTCCGAGATCGGACATCAGCGCCTGAAGATCGGCATTGCCGTCAACGGCTTTGAGGGGGGCGGCCATGGGAGTTCAACCTTCTGCTAAGGCGGTGTCCTAGCACGGAAATCCCGGTTGTGCGAAGGGCGGGGAGGGTATGGCTGGTCTCCCGGCGGCGGGCCGGCTGGGTTAGTCCGCCGTCATTCCGGGGCGATGCGGAGCATCGAACCCGGAATCTCGAGATTCCGGATCTGGTCCTTCGGACCATTCCGGAATGACTGGGGCAAAGGCCTCACCCACCCACCACCAGATCATCCCGGTGGATCATCTCCGAGCGCCCGCTGATGCCGAGGATGGCCATTACATCAGGCGAGGAGCGGCCCTTGATCCGCTCGGCGACGTCGGCGTCATAGGCGATCAGGCCGCGGCCGACCTCGCTGGTATCGGGGCCGCGGACGATCACGGCATCGCCGCGGGCGAACTGGCCCTCCACCTTGATCACGCCGGCCGGCAATAGGCTGGCGCCGGCGCGCAGCGCCGTCACGGCGCCGGCATCGATCGTCAGCGTGCCCTTCGGCTCCAGCGTGCCAGCGATCCAGCGCTTTCGCGAGGTGATGGGGTTGGCCGGCGTCAGGAACCAGGTGCAGCGGCCGCCATTGGCGATCGCCTGCAGGGGGTGCTCGATCTTGCCGGAGGCGATCAGCATGTGGGTGCCGCCCGTCGTGGCGATCTTGGCCGCCTCGACCTTGGTGCGCATGCCGCCGCGCGACAGCTCGGACTCGGCATCGCCCGCCACCGCCTCGATCTCCGAGGAGATGCTCTCGACCACGGGAATGAGCCTTGCGTCCGGGTTGTTCTTCGGCGGGGCGTCGTAGAGCCCGTCGATGTCGGACAGCAGCACGAGCAGGTCAGCGCTGGCCATGGTGGCAACGCGCGCGGCGAGGCGGTCATTGTCTCCGTAGCGGATTTCGTTGGTGGCGACCGTGTCGTTCTCGTTGATCACGGGGATCGCGCGCCATTCCAGCAGCTTGCCGATGGTGGAGCGGGCGTTGAGATAGCGGCGGCGCTCCTCGGTGTCCTGGAGCGTCACCAGGATCTGGCCGGCGCCGATGCCGTGCGCCCCGAGCACCTCGGACCAGATCCGCGCCAGCGCGATCTGGCCCACCGCGGCCGCGGCCTGGCTCTCCTCCAGCTTCAGTGGGCCGCGCGGCAGCTTGAGGCGGCTGCGGCCGAGCGCGATCGAGCCGGAGGAGACGACGAGGACGTCGCGTCCTTCGTTGTGCAGCTTGGCCATGTCGTCCGCGAGCGCGGCGAGCCAGGACGCCCGCACCTCGCCCTTGTCGGAATCAACCAGCAGCGCGGAGCCGACCTTGACGACGATACGGCGGAATTGACTGAGTTCGGGGCTGGCCATGTGTGTATGTGCTGGCGCGCGTGGCGAATTGCTCTGCATCGGAAGCGGCGGAGCGAAAGAGCGGCGCCGGTGAGGCCTGCTTTTGCAGCAGGACGATGGCCGGCGCAAGGCGGGCGAGATGGTAAACGGCCAACGACGGCCTTGTCTTGGACGCCGTTCAGGTTCTAATGCCGGCAACCAAAAACAGGGTTGGAGAGGAAACGTATGGATCGCCGCAAATTCGTGACCGGATGCCTCGGCCTGCCGCTCCTGGCGCATGCGGGTGGAGCGCAAGCCCAGGCCGGGTTGAGCAAGATCATCTTCCCGTTCGCAGCCGGAGCTGGCGGCGATACGCTGTGCCGGCTGATCGCGCAGGAGATGGCCCCGGTGCTGCAACGGACCATCGTGGTCGAGAACCGCACCGGCGGCGACGGCCTGATCGGCATCAAGGCGGTGAAGGGCGCAAGCCCCGACGGCAGCATGGTGCTGGTGACGACCGGCCCGACCATGTACCTGCTGCCGATGGTGGAGACGACACCGAGCTTCGACACGGCCAGGGACTTCATGCCGGTGTCGCTGCTGGCGCGGTTCGAGTTCGCCGTCGTGATCGGCCCGGGCGTCGACGCCCCGGATTTCAAGAGCTTTGTCGCCTGGCTGAAGGCGCATCCCGACAAGACGTCGTTTGGCGTGCCGAGCAACGGCACCATCCCTCATTTCACGGGCTCCAAGCTCGAGAAGGATCTCGGCATTCCCCTGACCCGCGTGCCCTATCGCGGCAGCGCGCCGATTCTCAACGACCTCGTCGGCGGCCACATCTCGTTCGGTATCGTGACACTGGCCGACGCGCTGCCGCAGCACCGCGCCAAGGGCGTGAAGATCGTCGCTGTGTCGAGCGCCGAGCGCTCGCCCTTCGCGCCCGACGTTCCGACGCTGAAGGAGAACGGCATCAATCTCGTCGCGGACGCCTGGTACGGCATGTGGCTCCCCGCCGGCAGCCCGCCGGACTTCGCCAGCAAGCTCGCCGCCGCCGCGAGCGCTGCGCTCGCCAAGCCCGAAGTGAAGGAGAAGTTGACGGCGATCGGGATGATCCCTGTCGGGTCGACGCCGGAAGGATTGACGAAGGAGCTCGCCGCGAACACGGCGTTCTGGCAGCCGATCGTCAAGGCGACGGGCTACAAGATCGAGAACTAGACCTTCGCGGCGCACACTCAGTCGTCATGGCCGGGCTTGACCCGGCCATCCACGTGTGTCCGCGATTGCCACAAGACGTGGATGCCCGGGTCAAGCCCGGGGCATGACGAATGGAGAGAGCCTCACTCCACTCACTCACATCTTCGCGCGCTGTTCGATTCCGTCGCGAATGGTCGCGAGCTCTTTCTCATCCCAGATGCCGATCAAAATCCCGCCCTTCACCTGCAGCTGGTTGTCGGCATAGGCCGCGATCTTCTCGCGCGGCGTGGTGATGTGGCCGTTCGGATGCAGCGCCCAATCGAACAGCTCGGCCTGGAGGCGCGCGATGATGCCCGCGCATTCCGGATCGTCGCCGCGATCCAGATATTCCTCCGGGTCGGTTTCGAGGTCGTACAGCATCGGGCGGAAGCCGGAGGCGTGGATGTATTTCCAGCGGCCGTCGAACACCATGAACAGGCGGCAGCGCTCGATCGGCTGGTTCAGCTTCAGCCGCACGTCTTGCATGGCGTAGTCGTATTCGGAGAATGCCACCTTGCGCCAATCGCTCGGCCTCTCGCCGCGCAGCAGCGGCAGCAGCGAACGTCCTTCGAGGATGTGGCCCGGCACCTTGCCGCCGAAATAATCGACGAAGGTCGGCGCGAGGTCGATCGCCTCGACCAGCGCGTCGCTGCGCGTGCCCCGCGTGGCGTCGGCCTCCTTCGAGGGATCGATGACGATCAGCGGGATCTTGGCCGACTGCTCGTGGAACAGATCCTTCTCGCCCATCCAGTGATCGCCGAGATAATCGCCGTGATCGGAGGTGAACACGATCATGGTGGTGTCCAAGAGGCCTCGGTCCTCCAGGAACTTCATCAGCACGCCCATCTGGTCGTCGATCTGCGTGATCAGGCCCATATAAGTCGGGATCACCTTCTCGCGGGCCTCGTTGCGCGCCATGTTGCGGGAGTAGCGCATGTCCATGTAGGCGCCGAACACGGGATGCGGATTCTGTCGCTCGCGCTCCGAGCGGATCACCGGGATCATGTCGTCGGTCGAATACATGCTGGCGTAAGGCTCCGGCGCGATATAGGGCCAATGCGGCTTGATGTAGGACAGATGCAGGCACCACGGTCGGCCGTCGGTCTCGGCCTCGGTGATGAAGTCCATCGCCCGCCGCGTCATGTAGGGCGTCTCGGAATGCTCGTCCGGCACGCGCGCAGTCTTGTCGGCATGCACCAGCAGCCAGCCGTTCTGTAATGAGCCGTCTTCCGCCGCGCCGGAATTGGCCCAATGCTCCCAGGGATTGGCAGCGTCAAAACCCTGCTGGCGGAGATATTCGTCGTATTTCGGACGCGGCCGTCCGGTCGGATGCAGCCCATCGTCACGTTCATACGGCTCGAAGCCGCATTCGGCGACGTGCACGCCGATGATCGATTCCGGCGGGATGCCGAGCGCCTTCATGCCTTCGAGATCGGGCGCCATATGGGTCTTGCCGACCAGCACGTTGCGTACGCCGATCTTCTTGAGGTGATCGCCGAGCGTGGGCTCGCCGACGCGCAAGGGCCAGCCATTCCAATGCGAGCCGTGCGAGCGCATGTAGCGCCCGGTGTAGAACGACATCCGCGAGGGCCCGCAGATCGGCGACTGCACATAGGCCTTGGTGAACAGCACGCCGCGCTTCGCCATGGCGTCGATGTTCGGCGTCTTCAGTGTAGGATGGCCGGTGCAGCCGAGATAATCATAGCGAAGCTGGTCGCACATGATCCAGAGAACGTTCTTCGCGCGCGCCATGCTTTGTCCCTGCCGTTTCTTGATTGTGTGATGCTGCGATATTGGAGGCGCGAAGACAAGTTGTCAGTGATGCGCATGCCGCGGCCATACACTCCGCTGTCGTCCCTGCGAACGCAGGGACCCATAACCCCCGGCCATCGTTTGGCGAAGACTCCTAGGACGGTACTCGAACCGACCGCAATCGAAAGATCACGCGGTATGGATCCCCGCGTTCGCGGGGACGACAGCGTTGGGGAGAGAGATCACGCCGACCACGGCTCCGCTTCCGCCGCGCTCTTGGCCTTGGCCGACACCGGGGCCTCGCCGATCACCTCGGCCAGCGCGCGCAGCGCTTCCTTGACGCCCTGGCCGGTCACGCCCGAGAGCAGCAGCGGCGTCTTCTTCGCGGCGCGCTTGAGGCGGTCCTTCTGCTTCTTGAGCTCATCCGGCTCGACCGCGTCGATCTTGTTCAGCGCTACGATCTCGATCTTGTCGGTGAGCTGTCCGCCATAGGCATCGAGCTCCTTGCGCACGGTCTTGTAGGCCTTGCCGGCGTGCTCGCAGGTTGCGTCGACGAGATGCAGCAGCACCCGGCAGCGCTCGACATGGCCGAGGAAGCGGTCGCCGAGGCCGGTGCCTTCATGCGCGCCCTCGATCAGGCCGGGAATGTCGGCCAGCACGAATTCGCGGCCGTCCGCGTTCACGACGCCGAGCTGCGGATGCAGCGTGGTGAACGGGTAATCGGCGATCTTCGGCTTTGCGGCGCTGACTTTGGACAGGAGCGTCGACTTGCCGGCATTGGGCATGCCGACCAGGCCGGCGTCCGCGATCAGCTTCAGACGCAGCCAGATCCAGCGCTCCTCGCCGGGCTGGCCGGGATTGGCGTTGCGCGGCGCGCGGTTGGTCGACGACTTGAAATGCGCGTTGCCGAAACCGCCATTGCCGCCTTCGGCCAGCACGAACTTTTCGCCGACCTTGGTGAAGTCGTGGATCAAGGTCTCGCGATCCTCGTCGAAGATCTGGGTCCCCACCGGCACCTTGAGCACGATGTTCTTGCCGTTGGCGCCGTGGCGGTCCGAGCCCGAGCCGTTCTCGCCCTTCTGGGCCTTGAAGTGCTGCTGGTAGCGGTAGTCGATCAGCGTGTTGAGCCCGTCGGCGACCTCGATGATGACGTTGCCGCCGCGGCCGCCATTGCCGCCCGAGGGACCGCCGAATTCGATGAACTTCTCGCGGCGGAACGCCACGCAGCCGTTCCCGCCGTCGCCGGAGCGGATATAGACCTTTGCTTCGTCGAGGAATTTCATGGGCCATAGGTAGGCCAGCCGGTCCCCCGCGGCAACCCGCATTGCCCCGCGGATTGGCCGAATTTCTCGCGAAGTCGCGCCTTGCTTAACCTGCCGGGCGGCGCCGGATCAGGAATTTCTGCACGCCGTCCATCACCAGCTCCTTGCGCTGGTTGAACACGGTACTGCGAAGCGTCACCACGCCGGTCGTACGTCCCGGCATGAGCTCGGTGACTTCGAGCGCGGGGTAGATCGTGTCGTCGGCGAACACCGGCTCGAGGAACCGGCTCGATTGCTCGAGGAAGCCGACCAGGGAGTCCTCGACCATGAACGGAAACAGGCCGGCGCCGGGCGCGGTGTGGATCAAGGTCTGGAAGCCGTGGGCGAGCAGATGCGGCATGCCGCGGGCGCGGCAATATTCCACGTCATAGTGGACCGGATGGGTGTCGCCGCTCGCGGTCTGGAATGCGGCGAACACCGCCGAGGTCTGGGTGCGGCTCGGCAGCACGAAACGCTCGCCGACGACGAAATCCTCAAACCAGCGCTGCGCGGGGATCATGCGATGCTGGGTGGGATCGAAGTCGGTCATGCGCTGCACCATCGGAACGGACTCGAAGAAGGGACATGGAGAATGATCCGTATCGCGCCGCACGCAGTGCGACAATGCGTTCAATTGATCGAACTCGGACTTGTTTGGTGCCCTGTCGCCATTAAAAGGACCTTCCGACGCCCTATCGATCGCGCTGCTGCCCTGTCCTCCGTCATTGCGAGGAGCGCAGCGACGAAGCAATCCAGGCTGCCGCCGCGGTGACAGCCTGGATTGCTTCGCTTCGCTCGCAATGACGCGTTTCCCGAAGCAAACCCTGTCGATGCCCCTGTTCAAGAACCTCTCCGCCTATGACGACCGCTCGGCGCGGCTGGCCGGCATCGCGCTGATGGTGCTGTCGATCTTCATGTTCTCGTTCGGCGACGCCATGGGCAAGTTTCTGGTCGGCACCTATTCGGTCGGGCAGCTCTTGTTCCTGCGTGCGTGCGCGGCGCTGCTCCTGCTGTCGCCGATGATCTGGACGCAGCGTCACCAGTTCCTGCATCTGGAGCGGCCCGGCTTGCAGCTGATCCGCGTCGTGCTGTCGACGCTGGAGGTGGCGGCCTTCTTCCTCGCGACCGTCTATCTGCCGCTTGCCGACGTCATCACCTATTATCTCGCCGGTCCAATCTTCGTTACTGCGATGTCGGCTATCTTCTTCGGGGAGAAGGTCGGCTGGCGGCGCTGGACCGCGATCCTGATCGGCTTTTGCGGCGTCTTGATCGCGCTGCGCCCCTCCGCGCAGACCGTCAGCCTGCCGGCGCTGATCGCGCTGGGCGGCAGCCTGTCGTTTGCGACCCTGATGCTGATCACGCGAAGTCTGCGCAAGACGCCCGACATCGTGATGGCATCCTCGCAATTCATCGGCACGTTTTCGCTGGGGGCCGTGCTGTCGGCGTTTCACTGGGTGCCGCCGACGCCTGGCAGCCTCGTAATCTTCGCTGCCGCCGGCCTGGTTTCGGTGACGGCGCTGTTCTGCGTCAACCGCTCGCTCAAGCTGGCGCCGGCCAGCGTCGTCGTGCCCTATCAATATTCGATGATCGTCTGGGCCGTGATCTTCGGCTTCGTCGTGTTCGGCGACGTCCCGTCGATCGCAACCCTGGTCGGCGCCGCCATCATCATCGGCGCCGGCTTCTACATCTATCTGCGCGAGCGCGACCTCGGGCGCGCGAGCGCCGACGTGAATCCGCCGGCGTGAACGCTCCCTCGTCGTCCCGGGGCGCGCGAAGCGCGAGCCCGGGACCCATACCCACAGGGAGTGGTGTGACGAAGACTCGGAGTGGGAGTTTCCTTCCTCACTCCTGCCTGGGATTATGGGTCCCGGGCTCGCGACTTCGTCGCGCCCCGGGACGACAGCGGAGAATGTGGTGAGCTCTTGCGCTATTTCATGCGTCGCGCACTGCTCCAGCTCTTCAGCGACGCCCAGACGCCGCGTGACAAGCGGAAGCAGTCGACGGGCGTCGAGGAGCCGAGCGCCAGGAAACGGTGCAGCTGCACGCCGCTCCACTGGAAGCCGCACTTCTCCAGCACCTTGCGCGAGGCCGGATTGGTGACGCGCGCACCGGCATGGAGATGCTCGTCCTCGAACTCCTCGAAGAAGAAGTCGATCGCGCCGCGCGCGGCTTCGGTCGCAAAACCCCGGCCCCAGTGCTCGACGCCGAGCCAGTAGCCGAGTTCGGCATTGCCGGGCGTGGAGCGGTCGATGCCGACCATGCCGACCGGCCCGGTATCGTGCTCGATCAGGAACACGGTCTCGCTGCCGAGCGCGGCCGTGGCGCGGATGAATGCGACGGCGTCTTCCTGCGAATAGGGGTGCGGGAGGCGGCGGGTGTTCTCGGCGACACGGCGGTCATTGGCGAGCCGGGCGATCGTCCTGACGTCGGCGAGGGTCGGCCGCCGCAAGGTCAGCCGCTCGGTGGCGACGACGCTGGGTCTCGCCTCCTGCAAGGTCACGCTCGAGAAATCCTGCAACATGTCCGGCTCCGTGAAAGTCACTAATTCGAAGTGAGCAAGTCAAAGAAAAGGGGAGGCCGGTTTCCCGCCTCCCCTGGAGCCTGCTTGTGGACTCCGCCGGTTCAGTCGGGACCCGGCGGACTCCAAATTTGATCCACCGTCTATTCAGCCGCCTCGGCGATCGGGAGCACCGATACGAAGGTGCGGCCGTTGGCTTTAGCCTGGAACGCAACGCGGCCCTCGATCTTGGCGAACAGAGTGTGGTCCGTGCCCATGCCGACATTAAGGCCCGGGTGCCAGGTCGTGCCGCGCTGACGCGCAATGATGTTGCCGGGAGTGACGATCTCCCCGCCGAACGCCTTGATACCGAGGCGCTTGCCTTTGGAATCGCGTCCGTTACGCGATGAACCGCCTGCTTTTTTGTGAGCCATGGCTCGTCTCCGAAATCCTGCGTATGTCTAGGTCAATTCCTTGACGGAATCATTTCAAAAGGTCTCACGCCTCGTTTCGTGAACTGGCGTGATCGAATCTCGTTACTCGGCGGCTTCGGCTGCCGGCTCCTTGGCCACCTTCTCCCGCTTCGGACGCGGGCCCTTGGTGGGCTTGGCGCCGTCCGTCAGGATCTCGCTGATGCGCAGCACGGTGATCTCGTCGCGGTAGCCGCGCTTGCGGCGCGAATTCTTGCGGCGGCGCTTCTTGAACGCGATGACCTTGGGGCCGCGCTTGTGGTCGAGCACCTCGACCGCCACGGAGGCACCTGCCACCGTCGGGACGCCCAGCACCGGCGTGTCGCCACCGACCACCAGAACTTCATTCAACTGCACGATCGAGCCGACTTCGCCTTCGATCTTGCCTACTTCCAGGACATCATCCGGCACGACGCGGTATTGCTTGCCGCCGGTTTTGATGACTGCGAACATCGTTTTTTTCCTTCGTGTTCAATCCCGGCCTCGCGACTGATATCGTCGGGGCCGGCTTTTTATCAGTCGCTAAGGGTTTATGCGCGTTTGTGCGGGCGGGACTTACCCCTTTGAAAACCCACGCAAAAGCAAGCGGCGCGAGAAACACCCCGCGCCGGCTGTGGGACTTATAGCCGCTGGACGCCGCGAGTCAAGGAAAACCGCGGGAAAAGGTCCGAGATCTGAAGGATTTGGATCGTTTGCGAGGGCCGAGGGGAATCTCGGCCCGGGGCTGCAACCATCGGGTTCCCTCGCCGTTGTCCTCGCGAATCTCTCGCGGGCAAGGGCTATCATGGCAACGGACGAACTGGTCAAGACAACGGGCATCGCCCAGCACGGCGCCGAGCGGCTGCCGTCGGTGGATGTCGACAGCTTCAACATCGAGATCAAGGACGAGGACGGCTTTCTCGGCGACCGCGCCAGCAAGGGCGCGTTCCGGGACGTCCTCGAGCGCTGGCGCAAGCCGCTGCGAAAGACGGGGGAGGACCCGTTCGGCAAGGTGCCGACGGAGGAGATCAACAAGAAGACGCTGGACGCCATCCTGGTCGGCGACGACACTGAGGCCTCGGCCGTGGTGCACAGCGCCATCGAGGACTTCTCCCAGGAGCTCGCCTATGTCACGCGCCGCTTCCTCAAGACCAAGGCCTGGGCCAAGACCGAGCGCATCGTCGTCGGCGGCGGCTTTCGCGATTCCCGGCTCGGCGAGCTCGTGATCGCCCGCGCCGAGATCATCCTGAAATCCGAGGATTTCAAAATCGACCTGCAGCCGATCCGCCATCATCCCGACGAAGCCGGCCTGCTCGGCGCGCTGCATCTGGCGCCGTCCTGGATCTTCGAAGCCCATGACAGCATCCTCGCCGTCGACATCGGCGGCACCAACATCCGCTGCGGCCTGGTGGAAACCAGCTGGAAAAAGGCCAAGGATCTGTCGAAGGCCAAGGTGGTGCATTCCGAGCTGTGGCGTCATGCCGATGACGAGCCGACGCGCGAAGGCGCGGTGAAGCGGCTCACCAAGATGCTGAAGGGGCTGATCACGGAAGCCGAGACCGAAGGCTACAAGCTCGCGCCTTTCATCGGCATCGCCTGTCCCGGGGTGATCAACGCGGACGGCTCGATCGAGAAGGGCGCGCAGAACCTGCCGGGCAATTGGGAGAGCAGCAAGTTCAACCTGCCGGCGAGCCTCATCGAGGCGATCCCCGTCATCGGCGAGCACGACACCGCGATCCTGATGCATAATGATGGCGTCGTTCAGGGCCTGTCGGAAGTGCCGTTCATGCAGGATGTCGGGCGCTGGGGCGTGCTCACCATCGGCACCGGGCTCGGCAATGCCCGCTTCACCAACCGCCGCAAGGAGAACGGCAACGGCAAGGACCGGGATTCCACGGAGAACGGGAAGAAAAAGGGCAAGTCAGACAACAAGTCGGACAAGGAGTAACCTTGACCGGTTAGGTTAAGGGACGGATTGCGTTGCGCCATGCGGACTGCACGCTACGGTCGAAAGCGCCGCTTTCACTCGGCCGGCGAAGCCGCCCTTCCTGGCCAGTATTTCAATGAGCGGCACGGGACCGCCAGTGTTTACCGCGTCTGGCGGTCCCACCCCCTTCTGCTTTCCCTTCGAGCCGTGATTCGCGTCTGCGGCCTCGGCCCCCGCGCCGGCCGAAGCGCGAAAACTCCGGCCCGAAACGCTCAAACGCGCGCCAAAATCCGCAATCGGCGCCGCCAGCATCGCGACCGCCGCAGGTTCGGCGGAAAACCGTCCCGATTTTCGTCTCCCGCGCCTTGTCTGGCCCGCCATCCTCGCCTATTAACGCCCCCAACCACAGGGGCCGCAGCTCCTACATGGCGCCTTCAGGAGAGGTGGCAGAGTGGTTGAATGCACCGCACTCGAAATGCGGCATAGGTGCAAGCCTATCGGGGGTTCGAATCCCTCCCTCTCCGCCACCCAGCAGCCCTCAACAACAGGTCCGTGCTTTCGACCTGCAAAGGTCTGTCGCACATGCGACCCGGCTGGGCTCGGTCGGACACCGCTCCAACGAACCTCAGGCCGCCTCCCGCACAGGCGGTCCGCACCATGGCTGCGTTACTATCGATGCGCCGTCTGGGCCTATCTGAACGTCCGCAAAATAAAGCCTTCAGCCAACACCCCGCGACCACCCGCCGGCCCGGCAGCACGCGGCGGCTCTTTCCGGTTATCGCATGTTGTTGAGCTGCTTTGCGTCTCCGGCCTGCTCTCCTCCTTCATTTCCCCTCACTCTTTAGACGAGGCAAGTCTGCGCCCTTCTGTTGAGCAGCCTTCCAGACATAACGGGTAAACGCAGCCGTTTCCGCCCATTGTAGATGCACCGGATCCGTGAATGCCGAGTCCGGCACTTCCCATTCGGTCATGCCATCGACCAAGATTGCTTTGGTAGGGGCAAGCGCGGATGCGACCGCAGATCTGAATTGTTCTCGTATCGAGCGGGATCGGTCGTGACGTGCGGCCCACCCCGGCATGACGGGAAAAGTCACCGCAACGAACTGAATGCCCTTCGATTCGAGCCAGGTGGCGAGGCCGGTTAGTTCCGAATAGCAACCGGACTCAGGCTTGACCGGGTATCCCGCGTCCGGCACGTCCCTGACCAGGGGGCCGGATCCAAACTCGTCAAACTGCAACTCGGAGCGGCGCTCTTCGGCGTAAAGCACGTGAAAGAAGACGTCTTTGAGACGAAAGTTACGAAAGCGAAGCCACGCCCTGTCTAGTCTGTTGCTTAGTTTTCGATCGATGAATTGATCGACCAGATCAGGATCGAAAAATGCAGTCGGATTCCTCGAACAGCCTTGGAAGTCTCGCGGTGCAAGGACCATCATCACAGTTTTTGCATTCGATGTGCGCGAGAGAAGAAACTCCGTCATATAACGAGTCTGATTGACGGTTAGGGCGCAGGGCGCTGCGTTTATGATCCCCCCCTCGGGGCGAACCACATTGAAATCAAGATTGCGCCAGGTCACCGACGATCCCACCCCGATGAGCGCCGCATTCTTCCAATCCGGGTTGTCTCTCAGCCAGACAAAGCGGCCGTCGATGCACCACGTCCCGGATACCGGAGGCGGCGGCAGGCGATCAACGGACCGCAAAACTCCGAGTGCTGCAAAGAATCCAACCACCGACAGGAGGACCGTAGTGGAAAATGCGGCAAGACAGACCCGCGCGCGACGTTCGGCGCTACCTTCATCGCCCGTCTGGATCATCTGCATTTTGGATTCCTCCGGTCAGAACTGGAAATAGAGGAAAGATTGCACGATGGACATCTGGGTCAGCGTGAAGACGAAAAGGCAGCCCAATGCCACGCCGTGCACCGGGTAGGCTGTCGCAAAGTGACTGGCCCAGGAGGAGTGCTCTTCAGCCCGATGCTGCGGATCGTAACCCAGCCACTGCTGTGAGTTGGGGGCAAACAGCGCAATCGCCGACAAAGCGACGATAGACGCCAGCGTCAGCAGGGTGGTCAGTTGCCGGTCGGCATTGATCCCGAGATCGAACCCATTCAGTCCGATCATCGTCCCCATCATCTTGGTTGCGCTTCCCATGGAGTCCGCACGGAACAGCACCCACCCAAACACGACGAATATCAATGTAAGAGTGCGGCCAACCATGGCCCCGGCTCGCCTGGTGCCGCCGCGTTGGGCAGTACCGAAAAGACGTATCCAGAAATGGCATATGGCCAGCCCGAAGCCATGAAACGCTCCCCAGCAGACGAATGTCCATCCCGCGCCGTGCCACAGCCCGCCGAGCAGCATGGTGACGATCAGGTTTGCAAACCGCCGTACTTCCCCTCGGTGGCTGCCACCGAGAGCAAAGTAGAGATAATCGCGGAGAAATGCCGACAGACTCATGTGCCAGCGTCGCCAGAAATCGATGAGGTTTTCTGCCTTGTACGGCGAGTTGAAATTCAGCGGAAGGCGAACCCCGAACAGGAGGCCCAATCCGATCGCCATGTCGGAATAGCCGGAGAAGTCGAAATAGAGTTGCAAAGTATACGCCAGGGCTCCAACCCAGGCTTCGGCAAAGGTCGGCGAAGCTCCCTTGGCCACACCGTCGAAAATCAGATTGGCCTGAGGCGCCATGCCATCAGCGAACAGCACCTTCTTTGCAAGGCCGAGGACGAACAGGCCGCTTCCGAGCGCAAGAGTTGGGGCCCTCGCGCTCAATTGCTCGTTGCTCATGAATTGACGCATTAAAATCCGGTGATTGACGATCGGCCCGGCGATCAGGTGCGGGAAGAACACCACCATCAATACGTAATCCTTGAAGCGATACCCGTACGTTTCGCCCCGTGACGAATCGACGAGATAGGCGATCTCCTGAAATGTGAAAAACGAAATCGCCAGCGGCAACACCAGATCGAGGACAGGAATGTCGGTTCCAAAAATCGTATTGACGTTGGCGGCGAGAAAGCCTGCATACTTGAAATAGCCGATCATGCAGAGGTTAAAAGCGATGCCCACGGCAAGCAGAAGTCCGGTTGGCCTTCCGCTTCGCGCGCGATCCGCGAGGCTCGTGCCGCAGATGAAATTGAGGGCGATGCTCGTAAAGAGCACCAGAAGATTCCATGGGTCCCAAGCCGCATAAAACGCGAGGGACGCGCCGATCAACCAAAGCAAGGTGACGGCTTTGGTTGCAAAGAGACGCAGGACAAAATAGCCGAACAGGACGGCGGGCAGGAATACGAGTATGAACTGATAAGAATTAAACAGCACGTAGATTACTCCGCTCACTGACGGTTAATCGCGTCTTTTTAGACTTAGTCAGAGCCGGTAACTCAGCCACTTGTCGTTGATTTCACCATCGTAATTGTAGACGCCGAATCCTCAGCGAAGCTGCTTTCGAACAGTTCGATTCGCGAATGTAGGGAGGAGAGGAGTCTCACGGTGCCCGGGGCAGAAGATGACGTGCCGGGGCTTTGACGTTATCTGGCGGATGGGCGGCCAGAAGAGCCACCTGGCTTCTCACCAGGTCCATGTGATGAAGCCATCGTTGCAATTGGGCGGCAGTCGTTCTTGAGATTCGTCAAGTCATCCAGTGGCATTCAGTCGCATCGGCGCGCAAAATAACCGTCGCAGAGATCGCCCTCCGCCATTCCAGAATCGCCGTGGCCGCCTCGGCAAGACCGCCTTGGCAAGGTGGCGAGCACGGTCTTGATTACGCCGACGTCAGGCATCGAACCAGCTGCCTGCATCTCGACCGACCGAACTAGTTCGTTGGCGTTAAGATTTTAGACGCAGTTCAAGATGGCCGTTTTTCCTGCACAGCGGTGACGGGTTGAACCTGCTACGGGTGGGATCCGACCTAGCAACGTCCCGCCCTCCGACGACACCCCGAGTATTCCCAAACGATGTTCGACAAATCCTACCGGCAGCGCCTCGAAGCCGATCTCGGGCGATGGGAGGCCGATGGTGTGATCGCGCCGGCGGCGGCCGCCTCGATCCGCAATGCGCTGCCGCCGCTTCCGGCCGGCATCAACATCGCAATGGTCGTCGCCATCGTCGGCGGCCTGCTGATCGCGGCGGCATTCCTCGCCTTCGTCGCGGCACACTGGACGGAGATCGCGCGACCGATGCGCTTCGCGATCCTGCTCGCCGGCATGGTCGTCACCGGCGGCCTCGGCGCCTGGTTCGCTGCGAGCGGCCGCAGCGTTCTCGCCGATCTCTGCGCCAGCGTCGGTGCGATCATCTTCGGTGCGGGCATCGCGCTGGTCGGCCAGATGTATCATCTCGGCGAGGATTTTGCCGGCGGCATGCTGCTGTGGTCGATCGGCGCGTTTGCCGCGGCGCTGCTGACCGGCTCGCGCGGTGCGCTCGCGGTCGGCCTCGTCGCCGCCTCGATCTGGACCTGCCTGCGGACCACTGATACGCCCGACGCCCTGCATCTTCCGTTCCTGGCGGTCTGGCTCGTCGCCGCCGCGACGGCTTTTGCGTGGAATTGCCGCGTCGCAGCCCATCTCGTCGCGCTCGCGCTGCTGCCGTGGTGGATCGCGACGTCGCTTCGCTTCGATTTCGCCGGAGCCCAGCCGTCATTCGTGCTCGCGAACGGGGCGGCCCTGCTGTTCGGCGCCGGGCTCGCGATCGCCGCCGCACCCTCGCCGCGGGCGCTTGGCCTCGGAACGGTTCTGTCGATCTACGGCGCGTTGTCGCTGGCCGGCGCCGCCGTCCTGGAAGTGACGACCGTCGATGACATCATCCGCCTCCGGACCGCCACGGTGCCGGCCCAGCCGCTTTGGGCGATCCTGTGCGGCGTTGCCGGCGTGATCCTTGCGCTCGTGTCCGCCGCGATCACCAGGCGCCCGGGTGAAGTCCTGGCAGGATGCGCGATCGGGCTCGTGCTGGTCGCGGCGCCGCTGTGGCCGGCATCCACGGCCGGCGAGCCCTGGTTCGCCTATGCCGCGCTGCTCTGCGCCATGCTGTGCCTCGTCGTATCAGGCATGCTCGATGCAGCGCGCCCGCGCATCGTCGCCGGCTGGCTCGGGATCGCCGGCGTCATTGCGGGCATCACCTGGGCCGTGAAGGGCTCGCTGCTGCGCAGATCGGCTTTCCTTGCGGCCGCGGGCGTGGTGGCCGTCCTGTTCGCAACCGCGCTCAACCGCATGTTGCCGAGGGCTGAGCGATGAACAAGACGATCGCGTCCCTCACCGGGCTCTGGCAGCGCATTCCGAAAGCCGCGCTGTTCGTCGCCGCCATCCTCATTCAATGTGCGCTACTGGTCCTGATGGTCGCCGACCGCATGCAGATCCTGCGCGAAGGCGTCGAGGTCACCCTGCAGACGCAGCCGGTCGATCCCCGCGATCTGCTGCGCGGCGACTATGTCGTGCTCCGCTACGACATCTCGCAAGTGTCGGCCGGCGCGCTCGCCGGCAAGCCCGCGGATGCGCGCCATCCTGATGTCTTCGTCAAGCTCGCGCCCAATGCCGGCGGCGTCTATCAAGCCGTCTCGGTGCATGCCGAGCCGGTCGCGGTCACCGCGCCCGAAGTGCTGATCCGCGGCCGCGTCGGAAATCATGGCGGGGCCTGTGGCGAAGACCGGCGCCGCTTCTGCGACAAGCTGCCGATCAAATACGGCCTCGAAAGCTATTTCGTGCCCGAAGGCGAGGGCAGGAAGCTCGAGGACGCCCGCAACCAGCAGAAGCTGCGCATCGTCGCCGCCGTGCTGCCCTCGGGCCGCGCGGCGATCAAGCGGCTGCTGCTCGACGGCGAGCCGGTGTACGAGGAGCCGCTGTATTAGGGGGATGGCAATGGGGTGATATCCGACGAATCAAATGACGGGAGGCGTCATTTGGAAGGGGCCGTGCCGATCGAAGCCTACTCTCATAGGCCGGACGAGCGCGCCCCGGAAGGCGAGCCAAACTACGAATCCTTGCTCTTCTTTGGCTCTTGAATTCCTGCCCGCCGCGTCCCTCAATTCCGCCCGCGTAACCCATTGATCTTACAAGGTCCCTTTATGGTGCACGAGGTCGCACTTTTGTTGTTCCATGGTAGAACACGAGGACCGTCGTGTGGCAGAGTGGTTGAATGCGCCGCACTCGAAATGCGGCAAAGTGCAAGCCTTTCGGGTGTCCCAATCCTCCCTCTCCGGCATACCATCGCAGGACACAGAGCCGGCCAGGCTGGTGAGCGAAAGCGCCCTGCCAGACAGCAGTTGTCACCTCCCCCGTTGAGCCAAATCACTTTGTACTAGCAAAACACAACGGTATCCGTCTGAAGTTGTGTTGCCTATACAAGGCGTGAACTATACGAATCTGTCTTCCTGCATCATCTCCCTCTGATTTGCTGAGCTTCCCACACGTGAACGTGCAACTGCATAACGAACTAAAGTCCGACATTTGGGAAATCGCGAACCGCCTCCGAGGCCCCTATCGGCCGCCGCAATACAGGCTGGTCATGTTGCCTATGGTCGTCCTGCGCAGGCTTGATTGCGTCCTTGAGCCGACGAAGGACGCTGTTCTGAAGCAATATAAAAAGCTGACGGCGCAGAAGATGCCAAGGAATGCGATGGAGCGGCTGCTCGGAAAGGCGGCGGACCCCTCTCGCCAGTACCCGCTCTACAACACGAGTCCCTTTACTTTCGCAAAGCTGCTTGGGGATGCCGAGAACATCGCGCCCAACCTTGTATCTTACATCAATGGCTTCTCGCCGACCGCTCGCGCCATCTTCGATAGGTTCAAGTTCAATGACCAGATCGAAAAGCTCGATTCCAGCAATCGGCTCTTCACCATCGTCAAGGCGATGGCGGACGTGGACCTACACCCTGATCGTATAGACAATCTGCAAATGGGATACCCTCCGAGATGATTGCATTATGCCCCTGTTTTGCCCGACGAAGCAAATGCCGGGAGATGTCATTCGGCATAGGCCGCACCGCTAGCAGCCAATTCTTGTCCGCTCTCACGGGTGCGCCGGACAGGCGAGTCAACCACGATCCCATGGCTTTCTGCCTCCAGAATCCTGCCCGACCCGCACCTCATCCAACCCCCCTCCTAACCCATTGATCTTGCAACCCCCGTCTACTGTGCATGGGGTTGTTTTCGCACTTTTGCTGTTCCATGCCTTCACGCGAGGCGTTCAACCGCCCCGGCACCAGCTCACCCGCCCCACCAAGCGAGACCAACATGCACTCTTCGGCCAGCGGCTGGGGCAACGGGCTTCTCGGCGTCATCATCTTCAGCGGCTCGCTGCCGGCGACGCGGGTGGCGGTCGGCGGCTTCTCGGCGCTGTTCCTGACCTCGGCGCGCGCCGTCATCGCGGCGCTGATCGGGGCAGTGGTGCTCGCCGTGCTCCGGCAGGCGCGGCCGCAGCGGGGTGATCTCGCCTCGCTCACCATCGTCGCCATCGGCGTCGTGGTCGGCTTCCCCCTGCTGACGGCGCTGGCGCTCCAGCACATCACCTCGGCGCATTCGATCGTCTTCATCGGCCTCCTGCCGCTATCGACCGCGATCTTCGGCGTGCTGCGCGGCGGTGAGCGGCCGCAACCGCTGTTCTGGCTGTTCGCCGTGCTCGGCAGCGCCACGGTGGCCGGCTTCGCCCTCGCTGGCGACGGCTCGGCGTCGCTCACCGGCGATCTCCTGATGGTGGCCGCGATCGTGCTGTGCGGGCTCGGCTATGCCGAGGGCGCTGCGTTGTCGCGCCGGCTCGGCGGCTGGCAGGTGATCTCCTGGGCGCTGTTGCTCGCGCTGCCGTTGATGGCGGCGCTCGCGATTCTGACATGGCCACCCGTCTGGAGCGGCATCAGCGTGCCCGCCTGGATCGGGCTCGGCTACGTCTCCGTCTTCAGCATGTTCGTCGGCTTCATCTTCTGGTACCGCGGGCTCGCCATCGGCGGCATTGCCCGTGTCGGCCAGTTGCAGCAGCTGCAGCCGTTCTTCGGTCTGGCGCTCGCCGGCCTTCTGCTCAGTGAGCCCGTGGCCTGGAGCATGATCGTCGCGACCGCGCTCGTGGTCGTCTGCGTCTTCTTCGCGCGGCGGTTCGCGTGAGGCTGTGCCTCACGCCTCGCCCATCACCGTCCGCGTCAGCGCGCTCCTTGCAAACTTCTTCAGCGGCATCGGCTTGCCGAACAAAAAGCCCTGCACGAGATCGAAGCCGAGTTCGTTCGCCGCCACGAGGTCGGCGCGGCTCTCGACCCCTTGAGCCACGGTGCGCGCGCCAAAGCCCTGCGCCAGCTCGACGATGTGACGGCACACCGTGCGCTTCAGCCGGTCCCCGCCGCTGCCGGTGACGAACTGCCGATCGGCCTTCAGCTTGACGAAGGGAATCCTGTCGAGCCCCATCAGCGACGGCCAGTTGGTGCCGAGATTGTCGATCGACAGCGCGATATTGTGCAAGCCCACCTCGCGCGCGACCTCGGTCAGGAGATCGAGCTCGCGGATCGCCTCCTCGCTGTCGATCTCGACCGTCAGTCCGCCGAAGGCCGGATGCGTCGGCACGCGGCGGCACAGATCGCGCACCGCGTGCGGCTCCCTCAGATAGGAGGCGGGAAGATTGATCGACAGATCGACCGGGCTTTGCTGTTCCAGAAGATAGTGCCAGTCCTGAACGGCGCGATCGATCACGAACTCCGACAGACCGCGGAAATGCGGATCGTGCGGCTCCGGGATGAAATAGGCCGGCGGCACCACGCCCCAGGTCGGATGCCGCATCCGCACCAGCGCCTCAGCGCCGCTGCGCACGAGCGTGCGCGCGTCGATCTTGGGCTGGTACCAGAGCTCGAGCCAGCCGGCGTGCAAGGCCTCGCCGACATGCACCGCCGGGCTCGGCGCCGGCTCCTCCGGCAGCAGCATCGCAACACGCTCGCGCAGCGTCTCCGCGGCAAAGGGCGTGGTCAGCGGCGGCAGCATCGCAAGGCCGTATTCCTCACCGACCTGCCGCACGGCCTTGACGATGATCGACTCGCGGGCACCGACGGCGAGGACCCTGCCGGCAAATGCCTCGCGCACCAGGATTTCGAGGAATCGTCCCGGCTCGATGCCATCGGCGGCGACGCCGAGCAGGATCAGGTCCGGCAACTCGGTGGCGAGCACGGTTTGCAGCTCGTCGGCACTGGCGCATTCGCAGGTGACGAAGCCGAGATCCTCGAGCACCTCGCTGAGAAAGGCGCGCAGGTGACGCTTGCTGTCGGCCACGCAGGCGCGCGGCGTCACCTTCCGCCGTCCGAAGGTCACAGGCCTTCGTCCGACGAGTTCAGTAATCCCATCGTTCATCGTACACCACTCCCGTTCCGTGACGGTTTTTTAAACGGCGAGCGCGGATTCAAATAAGGAGAGCTTCACATCGTTCTTGAATAATTTGGGTAACGTTAAGCTCTGCAATTCGAGCTAATTTTTCGACAGAAGCTTCGAAAAGAATCCGCATATCCAGGCGTCGCACGCGCAACGGCGGTCGAAGCACGTGAAAAGTCCGTTGCGCGCAACGGGCGTGCAATCTGCCGCTCGATCGCATCGCGCAATGTGGTTGCCCTGGCGCAGCAATGCGGCCGACGGAGGGATCGATTGCCGGCGACTTTCTCGTGTCGCGCCAGCCCGCGTGCTCGTTCGACGGACGCGGCTGGTGGTGCTGTCGTTGTGATCGGTGTGCAATGGCCTTGCGGCGATGACGTCAGCGCCATTGTCGTCGATGCGAGCGTCAGCGCGCGCATCGACGCGACGGCTGCGCCGGAACAGCTCGTCTTCCCGCCATGCGCGCATCCTGCGCTTTCGCGCGCGGTGGTCCTGCGACAACGGAGCCGGGCCCGCGGCCGAGAATGTGAAGCACATCACACGCGCATTGCTGCAGCTGCGCTATTGGTCCGCGCAGCCGGTGGTGGGCTGTCGAGGACTACAGCAATGTCGATGCGGCGAATGATGTCTTGGTGGTTCAGATTCGTGCTGTCGGGGCGGTTTTTCGACCGTTTCCTGAGCCTGCCGCGCGCCCGGCGCGCCTAGCTAATCGGATCGCGCTTTAGTTTTGCCCGATCAACTTGCGGAACGCCGCCGCACCGTCCTGCATCGCGTCGCGTCCCTTCCAGGCCAGATAAGTCAGCTTGCCGCCGAGCGTGTCGTGGCTGCGCAGCCGCCGCGAGCCGAGAATGTGGCCGACATTGTCGGGGAACCGGCTCACCTCGGCGGACACCAGCGTCGCGATCGCATCGAGCAATTGCTGGAGCCGGACGCCCCAGTCGCAATGCTCGATGCCGTCGATGCGGACCTTGAGCGCATATTCGGTGTCGTAGATTTCGGCGAGCAGGTCGCGGGCGACCAGCACCCGGTTGTTGCGAAGCGCGATACGAAGCGCGAGGCGCTTGTCGTCGAGCCGGTCGAGGACCATGTGAACGACGCTGGAATAGGGCGTGGCGGCAATGTCCGCGGCGGCCTTGCTCGCAGCAGCCTTGGTGGCAAGCCGCACCAATTGCCAGGACGTCTTCAAACGCCGCGCCACCAGCGCCAGCGCGAAGGGCAGCGCCTCGGGATGGGCTTTCTTGAAGGCGTCGAGTTGCGCGATGGTCTGGGCGACCTGGCCGTCGTCGAATTTCGCGATCCTCTCGGGCAGCTTCTCGTTGAACTTCGGTAGCGCATCGCCGGCGCGCAACACATGCAGCATCTTCACGACGTCGTCGAATGCGGTGCGCGAGGCGGTATATTGCCCGAGCTTGGCGCGCGCGGATTCGGCGCTCTCGGGCGAGGTGAGGGTGTTCTCGAGGACCTTGACGACCTTGGTCTGGAAGGTCGAGGCGATCTTCTGGACTTCCTTCGGGTTGTTGGCCGCGACCTGGTCGTTGATCGCCTTGATGTAGTCGCGCGCCATCGTCGGCAGCAGGTCGCGACAGATCCACTCCCAGATCGGGGTGAGGGTGTTGCGCGAGATCCGCCCCAGATTGGCATGCTCGGGCGCGCCGTCGATCAGCAGCAGCTCGAGCGGCGCGAAGAAATAGCGCGACGGGCTGGTGGCGCGCGCCTGGGTCGATCCGTCCTTGCGGAACTCGGCGCGCAAACGGGCCTGGATGTCGGCCGAGCCCGGCATGTCGATGCCGCACAGCTCGAGCCGCTCGAGCTCGCTGAGCAGACAGCTGCGCGACAGCGGCGTCAGCCTCTGCAGGAATTCCGACAGTCGATCGATCTCGTTCATGGCACGCATCTTTCGCAGCGTGTCCCGCTGGCTTGCGGGCCCAATGCGTGGAGGCATTTGCGCGCTCAACCTCCCTAGAGAAGCAAGTCGCCGTTAATTAATCCGTAAAACCCGGGGGCCGGCGCCGGTTGGAGGCGGCGATCAAGGGGAGTTTTCCAGTCCGACGGCTCAAGGTGTTGGCCGGAACTCAACCGCTGCACGGTCGAGGGCGGCCGTACGCAAGCACAAATTGTGCCGAAGTCGCCTTTTTAGCGCAAAAGTGCCCAAATCACCGTAGTCTTACGGAGCAGAAAGTTAAGCACAGACCGGCTCCGGTTCCGCTAAACGAGTGCCATGGGGTCACCGAATGATACGGCCACTGATTCGCGGCCGTCGGAATGGGACGAAGGCGGCGCTGCGCCGCCTGAAGGGCCCGATTTCGTCCGCCTGAGCGCCGCCCGTGCCAGGGCGGCCGACGAAATGGCCGCGGCCATCGCCCGCGAGCTCAACGGCCCCCTGACTGCGCTCCTGCTCTACATGGGCGAGATCAAGCACCACAGCGATCAGCTCGTGCCTGCTACGGGCGATCGTGCCTATTTGCAGCGGGTGGTGGAGAACGCGCTGGTACAGACCGAGCGCGTTTGCGGTCTGGTCAAGCAGCTCGCCGGCAAAGGCGGCTTGCCGATCCCGTCCGGTGCCGAGGAGGCGCAATCGAAGGCCGCTCGCGCGCTGCAGCCACAGCGCGTGCCGAGCGCCGAGCCCGTCGGTCCGTCGGGCCAGAAGCGGCTGACCAAGCGCGAACGCGAGGTGCTGAGGCTGATCAGCGAAGGCTATTCGAACAAGCAGGGCGCGCTTCGCATGCAGATCAGTCCGCGCACCTTCGAGAGCCATCGCGCCGAGGCGATGCGCAAGCTCGGTGCGCGCAACACCGCGGATCTCGTCCGTGCGGCGCTGCTGCATTCGATCGACTGAGGCGGGCGTGCCGTGTCGCCGGCAGGCGATGCGCCCGCGACATCTCTCGAGACGTTCGGAAACCCGTCCTGCTCAGAAATAATCTTCGGCGAACGGACGCGCGGGGGAGGCGCGACGCAGCGGCTTGACCTCTTCCTTCGGCGCGTTCGGAATGATCGTGATGGTCCAGCGGGGAGGCACGCTCGATTCCTGCTCAAGCACCGAACGCACGAAGCCGGTCACGGTGGACTCGCCAGCCTTCACTGTCGCCATCCGGCCGTTGAACTGTGCGATGCGGAAGCGACGAACCTCTTTCTGGTCGGCCGTCTCGTACTTGAACATTGGAAACCCTCCTGGTTTTCCCGGGGACTATCGCCTCCTATGATTAGCCATCTATGAACATCCCAAGCCGTAGAAGTACGGCGGGCTTCGCGTGGTCTTCGCCGGGGCGGAGTGGATACCGGTTCGCGCAAGGAAAAAGCGTCAACGCGCAACGCTGCGCGATTTCCGTCCGACTTCGATTGGAAGGAAGATGGTTCTAGACCTACTGCGGCTCTTGCGCGCGCGCGGCGGCGTAGGCGGCATCCATCCGGTCCAGGAGAGCGTGGAATTTGGCTTCGCCGAGGCCCTCAGCGGTCTTCTCCAGCCGCAACGCCAGCGCTGCGAGCCTGACATAGCCGAACGTCCCGGCCGTGCTCTTGAGCGAATGCGCCTCGCGCGCGATCCGGGCGTGGTGCTGCGCAAGCGAGAGCGTGCGGAACAGTTGCAGGCGCGCGCGGGTCTCGCTCCAGAATACATCGCGTACTTCAGAGGCAGCATCCTCGCCGATCTCGCGCACCAGCGCTTCGTACGCGCGCGGCTCTCGCGCGGGGGCGGCATCGAGCGCGTTCTGCGCAGGCGCGACGGGTGCGTCAAACATGGGCTTGCCTGCCTCGATCATCGTGCGTCGTCGCGCGGCATGTGGCGGCGCGAGGTACGTCTCCCGTCTACGGCATCGGAATTTCAGTTCCGGTAGCAAGATGGCCGGTGTTTGCAGACCGGTGTTAGCCGGCGGTTTACCAATCGCCCGCGGCGTTCAGCGTATGCCGAGCAGCCGGTCGTACTGGGCCTTTACCGTGGCGTAGCATGCGCACGCCGTCTGGCGCAGGCCGTCGATGTCGATGATCTGGATGTGTCCGCGGCTGTAGTGGATGAAATTGGCCTGTTGCAAGGAGTGGGCGACCAGCGACACGCTGTTGCGCCGCGCCCCGATCATCTGTGCCATGGTCTCCTGGGTCAGTAGCAGCCGGGAGCCGCCCGACAGATCATGAGTGTGCAACAGGCACCGCGACAGCCGCGACTCCACGGGATGGGCGACGTTGCAGCCGGCGGTCTGCTGCACCTGGACGTAGACCGCAAGCCCGTGGCGCATGAGCAACGTGCGCAAGGTGCTGCTCTGGTCGGCGGCGATCCGCAGCGGATCCAGATCCACCACCGACGCGACGCCGGGAACCAGCACAAGCGCGGTGTTCAATACAGTCGACTCGCCCATGATCGAGAATGTGCCGAGCAGGCTGTCGCGGCCGATCATGGCGACTTGCACATGCTCGTCCCTGGCCAGTTCCACCACCAGCGAGATGACGCCGCGGTGAGGAAAATAGGCGCGCTTCAGCGTCTCGCCGGTCTCGGCCAGCACTGCGTCATGGGGCAGATCAACCGTTCGCAGGTGCGGACGGATCAATTCATAATCGTCCGCCGACAGCGCGGACAGGAAACCGTTGGGTGGACGCGCCATCGTTTCCAAAGCTGCCTCCGCTGTTCCTGCACCGTCGAGTCGCGACGCGCGAAATCACGGTCCTGCGCGGTAGGTTCAATCATGTACAGGCCGGGATATATTGGCAATTGAGACAGGTTGTCCGGCCGCGGCAATCGCTTCCTGCGGCGCTTCGCACTTGCAAAGCGGCGCGCTTGCGGCAGCGACTGGAAGGAAAGCTCCGATTTCAAGCATGGAGGCAGTTCCGGGGAACAGAACGACGCGCCCATCGGATGCCGTCGGCAAGTGCCCGTTCGTCGCTCAGTTGTAAGTCTGGCAGATATTAGGCCAAAGGTTGTGGCACGGTCCAACAATTTCGGATGATGATGGCAAGGCTGGCGAAGCCGGCTGGACGTTCGAACACGACCAGCTCGATCTGATGATCATCGACATCGTCATGCCGCATTGCCCGCCAGAGCATGGTGGCGGCGGCATTGCCTCGGCTGTGCGGGCGAGGTTAGCGCGGCACGAATCGCTATCGCCGCAGGGTAAGAGTTCGTTTACCTCATGCGCGGGCCGCGCACGTCGCAGCAATACCACAAGGCGCAGGTCACGAGAGCATCGCCGGTTGCGACCGGCTCGATCCAACCCCCAACAGGCCGTCTGCAATGCTCTTCGCGAGCAGGACTTTCCCGCGCGCCTCGCCTCGCTGTTATCGGCCCGTTTACCTCGCACGCCGACTCCTTTGCGGCGTAGAGACGGATTTGCCGAAAAGCGCTGGGGCATGCGGTCGAACCGCAAACTTCTCTTCAATATCCGTAGTAGGACGGAGCATGAAATTAACGGGACTGTGAAAGGGGATGTCTAACGATCGAGGAGAGGGCGTCCGTCCGTGCCAAGGGTGGCCCGGGCGCCCAGTTTAAATCCAGGTCAGTAAGGCGTAGCTCATGGATGATCTGTTGCGGGAGTTTTTGACGGAGACCAGCGAGAGCCTGGACACCGTGGACAATCAGCTGGTGAAGTTCGAGCAGGAGCCGAACAACGCCAAGATCCTGGATAACATCTTCCGCCT
>Ga0268296_1034_pt1 | contig 149396 bp, 145 predicted proteins | sample MetYM1_FD_191345 | JGI IMG/M metagenome (GOLD analysis project Ga0268296, IMG submission 191345) | Soil microbial communities from Anza Borrego Desert, Southern California, United States - Methylocaldum Y-M1 | ecosystem: Environmental > Terrestrial > Soil > Desert | place: USA: California... | reverse complement strand
CATCGCCGAGCATCCGGTCAATCGGATCGACGAGCTCCTACCCTGGAACCTCGCCGATCAGGTGACGGAACTGACCCAGCCCATCGCGGCTTGACGCCGTCAACACGGTAAGGCTCGGACGCTTACGTTCATCCCCACGCATGTGGGGAACAGGCCTAGCCTAGCGTTACCGAGCAATAATCGAACGGTTCATCCCCACGCATGTGGGGAACAGAACATCATTGACGACTACACAGCGGCCAAGATCGGTTCATCCCCACGCATGTGGGGAACAGGTTCGCTCGCTCCATGTTCGCCACGGCGATCACGGTTCATCCCCACGCATGTGGGGAACAGCCAATCCCATTACTCAACGACCAAAAATAAACCGGTTCATCCCCACGCATGTGGGGAACAGGGCGGAAATTGTCGAGAAACCTGTTGCCCGATCGGTTCATCCCCACGCATGTGGGGAACAGGATTCATCCGGCAAATATCCGGTTATAGTCATCGGTTCATCCCCACGCATGTGGGGAACAGATACCCACCGCGCCTCAGAACAAGTCGCTGAACGGTTCATCCCCACGCATGTGGGGAACAGCCTCACCCTCCTCAAAACCGTCCACTCCCGATCGGTTCATCCCCACGCATGTGGGGAACAGTGCAGCAGCAAATGCAGGCGGCCATGCAGGAACGGTTCATCCCCACGCATGTGGGGAACAGGCTCCGTTTTTTCCCCGTACGATTTCGGCTTGACGGTTCATCCCCACGCATGTGGGGAACAGGAAATCCAGGGCATCCTTGAGCGTGGCGGGCGCGGTTCATCCCCACGCATGTGGGGAACAGGCGAACGAGATAGCGCCGGCGTTTTGGACCGGCGGTTCATCCCCACGCATGTGGGGAACAGGGTCAACCCTTTCAGATGTTTCGGGCGACCGTCGGTTCATCCCCACGCATGTGGGGAACAGGGTGCCGGTGGTTTAGGGAGAGGCGGTAATGGCGGTTCATCCCCACGCATGTGGGGAACAGAGTTCCAGCCGATAGTTCAACGCATCAAGTTGCGGTTCATCCCCACGCATGTGGGGAACAGCGGCTAGAGCGTACAACTTCCAACTCCAAAGGCGGTTCATCCCCACGCATGTGGGGAACAGCATCATGTAATGGATGCGAGAGTTAATAGAGTCGGTTCATCCCCACGCATGTGGGGAACAGATCACGGCTGAGATACACGGAGTGAGATAAACCGGTTCATCCCCACGCATGTGGGGAACAGGAACACCGTCAGGTCTATAGGGTTTAGCATTCCGGTTCATCCCCACGCATGTGGGGAACAGCCCGTACGACGGAAGCCGAGCGAAAAGTATTGCGGTTCATCCCCACGCATGTGGGGAACAGTATCGACAGCCGGAGGGACGAGGGAATCAAATCCGGTTCATCCCCACGCATGTGGGGAACAGCCGCGCGGATCGGTTCAGGACAAAATCGCATTCGGTTCATCCCCACGCATGTGGGGAACAGCATCGGAATAAGGCAATACCGAACCCTGACAGCGGTTCATCCCCACGCATGTGGGGAACAGTACCATGCCGGACTGGGAGGACGCGGCTCAAGCGGTTCATCCCCACGCATGTGGGGAACAGCCCCACCCGGCACCGGCTCGTCTGGTGTCGGGCGGTTCATCCCCACGCATGTGGGGAACAGTTGACGACGGCGCGATTCGTCCAGGGTACGAACGGTTCATCCCCACGCATGTGGGGAACAGAATGACCGGGTGCGTCCGAAAGACCGCTTACCCGGTTCATCCCCACGCATGTGGGGAACAGTCCCACCAAACCTCCGTTTCACGGAATCCGTGCGGTTCATCCCCACGCATGTGGGGAACAGGTATCACATCGCAAGGGCAAGCGTGGTCGAACAGGTTCATCCCCACGCATGTGGGGAACAGATCCCGGTAGGAACTCCGACAATTCCGCCCCGCGGTTCATCCCCACGCATGTGGGGAACAGGGTAGTTGCCCGGATAAGCTCCGGGCGGGCTCTGGTTCATCCCCACGCATGTGGGGAACAGACCCTCGCCGTTTGAAGAAGATTGCCGAAGCTCGGTTCATCCCCACGCATGTGGGGAACAGGTGTTCCCGCACCGGGACAAGCGCCTCAATACCGGTTCATCCCCACGCATGTGGGGAACAGGGGACGGGTCCGGGTCCGGGTACGGGTACGGGGGGTTCATCCCCACGCATGTGGGGAACAGCGCGTTCATGTTGGTCCAGTAGACAACCTCTACGGTTCATCCCCACGCATGTGGGGAACAGAGGGTACGGCTATGTCCATTAGGAGATACTAACGGTTCATCCCCACGCATGTGGGGAACAGATCCATTCAACGTTCTCCAATCCTTTGAACTCCGGTTCATCCCCACGCATGTGGGGAACAGGTCCTGCTCGGGATGGACGTAGAAGATCGGTTGGTTCATCCCCACGCATGTGGGGAACAGCCGAAAGCAAATGCACGTGCGGTCAGAAATTCCGGTTCATCCCCACGCATGTGGGGAACAGATGTTGCGCGGGCGTGTTTCGGCGCCGCCCGTACGGTTCATCCCCACGCATGTGGGGAACAGTCGATGATCATGTGCGGCTCCAGCGGAAACTCCGGTTCATCCCCACGCATGTGGGGAACAGTGGTTGCCGTCATCAGTCCGAGATCAACGGAACGGTTCATCCCCACGCATGTGGGGAACAGTATCACGCCATCGGTAGCCGTCGCGAAATTACCGGTTCATCCCCACGCATGTGGGGAACAGTTCGTCATTTCGCTCAATCTCAAGCGCCGGCACGGTTCATCCCCACGCATGTGGGGAACAGTTCATCCTGATCGGCGGAGTGCTTCTTCTCGGCGGTTCATCCCCACGCATGTGGGGAACAGACCATTTCTAACTCATTGTTAGAATTGGCAAAAATCGCCGGTCGAAATTCTACCGGCGATTCGCCGCTTTGAAAATGAAAAATCCGGGTTGTTAAAGAGCATTATTTCCCTCCCCGTTGGCCGGTTCGGGCGGATAGAAGGACACCAGTTTCAGGCCGTCCAGTTCGACCGGCATGCGCCGGTTCTTGCCGAGGGTTACGAAGTCGAAGCCCGATTCCGTATTGGTGGACCATACCATCACGGCGTTGCCGTCTCCGAGGCCGGCTTCGACTTGCGTCCAGAGCATCTCGCGCACACGCTTCGACAAATCGCCGACGTAAACGCCGGCGCGCACTTCCACCAGCCACACGGCCAGCCGACCGCGCAGCCGGGGCGGGACGTTTTCAACCACGATGACTAACATCGCATAGGCTTGGTTAATCCCCACGGACGTGGGGAACGGGTCGGCTTCATCCATACCGGCAAGCCGTTGTCCGGTGCATCCCCGCGCTGGTGGGGAACAGTGTCAACCACGGTGGCCGACATCGCCAAGGCGCTCCGGGTTTGGAATGGCCGGGCCGACGGCATCTTCCGGGGCTTTCGGCGGCTCGAGGCCGCCGGCGGCGAGCACGTCTTCGATCGTCGGGATGATCTTCTCCAAGAGTCTAGTTTTCCGGAACATGTCGCGGCAGGCCAGTCGAACCGCCCGCTCCGGGTTGGCCGGAGCCTCTGCGGCGATCTTGAAAGCGACCGGCACGACGGTATCGAATTTGAACAGGTCGGCGATATCGTAGACGAAAGAGCCGGGCTTTCCTGTGTGGATGAAACCCACCGCCGGCGCATAGCCCGCCGCCAGCACCGCCGCTTCGGTGATGCCGTAAAGACAGGCGGTGGCGGAGCTGACGCAACGGTTGGGAAGATCGCCCGAGCCCCATTCGTCGGCGTCGTAGTTGCGGTGCTTCCAGGTGACGCCATAGCGCTTGGCGAGCAGTTCGTACATCTTCCGGACCCGCGCCCCCTCGATGCCCCGAAGTTGCTGGACGCTGCGCCGCTCCGGCGGCTTTTCCTTGAAGCGAATCTCGTACATCTTGCGCACCACCTTGAGCCGGGCGTCCTCGTCCAGGGCTAGCTTGGCCTGATACAGGAGACGGTCGGAGCGCGCGCCGCCCGGCTGCCCCGAGGCGTAGAGCCGAACCCCGGCTTCGCCCACCCAGACCAGCAAGGTGCCGACCCTCGCCGCCAGCGCCGCCGCCCGGTGCGACACCCGCGTGCCGGGTTCCAGCATGATGCAGGCGATGGAGCCCACCGGAATGTGGGTACGCACGCCGGTCTTGTCGATCACCACGAACGAGCCGTCGAGCACGTCGATCTCGCCGTATTCGATGAAAATGAGCGAAATGCGCTCTTTCATGGCGATGGGCTTGAGGGGAGGGAGAAGGTCTGTCATGGCGTATCAGCCTCAGTCTTCGCCCGCAGCGGCGAGTACGGCCGCGCGCAGATCGGGGGCGATAAAGTAGCCCTGGGCGCGCAGCACGTCCATCGGTACCGCAACGGTGTCGATATACCCTTGCCGCCTCGCCAGCAGCAGTAAACCGCAGACCCCCACGATCGGCACACCCAACCGCCGCGCAGCACGGAGTCCACGCAATTCGTCCACAAGCAGGTGGGCTTGTAACTGATGCGCAAGCGCCAAGGCGGCGGTTTCACCGGCATCCAGGCGCGGAACCGCAATTCCTTCGGGCCAGGCCGCATCGTCCACCACGTCGAGTTGCCCTCCCTCGACGAATGTTTTTATCGCCTGTGCGTCGGGCCGCCGTGCTTGGGCAAGGCATTCAGCGAATACCGTGGACGGCAACACCGCGCGCGTGAACAATCGAACGGGCAAATCCAAAAGACCGAGTTTGGCGAGCGCGATGAGCGGACCGCTATCAGCGACGAGACACGTCATCCAGGTCCGCCAATTCCTGACGCAGGTCTTCCGGCGAATAACGCACCACCGGTATTTCACGCGCCGAACATTCTTCCATGAATTCGGCCAGCGTCATGCCAGCCAGCTTGGCGGCCTCACGGAGCGACAGTGCTTCCTCATCGAACAGCTTCACCGCCAAGGCCACATTCACACCCTCGCGCAACAGGAAGTCATCGAAGGGTACGGCTACGAAGATCGGCTGCCCATGTTTGGTGACGACGGAAAGCTTGCCCGCTTCGGCGTCGCGTACCAGTTCGCCGGTCCGGTCGCGCAAGTCGCGGATCGTAAAGGTGTGCATGATGTCTTCTCCAAATATGCCCACAAGTAGGGGAACAATTTATCCCAAGCGCCGTACTAACAGCAAACCGCAGCCGAAGGCTTTGGCGGGGCCGATGCCGTGGCGGAGCGTTTCGAGGAATCGCTCGCCATCGACGACCCGCAAGACTCCGTTGAATTCCAGCGTGCTCATCGAAATCGGCCTGTCCGCTCCGGGTTTGTACAAGCGGTGTTGCCGGTATCCGTCCGGATGCACGAACTCGATCTCGAATCCGCATCTTCCGGCCCTTTCCGCGAGCCATTCCGCGCCGGCTTCGTGGACTATGGCCGCCAGGGGAGGGCGCTGCTGTCGGTCGGGATATCGATGCTTTTTCAGGTCCGCTACCACGTCATCCCGTCTTCGCGTCTTGACGGCGGGATCGTCGCTGATTTTCCGGACGCGCACCGGGTTGGCGCGCAAGGCGAACGCCAGCCGTTCGCCGGAGGCGAGGCGGGGCTGGAACGGCCGGCACTCGATGTCCCACAGGTTTTTCTCATCGACCGGTTCGTGCCGAGACAGGACGTAGAAAAAAGGCCAGTGTCCTTGCTGTTCGCGGCGAAACAAGAAATCGCGGGTGTCGGAACGTTCGCTGAACAACTGCCAGATCAGCTTGTGTTCGGCATACGCGTCGGTCGGGAGGGCTTTCGCCAACTGCGCGAGATCGAGACCCGGTTTCAGGCGAATGCGGCTCAGATAGCTCATCATGCGCCTCCCCGCCGATAGTGCTCGTTGCGCTTCCCGAATTGCCAACGCCTGCGGCTCAGCGGCAGGTCCTGGCGCGGTACGGTGTGCAGCGGTTTGCTGTCGGTCATGCCCGTTTCCCAATAGAAATCGCATTCGGAATTCCCGGCGCCGAGCGCATGTTTCGGAGAAGCGAGCTGGGCAACTGATTGATCTAATATGCCCTCACCCAACCCTCTCCCAGAGGGAGAGGACTTATTCAGAGCTTCCTTAAGATTTTCGACGCATTGGCGCTGCGCTTCGGTCTGTTCCGCGTCGTAGCGCGTCAAGGCTTCCTCGAATGTTTCGGCCGAAATGCACCGGGGCGAGAGGGGAAACGCCAACGGGCAGGATTTCCGTCCGAGATAAAGCGGGAAGCGAGGCCGATTCAGATGCTCGGCCAAGGTCTCCAGCGAATAACGGGAGCCGGGATTTTCGGCAAGGCAGACGGTGTACAAGGCGTCGCCGCGGTAATCGCGAGTGGAGAGCACGGTGTAAAGATTGCTCCGGTCCCGTGTTTCGTCGCGGCGGGTGCGAAGGTGCCTCGATCGGCTGGTGGATTCGGGAATTTGCGTGGTGTGGTAATCCCGCAGCAGGATGCCCGCGGCGTCGACACGCACGGCGTAGCCGTATCCATCCGCCAGGGACTGATGTTTGTCGTCCTCGTGCCGACGGATACCCAGCGCCGCCGCCAATAATCCCAGGATGGCGGATTTCGACGGGTGCGGCGTGCTCGGGCGCTGCTCGCCCACGGCGATATCGCCCCAGGCGGCCATCGGACCGTACAGCCGAAATACCAGAAATCGGCGCATGGCTTACTCCTTCACGAAGTCGACGACGGCTTGGAGGCTGCCTTCCGGTTTGGTGGCGTCCATCATGACACTCGCATCGGCACAGCCGCCGTAGACCTTGTCCAGGTTATCCCGGGTCGAAGTCAGCGCCCGGATCGCGTTGGCCAGCATGTCTCCTCCGTAACCGTTCGCAGGTTTCAGGAAAGCGACCGAGAGGGAACGCGGCTGCTGGCTGCCGCGCTCGGCAAGGATGAACGAGGCGCGCGCCCGCGAACCGAAGCTGTTTTGCTTGCCGGTGGGGGCCACGGTGGCGGCGGCTTCCACCAGGGCGGAAAGCGCTCGGTTCGCCAGTTCTCGATCGCCGTTGAGATTCTCGACGAACAAATCCTTGTCGATGCAGACATACAGGTAGAACAGGCCGGCCGCGAATTCGGTTTCTCCCATGTGTCCGGCGCCGACATCCTCGATGCCTTTGTTCAAATCGTCCACGGCGGTAAAAAAGTCGTCCTCGATGGCGACCTTATGAACGCTGATGGCATGGGCGACCTGGGCCGCGGCTTCCATGTTGTAGCGCGGGTTGTCGGCCAGCATGCGGCCGAATAGAGCGATGTCGGCAGCGGTGTGCTTTACGCGCAGGAGCTGCAGTTCCTCGGTAGTGGGTTCGGTGCCGCGTTCGGCGACCGTTGCCATCAAGTCATCGATGGCGGAGCGTTCTTCCGGACTGATGTGGGCCAGTTGGCGGATGGCGAGGGTCTTGGCCAAGGCTTTGGGTACGCTGCTGCCGTCCGTCAAAACGATTTCTTCCTGCTCTTCTTCGGCTGGCTTCTTGTCGGAAGCTTCCAGCTTGCCGAAAACCGATGCGATCTTCTGCGCCCAATCCTGCGCCTGCTTTTCCTTGACGCCTTTTTCCTTCAATGCCTTATAAACTTCAACGCCCATCAGTTTGGTGCGGACGCCTTTGTGTTCCTTCAGGGCCGATTCCATGACATCCGAGGTGCGCCAGGCGCGCTTGAGGCTTTGCGAGGAAATCCGAAGCCGCGTTTCGCCGCCCATCACGGCGGTTTTCGGCCGGCCCAGGTCGTCGCGGTTGAGATTGGACGGGGGATACGAGGTCAGAAGGTGGAGTTGGATAAAGCAGGTCATTTTGAGGTTCTCCTGTTTGTATCGATGGAGGTCGGGTTAGCGCGCCGTAACCCGACGAGTCGGCTGGTCGTCGGGTTACGGCGCACGAAAAAGTCAGAGACAGATCGGAACGTATCGGGAAGCGCGCCTAACCCGACCTACGACGATCCGTCGAGCGCGTCGTAGTAATCGAAAGTCCACTTGCACCGTGTCTGATCCCCCCAGTAGTAGATGTCGTAAGCCAGTTGCGCGACGGGCGCGGTGTTGTCCGCCAAGGACAGGATTCGAACGAGGTCTATGAACAATTCGTCGTGGGATTTGGCTTTCAACAGCCGGCGGAAACGCAGTTCGCTGACGCGCGGCGTGCCTCCTTTAACCTTGGGCAGCACGAGCCAGGCGGCGAAAGCGTGTTCCCCGTTGTGGGTTTCGACATGGGCCAGGACGCCGCCGATCGCCGCACAGGCCGGCAGGTATCCGTAGCCGGCGGCTTGGAGTTTCCTTCGCAAGACCTGGAAGCGCGGAACCAGCAAGATTTCCGCGAGGGTCTTGCAGCGTTTCAGCTCCGCCAGTTCGCCACGGCGGTTGGGCTGCCCCTCGCGCTCGGACGCGGGCTGCATTTCCCGCCACCATTCGATAACGGCGGCATCGAACAATTTTTTCTTTTCTTTTTGGATGTCGGGTGAAGTTTCCATGTCGGGCCTTGATTACTGTTCGGAGTCGGGTTTCAGCGGCAGATCCAGCAGGTTCTTGATGTCCTTCTTGTAGTTGAAACGCTTCAGTTTGCGGCGCGCTTCGGCAATGCGACGGGGATTCTGGTCGGCGATTTCGGCGGTGTTGGCGTAACGGTCGAACGCTTGCAGCGTGTAGGGGTTGAGGGTCTGGTGCCAATCGAGGAAAACCTGTTTGCGAAGAGCGCCGTCGGCCGGATCGGGGAGCAATCCCTCCCGTAACAGTCGATAGAAGCCGTTCTCCGTATCGGACCAGAACGCCACGTCCAGAAAACCCATGTCGGCGCCGCTACGACGTGGGTCTCCTTCGCTGAACCAGGCGTCCTTGAGACAGGAACGCAGGTTGCCGAGGAACAGACCGGCGGCATCGACCAGGCTTTTCACGGCCGATTCGAAAGGGACGCGCTTCGATTCTTCGAGCTCGTAAAGGGGCATGGTCGCTTCGTACCAGCCGCGCGGCTTCATGTTGTCCATGTCGTAGCCGAAGGCCCAGAGGCGGAATCGATAGCCATCCCGATGCAGGCCGAGATTCCAGAAGCGCCGCACGGGTGCCGCCGGGACCCGCCGAATCTTCTTGTCCTGATCGTTTTGAACCAGCCCCAGCCAATGCCGATAACTGATCGCGCCCTTGGGATGCACGGGCAGCACTTGGCCGCTCGCCTCGCGAATGTGCGGACTGAGCGTATGTTCCCAAGCGCCTTCGTAATTTATCCCGTAATTTCTGGTGCGGTATTGCCTCACCAGAATCTCGCTGGGCTCGCCGGACAGGCCGCATTCGCCGCTGCCCACGTCCTCGAAATCCAGGCGGATGCGGCGCGGCATGCCCCAGAACATTTGGAGCGGATTGACCTGAGTTCGGGTAGTGCTCGGGGTCCTGCTGCCCTTCTCGCTGGTGCGGGTCGGTGCCAGCCAAGGGAAGATATCCTCGGGTCGGTTATGTTCGCTCTCGAAAGCGGTAGCCTCCAACACATTGAGCCAGACGGTTTGCCACAGTGTCGGCGGCTTCCCGGAATCCGACGGCGCAGAGATGACCAGGGTGGTCAGCGGCCCTCCACCCCGGAGTGAAGTCCGATGCCCCACGCCTCCCGCCGGAGCATTGGTTTGCAGGGCGTACAGGGCCATGGCCGCCACGTCGGGCGCGAATCCCTGCCGGGGCAGACCCTTGATGAAGTGAGTCTCGCTGCCGGCGGTATCGATGAGCAAGGCCGTGATGGAAAGGGGCTTTTGCGCCGACAGCGGGTCCCGGTCCTGCATGAATCGCGGGCCGGCGCCGTCCAGATCGAAAGCGTCCCGGTAACGGGAAAACGCGTCCTTAAGTTCCTCTGGACGCGGGGGGCGATCGAAAAACCGGTCTTCCCATTCCGGTTGGTCTTTCGGAGCGAACGCGGTCTGAAGCAGGCCGATGAGGAACTGTATCAAGGCTCCGTTGAAATCCGCGCGCGGGGCGTCCACGGCTACGATAGGGTTGTCTTCATGGTCGGCGGTGAGTTCCCAGGGGGCGATCCGATCGCTATTTCCGTTCGCGCGACGGACGGGTATCCAGCACCATTGCCGGTCAAGATCGAGCAAATTCAAAGGCATTATCGCCCTCCGCGTCTAAGGTGTCCGAGAAAGGGAACCCGTCATGGTCGTGATCGGCTAACTGCTTTAGCAGCGAGTTTTCCTCCTGAAGACTAAGTAATTGATCGAAATGGCTTCTTACGAGTTGTTCCATGTGATCCAGTACAGTCATTCTTTCTTGGTGCTGAGCAATTTCCCGTTTCTTGGCGTCGTTTATCAGATAAAGAACCGTTGCTTGATTCATTCGTAGCTTCCACTGATCCCATCCGGGCAGCGAGTTTATACGCCACTGACAGATAATGTAAAGAGGGTACAACTAAATAGAAAAACGACGCTCCTTCATTTCAGGTATTCTAGAAAGCACTCCCATCGCCTTGATGGGCTGAACCGAGGGCGCAACTAAATAGCGCATCGTTCCCGACTGTTGTCGGGACCTGGGGGCGGCTTAGCCGCCCCAACACTTTTTCGTCTTGCCCGTCCCATCGCTATTCCTCTTTCACGCCACACTCAAGCCCGATTTTCCCGTCGCCCCAGCCCCTCGGCGATGAACGAAAGCACCAGGGTGTTAACGCTGACGCCTTCTTGCCGGGCTCGGGCCGCAAGTTTGGCGTGCAGGGATTTGGGCAGGCGCTGGACGAACTTGCCGGGCTCGCCGCCGCTGCCGGGTTCGGGCACCGGATCGCCGAATTCGCGGGCGGTCAGAATCCAGCTCTTGACGGCATCCCGGCCGTTGGCGATGGCTTCCTCGATGGTTGCACCGTCGGCCATGCAGCCGGGCAGATCGGGAAAAACGATCAGAAAACCGCCGCCGTCGGACAAAGGGCGGATTTCGCAAGGATAATCAGGGAATGTCTCGCTCATGGATCAGTCTCCTGCACCTTGAGTGACGAGCCGGACGAACTTTTTCACATACTCCGGCGCGATGGGTTTGTGAGCCGGAACCGTCAGCTTCGCGCCGTTGGGATGGCGAAACGTGACATGGCTGGTGCCCGGCTGCCGATAAGCGATGCCATGAGCATCCGCTATCGCCTTGAGTTGCTCTATCCGCCAATCGCGAGGATTGGCGCGCATCTTGTCCAGGAGTTTTTCGGTCTTGCTCATGGATGGCGTGATATCAAATATAGCATCATTCAGAGGCGCAATAGGCGCCTCGTAAGCTTTGAAACGGTTTACGCGCGCCGCAATCCCAGACGCTCGTCATAAATCAATGCCACTGGTTCGCCCCGCCGGTCTTTCCCCTTTCCGACGCCAACGCCGTTTTCCATGCGCAGCACCAGCAACTTGCACCACTTGCCCCTGTCGGGCATTTTCTGCCGGCAACGGTTCACGGCCTCCTGGAAGGCGGGATCCTCCTCGGTGATTTCGTCCGCGAAAAGCGATACCCGCACACCGAGTTGGCTCAACTCCCAGGCGAATTTTTCGGCGCGAATCCATGGCTTTATCTCGCTGTCTTCCCAGCGCGCCAGCCGTAGCGTGATCGAGGGTTGATCTTCCAGGCGGGTCGGCGTGAGCGCGTCATCCCAAGGCTGATAGCCTTCGTCGATATATCCGTTTTTTAACTTGATGACATTGGCGGAGGCTATGGACTGCTTCGCGGATTTGTCGCCCTCGACTTCGCTGGATTTTTCCTGGAAAGAGGTGGGTATCGCGGTTTCGGCATCTTCTCCGTAAACGCCTTCGATGTAGGCGCGGGCGTGGTCGGGCATGGCGAGCTTCCCGGTTTCCATGAGTCGCTTTGCGGTAAGCCAAAGCCTGCCGTGATCCGGGTATACGGCGGCGGTTCCGGGCAAGGCGGCGCTGACCCAGTCGGCGTCCGGGGTGTCGGTGAACGCGGGGCCGAACAGCCGGAGCTTCGGAGTTCCGCGTCCTTCCGCTGCGGCTCGGTTTCCCTCTGCGTTACGAACATGACGGCACAGGCGTCCGGCCCGTTGAATGAGCAAGTCGATCGGCGCCAGGTCGGAAATCATCACGTCGAGGTCGACGTCCACCGAGCTTTCCAGCACCTGCGTACACACCAGGATCTTACCGCGCCGTTCCGAGCCCCGGCTTTCCGGGCCGAAGGTCCGCAACGCCAGGTTCTCGATGTCCAGGCGGTCGCCCAAGGCAAACCGCGCATGGAACAGGATCACGTCTTCCCTCGGTACGCCCTCATCCAATAATTTCTCGTAGGCGGCGATGGCGTCGTCGACCGTGTTCCGAATCCAGCAGGAGCAACGGCCGTTCTTTCTGGCCGCGCACAGGAGGTCGATGGCGTCGTCTACGGAGTGAAGCCAGCCTATGTCTACCGAGCGCGCCACTTCGGGACGGGTAGCCAGGGCGATTTCCTTCGAGGATTCGGCTGCAATGCGGGTCAGGAGTGGGTATTCGAGACTGGACAGAGGCGGTATGGCACCGCCCAAGCCCCGGCAATAAGCGAACGCCAGTCTTTCACGGGTGATCCGGGGTAGGGTCGCGGAAAGCAGAATCGCGCAACCGCCGGCAGCGGCATGAAGTTCGAGCAGCGCCTCCAGCAAGCGCAGCATGTAGGCGTCGCAGGCGTGTACTTCGTCGACGATCAGTACTTTCCGCGCCAATCCGAACAGCCGCAGGGACTGATGCCGGGTGTACAACGCCGCCAGTAAAGCCTGGTCCACCGTGCCCACGCCGATGTCGGCAAGCAAGGCTTTCTTGCGACTATCGGAAAACCACTCAATCCTCTGGCGGCCGGCCGACTCGTCGTCCAGCCGATAATCGGCGTCGCTGTCTTTTCCGCCGGACGCCAAGGCCTCCAAGGCGGGTTCCAGGCGGCTGGCGCTATGGGCCAGAACCCGATTCGGCGTTTCCCGGTAAAACTTGCCGTCCAGTCCCTTGTCGACGATGCGCCGGAACATGGCGTTCGAGGTCGCCATGGTCGGGAGACCGAAATAAAAACCGTCCGCCAACCCTTCTTGGATCAGGCGGTGGGACAGCATCAAGGCGGCCTCGGTTTTACCGGCGCCGGTCACGTCTTCGAGGATGTATAACTGCGGTGAGGCGGATAACGGAATGTTCGCCGCCGTCTGCTGGAGAGGAGTCGGTTCTGCGAGATATTCGAACAGTTCGCGCAAGGTTTGCGGTCGCGGGCTACGCGGAAGCAAGCCGAGATCGTTTAGGGCGGTTTCCGCCTGAGGCAGGGCGAACCGTTTCCAATAGTCGAGGAGGGGCAGCGGTTCGGTTCGGTACTTAAAGTGTTTCTCGCTCGAACCCAGCCAGTCGCACAGTACCGCCAGCCCGGCCAGCCACCAGGATAAGGGCGTGAGCCGCTCGTGAACTTCCCTGCCGGACAATTCGCCGCCGCGCCTGGGTAGCATGAATTCGGCGCAGTCGGCCGCGAACTGCATGGCAGCGGTTACGTCCGATTCGGTGAAATGCTGATCGAGCGAAGGACGGTGATCGGATGTCTTCGGCGGCTGTCCATGATGGCCGGTGACGATTCCGACCCAAAGCTCGAAAAGCTTACGGCTGGCACGATCCGGAGAAGTGCGGAACCAAGCCTGATCGGCAGCCAGGTTCCACAGTTTTTCGGTCCAAAGGCAATAGCCCAGCGTGTCGTGCCGCATGGAGTATCGTTCCACAGGCCGTTCGTTGTTCAGGATCCGGCTCAAGTCCGCCCGTAGTCCCTGGAAGCGATGGCTGAACTTGCCCAAATCGTGTTGAGACAGAAAAAAGACGAACCAGTCGGCGAACGTCTCTTCGGAAATTCCAAGCTGCGCCGCCCAATCGGATCGCAGCGCCGCATGGCGATCCAGATAGACTCTTCCCACTGCCGCCACGTCCAGGCTGTGAAACGGCAACAGGTGATAAGGCGTTCCGGTCTCACCTTCCTTGCGCGCTTTTCCCCAATATTTCCAATAAACGCGATCAGCAGACATCGCTCATCTCCCATGTGTAACGCGAACGTTATAGCATGGGTAGTGGCTCAGCAGATGATGCTGTAAGAGTGGCTTTATGTCAGAAAAGGCTGAAGTTTTTGTAAGTGGATGCTTACATCCGGAACGAGATGCTGGGGTCGGGGTTTGGGAGGTGGGCGTTTGAAATATCGATGGTATGTCGGTCTACTCATTTGATTGAGTTATCGGACGAGTTGTCCTCGCCTGGTCTGCCGGCACCCTCTCCCGGAGGGAAGATGGTTTCTGCACAAATCGTCGTCTCGGCATCGCGAACGATGCGGCTCATGCTGGACAATCCCTGTCCGGCACCCCTCGGGCGGACTTACCGTGCACCAGTTCGCCGGGAGCGAACCGGAACGTGCGAAGCACGGCCCGAAGGGCGAGTCTCAGGGATGAGACGAGTAAATCGGCCTCGCCACGCTACGCTGTCCCGCTTCGCTCGCGAGTCCGGGGCAGCCCATCCCTAGCCTGCCCGCTCGTCGCGTTGCGCCTCGCCCTGCCGATTTGTCACTGCGTTCAGCACATCCTGCGAGCTGGGATAGGCGCTAAGCTATTAGCGCCGCCTTCCGATGGCCATCGATGGAAACCGCTCGGGGCGGGTGCTGGTCCTCGTTGCACGGGCTAAGGTAGCCAAATCGTTGGGCGTGACGACCGGCCTTCTATCGGGGGTAGAGCTGTAGTAGCGGCGACTTCCGGGCAATATTCGCGAAAGTCCTCCGACGATCAGCAAGGTGACGACGCACGCACAGCAGCTTCTGTAAGTCAGGTTGTAGGTTCCAATCCTCTGCCATGCCGCCCACGCGTCGAGTATCGCATCCTCGTCGAACCCGCCGGCAAACGTGTAATCCTGCGGCAGCCGGTTGCCTTCGCTGGCGCAGTCGACGCGAAACACTTCCGCGCCGCCGGGAACGGTGGATTCCCCGATGAGTATCTGATATGCGGCCTCTGAGGTAGCGACCGACCCGCTTCTGGGCCACCAACTGATGTAAGTCGAGCCGCACGTCATCGCGCCGTGACCGACGTTCCCACCGCTGCCGATGACGCCCGTGCCGGGCCAGACATGAACTGTAACCAAAATTTTCCTCCTTTCGACTAGAGGGACGTTGAACCGTTACCGTGCGTCAAGAAAGTAAATCCCTATTCGAATCGCCCCTCATCCAGCGGGAGAGGGAGCCGTTCTACTTTCTTGGCTGTTGGTAATTGTAAGCAAGGAGTCCGGATTCTGCTTCGAGGCTGTGAAAGAATTCCTCTTTGATAGCTTGGCGGCGCCCGGACGACTGCGTGCGGTCGACGCTTAGTGGACAGGTAGGGTCCAAAACCCTTCGACAGATGGAGAGGGGGGCTCTTGTAGCTTTACTTTCTTGACCTTAGCTACTTGGGCGATCGCGTAAGATCGGCATGCTCAGCCATTCACCCCACCCAGCGCTTCTCTCAGCGCGTCCTCCACCTGTTCCAGCCAGATGAATTGCAGTTTCTCCTTTGCTTCGGCGGGGATTTCCTCCAGTTCCATTTGATTGCGGGCCGGCAGGAGGACACGGGTGATGCCGGCGGCGAGGGCGGCGAGCACCTTTTCTTTGATGCCGCCGACCGGCAGGACCAGGCCGCGCAGGCTGATTTCGCCGGTCATGGCGGTGTCGTTGCGCACCGCCTTTTGGGTGAGCAGGGAGACCAGGGCAACGAAGATGGCGACCCCGGCGCTGGGGCCGTCTTTGGGCGTGGCTCCCGCGGGGACGTGGATGTGGATGTCGCTTTTTTCGAATACTTCGGGCTGGATGCCGAGATCGGCGCAGCGGGCCTTGGCAAGACTCAGGGCGGCTTGGGCGCTTTCCTTCATGACATCGCCCAGTTGTCCGGTCAGCGTCAGTTTGCCGGTGCCGGGAGCGCGGCTGGCTTCGATGAAGAGAATGTCGCCGCCCACTGGGGTCCAGGCGAGGCCGGTGGCGACGCCGGGCACGCTGGTGCGCATCGCGACTTCGCTTTCGAAGCGCCGCGGGCCGAGAATGGTCGGCAGAAGCTCGGGGGTCACCGTCAGGCGCTCGATTTCGCCTTCGGCGATGCGGACGGCGGCATGACGGAACACGGCGCCGATTTCCCGTTCCAGGTTTCTTACGCCGGCTTCGCGGGTATAGTCGCGGATGATGGCGGTGAGCGCCTCGTCGGTGATCTCGCATTGGTCGGGGTCCAGGCCGCAAGCTTCGGCCTGCTTGGAAACGAGATAACGCCGGGCGATCTGAAGCTTTTCTTCGGTCGTGTAGCCGGGCAGGTGGATCACTTCCATGCGGTCGCGCAAGGGACCGGGAATCGTGTCGAGCATGTTCGCCGTGCTGATGAACATGACGTGGCTGAGGTCGAACGGAACCGCGAGATAGTTGTCGCGGAAGGTGCTGTTCTGCTCGGGATCGAGCACTTCCAGCAGGGCCGCGGACGGATCTCCGTGGAAGCTGGCGCCGAGCTTGTCGATTTCGTCCAGCATCATGATGCAATTGCGCGCGCCGGCCTTACGGATGGCCTGGATGATGTTGCCGGGCAAGGCGCCGATATAGGTTCGCCTGTGTCCCCGGATTTCGGCCTCGTCGTGAACCCCGCCCAGGCTGACCCGCACGAATTTGCGGCCGGTGGCCCGGGCGATGCTTTGCCCCAGTGAGGTCTTGCCGACGCCCGGCGGCCCGACGAAACAAAGGATCGGGCTTTTTCCCGCAGGATTCAGTTTGCGTACCGCGAGATATTCGAGAATCCGCTTTTTGATTTTTTCGAGGCCGTAGTGATCTTCATCCAGGACCTGCCGCGCCTCGGCGACATCCAGGCGGTCCTCGGTCTCGACCGACCAGGGCAGTTCGACCAGCCATTCCAGATAGCTGCGCACCATGGAGTGCTCGGCGCTCGCCTCGGGCATCCGTTCCAGCCGCTTCAGCTCCTTCATCGCCTGATTTTCGGCCTCTTCGGGCATTTTCGCCTTGGCAATGGCTTCGTACAGTTCGCCGATTTCCTCGGTGCGTTCGTCGGTTTCGCCCAGTTGCTTTTGAATCGTCTTGAGCTGTTCGCGAAGCAGGAATTCGCGCTGGCGCTCATCCATGGTTTGTTTGGTCTGGTCGCTGATTTCCTTGGAGATGCGGAGGACCTGAATGCGATGGCGAAGAAGGTTCGAGATTTTGTCGAGCCGTGTCTGAGCGTCGAACGTCTCGAGGATTTCCTGCTTTTCGGCGATCGCCAAATCCATGAACGAAGCCACCAGGTCGGCCAGCGTGTGTGCCGAGGATACCTGTTGAACGGCGTTCAACAATTCCGGCGGGGCCTGAGGGAGCAGCGCCAGTACTTCGGCCACTTGGTTCTTCAATTGCAACAGGCGGGCCTCGATGGCCGGCGTTTCGATCTCTTGTTCCTTAATCGGCTCGATGCGGGCTGCGAGAAACGGAAACCCTTCCAGGAATTCGAGGATACGAAAGCGTTGCTCGCCCTGGCAGACAATGTTGTGCGAGCCTTCCGGCCCGGTCACGTAGCGCAGGATGGCGGCCTGGGTGCCGACCGTATAAAGTTCGTCCGGCTCGGGTACGTCTACTTTGGGGTCCCGCTGCAGCAGGATTCCGACCGAGGTGTCCCGGCGAAGCGCATACTGGGCCGCGGCAATGGAGGGTTCCCGCCCGACGCTGATGGGAACGATGACGCCCGGGAAAAGCACGATATTCCGCACCGGAATGATCGCGATGGTATCCGGAGGTAGGATTACAGCGGACTCGGAGTGTTTGTCTGATCGTTGTTCGGTTTTCATGGCGGCAATCAATCCGTCTTAAAAAGAGGAATGGTCAGACAGCCGTTTGCGTAAATCGGGTCACCGGGACGCAATCGCCAAGGCGGCAATTGGATGCGCCGCTCGAAGCGGCCGTAAGGTATTTCCAGGCGATGGATGACGGCGCTATCCGGGGCGATCTTCAAGGACCTTTCGCCGGATATGACGACTAGGTCCTCGGTTACGGCGACATCGATGGCTTCCGGAGGCACACCCGGCAATACGACCGTGATGGTGATCGCATCGCGGGTTTCGATGATGTCGACGGGCGGTTCCCACGTCGGCCGGGAGGCGATAAGTCTATGGACTTGAAAGAAGCGCCGATGGAGCCGCTCCGCCTGTTCCAGCAGTTCGCAGGCTTGCGCCCACATCCAGGTTGTCGGACCGTGCGACATGACAATAATCTCGCAAAAGCGGGCTTGAAGCCGTACATGGCGAAAGCCGACGCGAAGCCGAGAATTCGGCCGCGGATATCCGTATCCGACTCATGAACTCCCTTAAAAGACTCCCGTTTCGGTGAACCCGTGGGAGGGCTGTGCCGTACTCAGGTTTCGCCGCTTCCCAATCGCAAACGGGCCTTTAATCGGCCCCTTCCAATCGCAAACGGTTGCTTTAATCGCAACCCTTCCAATCGCAAACGGTTGCTTTAATCGCAACCCTTCCAATCGCAAACGGTCGCTTCGGGAGCACCGACGCGACCCTTCCAATCGCAAACGTCGCTTTAGTCGCGACCTTCCATGTACTCCATACGTAATTGGACGTTTCGGCCGTCGCGAAATTCATTGATATCGAGCCGATAGACGGCTCGAAGGCGTCGGCAGGCCAGCCAATCGGCAGGTTCGTCGACGAAAAAGGCAATACCGTCGATCAGCTTGTCCGAGTTCGGGATCTTGAGGAGAAATTTGAGATGGCGGTCTCCGACGATGCGGCTTTGCGCCACGTCGAATTCGCCGTCGAACAAGGGTTCGGGAAAGCCTTGGCCCCAGGGGCCCGCTTGGCGCAGCAGTTCGGCAACTTCCAGCGCCATTTCGTGGGCTTCGAGCGGCCCGTCGCTGTGTATCGCGTGGTCGAGGTCCAGGTCGGCCAAATGGCGAGCCACTTCTTCCTCGAACAACTCGGTGAAGTGCGCCAGGTCGTCCCGGTGGAGACTCAGGCCCGCGGCCATCGCGTGTCCGCCGAATTTCCGCAGCAGGTTCGGGCAGCGCGTCGCGATATCGCTCAGGACGTCGCGGATGTGCACGCCCGGAATCGAGCGCGCGGAGCCTTTGATCTCGTCGCCGTCGGTACGGGCGAAAGCAATCACCGGCCGATTCACGCGGTCCTTGATCCGGGACGCCAGTATGCCAACCACGCCCTGATGCCAGGAATCGTCGAACAAGCAAAGTCCCGCCTTGGTTGCCAAGGAGGTATCGAGGTCTTCGAGATGAGCGAGCGCGTCGAGCTTCATCTGTTCCTCGATCTCGCGCCGATCCCGGTTCAGCTGGTCGAGCCGGACGGCCATGGCGCGGGCGGCGTCCGCGTCGTCGGTCAGCAGGCACTCGATGCCGAGAGTCATGTCTTCGAGCCGGCCGGCCGCGTTGAGCCGGGGCGCGACGGCGAAGCCGAGGTCGGCTGCCGTGATGATGCGTGAATTGCGCCCGGAAACCTCCAGCAGCGCCAGCAATCCTGCGTGGGCTTGTCCCGAGCGGATGCGCTGAAGTCCCTGATGAACCAGAATGCGGTTGACGTGATCCAGCGTCACCACGTCGGCGACCGTGCCCAGAGCCACCAAGTCCAGCAGTTGCGCGAGATTCGGCTCTTCGGCACCGGTTCGAGCGAAATGGCCGGCGGCTCGAAGTCGGATTCGCACCGCGGAAAGAACATAAAACATCACGCCGACGCCGGCCAGATATTTGCTCGGGAAAGGATCGCGGGCCAGATTCGGGTTGACGATGGCGTCCGCGCCGGGAAGCTCCGACCCCGGCAGGTGATGATCGGTGATGAAGACCCGCATGCCGCACGCTTTGGCTGCCGCGGTGCCTTCCAGGCTGGAGATGCCGTTATCGACGGTCAGGAGAACGTCCGGAGCGCTTTGGGCGGCCATCGCGACGATCTCCGGCGTCAGACCGTAGCCGTATTCGAAACGATTGGGTACGAGATAAGAGACTCGCTCCGCGCCGAGCAACCTGAGTCCCCGGACGGCCACCGCGCAGCCGGTGGCGCCGTCGGTGTCGTAATCGGCGATGACGAGAATGCTCTGATTTTTTCGAATCGCCTCCGTCAGTTGATCGGCCATGGCTTCCATGCCGCTCAACAGCCAGGGCGAGGGGAGTTTTGCCAGCGAGCGGTCCAGTTCCTCGGCGACGATCAGCCGGCGCGCGGTGTAAATGCGTTGCAGCAGCGGCGGGAGATGGGAAAAGGCTCGATCGGGAAGTTGATCCGATCCGCGGGGGACGATTTTCTTTTTAACCGGGTAGTAAGGCATTGGGCGGCAAATGGGTCTGTGGAGAGCTGTCGTAGGTCGGAAATCCCTTTCCGACACGCCGTCGGCAAAGGATTGCCGACCTACACAATACTACCGAGTCAAGCCCGCAATGAGCGGCACGTAATGATCGATCAACAAGGCCGAAAATATCCCGACCAGATAGACCAGCGAATAGCCGAAAGTTTTCATGGCCAGCTTGTTGTCTGCCTCTTTCTTGAGGCGAATCGCGTAGTATAAAAATCCGATTCCGAGCCCCACGGCCGCTCCCAGATAAAGAAAGCCGCTCATGCCGGTGAGATACGGGAACAGGCTTACGATCACCAGCAATATGGTGTAGAGCAGGATGTGCAGCTGCGTTACCTCCACGCCGTGGGTCACGGGCAGCATGGGGATGTTCACCTTGGCGTAATCGTCGCGCTTCGCGATGGCATAGGCCCAAAAATGGGGCGGGGTCCAGGTGAAGATCAGCAGGAACAGCAGCAGGGCGTAAGGGTGCACCCCGCCGGTCACGGCGCACCAGCCGAGCACCGGCGGAGCCGCGCCGGCCGCGCCGCCGATCACGATGTTCTGCGGAGTCGCGCGCTTCAGATAGACGGTGTAGATGAAGGCGTAGCCGATCAGCGAAAGAAAGGTCAAAAACGCGGTTAGCGCGTTTACGAACAGGATCAGAATCGCCATCGAGAGCGTGCCCAGAGTGGCGGCGAAGATCACCACCTGGTTCGGCTGAACGTGCCCTGAGGGCAGGGGGCGGTTCTGGGTGCGCGCCATTTCGGCGTCCGCACGGCGGTCCAGGAAGTGGTTGAGAGCGGCTGCGGACGCGGCGGCGAGACCGATGCCGAGGCTTGCCCACAACGAAACCGCCAGAGGAGGGAGTTCCGGAACGGCCAAAAACATGCCGATCACGGCGGTGAACACGATGTGGCCGACTACCTTGAGTTTGCACAGGGCGAGATAGGTTCGCCAGGAAACGGCATTCGTGGATTCGATATCAGTCGTCGAGTTCATCGTTTCGCTACGGTCTTCGTTTACAATACCGGCTGGTTCGGCAACCTGCCGTTCAATCCTCAACACATTCAGGAGAGCGTCAAATGCAGTTTCGCGGACTCCGTCTGGCCTTGCTGGTATTACCGTTGTCGCTTCACGCTGCTGAGCCTGCGGTTCACGAGTTCCGGCTGGATAACGGGTTGAAGCTTTTGGTCCAGGAAGACCACCGTGCGCCGGCAGTCGTTACGCAGGTTTGGTACAAAGTGGGCGCAAGCTATGAATACGGCGGTATCACCGGCATCTCGCACATGCTCGAGCATATGATGTTCAAGGGTACCGAGAAACACCCGCCGGGCGAATTCTCCCGTATTATCGCAGCAAACGGAGGTCGAGAAAACGCCTTCACCGGGCAAGATTACACGGCCTATTTTCAGACCCTGGAAAAAACCAGGCTGCCCGTGAGCTTCGAACTGGAAGCGGACCGCATGCGGAATCTGCTCCTGTCCGACAAGGAATTCAAGAAGGAACAACAAGTCGTCCTGGAGGAGCGGCGGCTGCGCACCGACGATCAGCCGCGCGCCAAAATGGAGGAGCATTTTCAGGCGGTTGCCTACACCAACAGCCCTTACAAGAATCCGGTCATCGGCTGGCCGGACGACGTCAGCGGATTGACGGTGGGCGATCTCAAGCATTGGTACGGACTTTGGTACGCGCCGAACAACGCCATCCTCGTCATCGTCGGCGACGTGAATCCGCAGGAGGTTTACGCACTCGCCAAGAAATACTTCGGTCCGTTGAAACCCAGCAAACTGCCGGAAATCAAGCCGCGAGGCGAAGTCGAGCAACTCGGGGCGCGGCGTATGACGGTTCGTCTGCCGGCCAAGCTGCCGTATCTCGTGATGGGCTACAAGACCCCCGCCTTGCGAACAATAGGCGAAGAGGATTGGGAGGCTTACGCGCTCGAAGTCGCCGCCGGGATTCTGGATGGCGGCAACAGCGCGCGGCTGTCCAGCCGCTTGGTGCGCGGGCAGCAGGTGGCGGCGTCCGCCGGAGCCGGCTATAACCTTTATTCACGCTTGTCCAATCTTTTTACCCTGGAGGGGACGCCCGCCCAAGGCAAGACCTTGCAGGCACTGGAGAAAGCATTGGGCGAGGAAATCCGTCGCCTTCAGGACGAACCGGTTTCCGCCGCGGAACTGGAGCGGGTCAAGGCGCAGGTTCTGGCCCATCATATTTATCAGAGGGATTCCATGTTTTATCAGGCGATGCAGCTTGGCATGACCGAAACCGTCGGGCTCGGTTGGAAAACCGTCCAGGAGTATGTGGACAAGGTCAACGCCGTGACGGCCGAGCAGGTTCAAAAGGTTGCCCGGAAATACCTGATCGACGATCGGCTGAGCGTGGCCTATCTGGAGCCGTTGCCCATGCCCGAAGGCGCGAAGGCGCCGGAAGAAGCCGCACCGATGGGAGGTGATCATGTTCGTTAAGCGCATGTCCCGATGGATCGTGTTTCTGTTCTTGTTGATCAGCGCGCCGGTTTACGCCGTGCCGGAAATCCAGCATTGGGTCTCGCCGCAGGGCGGTCGGATCTATTTCGTGCCGACCGAAGGCTTGCCGCTGCTCGACGTTCAGGTCGTGTTCGACGCGGGCAGTGCCCGCGACGGTGAAAAATTCGGCCTTGCCGCTCTCACGTCCGGCATGCTCGACACCGGCGCGGGAGACTGGGATGCCGATGCCATCGCCCAGCGGCTCGAGAGCGTCGGAGCATCAATGGGAACCGGTGTTTCGCGCGATTCGGCCTATTTGTCGCTGCGCAGCCTGACCCATCCCGAGAAGCTCGGTGTCGCCTTGGATACGGCCCGGGAAGTCTTGGCTCACCCCCGTTTCGAGCAGAAAGACTTCGACCGGGAGAAAAACCGGACGCTGCTCGCGATCAAGCAGCGCGGCGAGGAACCGGACGAACTCGTCGAGATCGCGTTTTTCCAAGTACTGTACGGTAACCATCCTTATGCCCATCCGCAGGAGGGTTTCGCCGAAACAGTGGCGCCATTGACCCGCGAGGATCTGGTCGATTTCCATAAACGCTACTATGTGGCGAGCAATGCCATCGTCGTGATCGTGGGCGATGTGAAACGGGCCGAGGCTGAAGCTGTCGCCGAAAAACTGCTGTCGGGCCTCGAAAAAGGCTCGGCTCCGCCAGCGTTGCCTGCGCCCGCGCCGCTGCAGTCGGCCGAAATCATCAAACAGCAGTTCCCGTCGGAGCAGACTCATGTGCGTGCCGGAGTTCTAGGGATGACGGCGACCGATCCCGACTATTTTCCGCTTTACGTGGGTAACCACATTCTGGGCGGCAGCGGCCTGGTTTCCCGCGTTAGCACGGAAGTCCGCGAAAAACGAGGGCTTTCCTACAGCGCCTACAGCTATTTCATGCCGCTTCGGGAACTCGGGCCTTTCCAGATGGGGCTCCAGACCCGCAACGATAAGGCCGAGGAAGCCTTGCGCGTCGCTCTCGACACCATCAAGGATTTCGCCGCGAACGGACCGACCGATAAGGAACTGGAAGCCGCCAAGAAAAATATCATCGGCGGTTTCGTTTTGCGCCTGGACAGCAATCAGAAACTCACCTTGCAGGTGGCTAACGTCGCGTTTTACAACCGTCCTCTTGATTACCTCGCCACGTTTACCGAGAAGGTGGAGGCGGTGACCCGGGAGGATATCAAGCGCGCTTTCCGGTCCCGGATCGATCCAGGCAAGATGCGGACCGTGCTGGTCGGCGGCGGGGCGAAGTGAAGAATGAGCTCCGCATCATCGCCGGCCGTTTCCGCAGCCGCAAGCTCAAGTTTCCCGATGCTCCCGGACTCCGGCCGACGCCGGACCGGGTCCGGGAAACGCTGTTCAATTGGTTGCGGAACGACATCGAAGGCGCTCGCTGTCTCGATCTATACGCGGGTAGCGGCGCGCTGGGATTCGAAGCCGCTTCGCGCGGCGCCGCCAAGGTCGTGCAAGTGGAACGGGATGCGTTAGTGTGCGGAGCTCTCGAACGGAATCGTGCGCTATTGAACGCCGAGGCGGTGGAAATCGTCCAAGCGGAAGTCGGGCGTTTCTTAGAGGGTGCGGGGCAGCCGTTCGATGTGGTTTTTCTCGACCCGCCTTTCCACCAGGGCTTGGTCATTCCGTGCTGCCGGGCGCTGGAAGGGAACGGTTGGCTCTCATCCCACGCTAAAATCTATGTGGAAACCGAGAGCAGTTTTCGGCTCGAGAGTCTTCCGGAAAACTGGCGGACTTTGCGCGACGGCAGGGCGGGAGAAGTCGGCTACCATTTGTGCGAACGCATCTCTTCCGGTCACTTCCCATGATCATTACCGCGATCTATCCCGGAACATTCGATCCCATCACCAATGGCCATGTCGACCTGGTGACGCGCGCCGCCCGCATCTTCGATCGAGTGGTCGTCGCCGTGGCGGAGAATAAGAACAAGACGCCGTTGTTCAACCTGGACGAGCGAGTGGAATTGGCGCGAGCTTCGTTGCAGGCGGTGGGAAACGTCGAAGTTCTGGGCTTCGATACCCTGCTGGTGAACTGCGCGAAAAAGTGTGGCGCCACCGTGATCCTGCGCGGATTACGTGCAGTGTCGGACTTCGAGTTCGAATTTCAATTGGCCGGCATGAACCGCCATCTTTGCGCGGAATTGGAGACGATGTTTTTGACGCCCAGCGAAAAGTACGCGTTCATTTCGTCTTCGGTGATTCGCGAAATCGCGAAGCTAGGCGGGGACGTGTCGAGTTTCGTGCCGGAACTGGTGCGGGAAGCGTTAGTCGCAAAGTACGCTAGTTTTCCAGACGCGCCTTAAAAGCTACTACGCGGTTCGAGAGCGGCGTTGCGAAGGTGTAGGACCAAATCCGCCGGGAGCGGATTGGGACGTGCGGAGCACAAGGCGTAGCCCGAGCCGGCAGGAAGCGGCGAGCACTCGTCATGTACTCAATGCACACTCCGGGCCTTGTGTTGCGGCTCCCATCCGTGGGAGCCGCCCCGAACGGGGCCTGCCTTCGGACCGCTCGCGACGCTTTTAGAACACGTTTTTAGTGAGATTGTTATGGCTCTGATTATTACCGACGAATGTATCAACTGCGATGTGTGCGAGCCGGAGTGCCCGAACGGCGCCATTTCGCAGGGCGAAGAAATTTATGAAATCAATCCGGCGCTCTGTACCGAGTGCGTCGGGCATTTCGATAAGCCGCAATGCATGGAAGTGTGCCCCGTGGACTGCATTCAAAAGGATCCGGATTACTCGGAAGACCGCGATTCCCTATACGAAAAATATTTGGCTTTGACCAAGGGGTAAGGCGCTACACGAAGCGATGCAGGTCCGGATAAGGCCGACCGTTGTTCCAAAATCGAGTTGGTCTGGAACCCCTTTCGATGTCTTTGTCGGCAAAGGATTGCCGACCTACGACTCTCCCGATCCGCATCACTAAACCGCGGTGAAAAATGCACTAGCGGCTTATCCCGGTCCACATCAGACTTAGCGTAGGTCGGCAATCCTTTGCCGACGAATGTGCCCGCTACACTGAGTCGTGTCGAAGGGGCGGCAGCCCTCGCCGGCTCTCGACTTGAAACTCTTTAGAATTTCCGCTCCGCGTGCCTGGCCATCTGCCGCAGCTTGGCCACGGCGAGTCGATTGATGTCCTCGGCCTTTTGCCCGGTCAGCAGTTCCAGGGCCTGATCCACCGAGTTCACCGCATGAACCGCGAACTCGCGGCGGCGGACCGCTTCGACGACGTCGTCCTTCAACATCAGGTTGCGGATGTTGACTTTCGGGATGACGACGCCTTGTCTGCCGGTAAGCCCCCGTGCTTCACACAGGCGAAAGAAGCCCTCGATTTTTTCGTTGATGCCGCCTACCGTTTGTACCTCGCCGTATTGGTTGATGGAGCCGGTGACGGCGAAGGCCTGTGCGAGCGGTACCCCGGTGAGAGCGGAAATCAAGGCGCAAACTTCGGCGAGAGCCGCGCTGTCGCCGTCGACATAGCCATAGGATTGTTCCAGGGCGATGTTGGCGGAGATGGCCAAGGGGAATTCCGTGGCGTATTTGTGGCCCAGATACCCGGAAAGAATCATGATGCCTTTGGAATGTATGGCCTGCCCCAGTTCGGCTTCGCGTTCGATGTCCACTACGCCGCGGCTGCCGGGATAAATGGTGGCGGTGATGCGCGCCGGCATGCCGAACCGCACGTCCCCGATTTCCAGTATGGTCAGGCCGTTGATCCTGCCGACCGAGTCGCCGTCGGTGTTGATCAGAATGGTGTCGTTCAGCATGTCTTCCAGCAGAATCCGGCTGATGCGTCCGAGCCGTTCTTCCTTGGCGGCCAAGGCTTTTTGGATATGCCGTTCGGCGATTGTCTCCGCGCCTTCCTGCCCACGGAATTGCTCCGCCTCGGCGACCAGTTCGAACACATCGTGCACGCGCGCGGAAAAGCGCTCCTGGTGTTCCGCCTCCCGTGCGCTGAACTCGATCAGCCGGGCGACGGCATCGGCCGTTATGGGCTTGAACCCGTCGGCTTCGGCATGGGTTTTGATGAGCCGCGCAAAATCCAGCACCGATGCGGACGTCAGCGGGATATCGTCGTCGAACTCCGCGAGAACCCGGAACAGTTCGTTGAACTCCGGGTCCATGGACTGGAGCAGGTAGTAAAGTTCGCGAGAGCCGACCAGAACGAGCTTGACGGACAGCGGGATCACGTCCGGATCGAGTGTCGGAGCGACGGAGGGTTGCTCTTCGGCGGGAAGCTCGATCTTGATTTGCCGGGTCTTGAGCGTTCGCTTCAAGGCCGGCCAGACGTGGGGCTCGGCGAGCAACTTTTCGGCCTCGATGATCAAATAGCCTCCGTTGGCCTGGTGCATCGCGCCCGGATAAATCAGGCGGTAATGCGTGGTCAGGGTGCCTTGCTCGCTGATGTATTCGAGGCGTCCGAACAGGTTGGGGTGATTGGGATTTGCCTCGTAGATCACGGGCGCCCCGATATCGGGGCCGTGGCTGACCAGCAGCCGCGGGGCGTATTGGGTGATCAGAACGGCTCGTCGTGTTGATTCTTCATGCGGCTCATGGCCTCGGTCTTCGGCCAAGTGTTCCGCGACCACGCGAGGCAGGTTGCGGCGTAGGTCGGCCAGATACTGGAGTATCGCCGGCAGGTCGGCATACTTTTGGTGCAGGCCGGCCAATAGGGGCTCTATGGCTTCGTCGATGGTGGAGGCATCGAGCTGTCGCTGCCGGTTGATGCTTTCGCGCTTCCATTGCGGCATTTCCGAGAGGAGTTCGTTGAGATAGTCCTCCAAATCCCGGACGTGGCTGTGAAAGCTGGACTTTTCGGTATCCGGCAAGGCGGCGAAGTCGTCTTCGTCGGCGGGCTTGCCGTTAACCAAGGGACTGAACGCTACGGTGTCGCCGTCGCGGAAAAGGGCGATCTTAAGGTCTTTCGCGCGCCGTTCGACTTTGTCGACCGCTTGGTTGTAACGTTGCTTGACCTCCCGATCTATGGCCGTTTTGCGCCTTTGATAAGCCGGATTCTCGAAGGCAGCCGGAAAGGTTGCGAGCAGATTGTCGACCAGCATTTCGATATCGGCGAGCAAGGATTTTCCCTGGCCCGGCGGGAGTTGCAGGGCGAAAGGCTTGCGCGGGTCGTCGAAATTGTTGATATAGGCCCAGTCGCTCGAAGACGGCCGCTCCTTGGCTCGCGCCTTGAGGTAATGGGTCACCAGGGAAAGCCGCCCGGTTCCGGCTTCGCCCATCACGTAGATGTCGTAGCCCGGCCTCTGCATGGCGACGCCGAAGGCGATGGCGGTCTGCGCCCGGCTCTGTCCCAGCATGCCGCGAAAGGATTCCAGGTCCTCGGTTGTGGCGAAGGGCAGTTCCTCCGGTCGAATGCGAGCTTTGAGAGCTGCGGGAGGAAGCCCGGACATTCCGTAAGAGTTCGTCATCGGGGATATGCTGGCAGCGGTATTTTTGGCGGTCGGAAAGCTATTTCAACGGAACGATCTTGGCTTCCGATGTGGAGGCACTCCGCATTTTCCGGTCCATCTGCTGTAGTGCGCGCGGAAATTCGCTTTGGATGCGCGGCATGATCTTCAGTGAGTCTTCGGTGTAATAAACCGCGTCGTAAGGGACCGGCTGGTCCAGGGCGCTGCGCTCCGAAGATCGAAAATTCTGCCAGGCGAGCACGATATTGCTGCGGGAAACGGCGCCATCCAGAAAGACGGTTTCCTCCGGATCGATCACGGCCAGATACTGCATGCTGCGGATAGGGACGAACAAAGCCTTTTCGCCGCTTCGATAAAGCAGGGTTCTCGACCGGTTGTAAACGACGGCGGCCAGATTGCGCCTTTCCCGCTTGAGCTCTCGGGTACGATAAAAGATTTCTTTCGTGTACATCTCGCCGCCCTCGCAATAGGTTCCAGCTTACGCTAACGCTTAGCCCGGCCAGTTTCAATCATCTGGAATACAAAGTGTGAGTTTGCTATATTCGAAAGGCAGACTTGTCAAGAAAGCCGGGATGTAAGCACTGCTGGCGTCCCACTTCTGGTATGAATTTAGTGGAAAGCCCCGGCATGTCGAGTCAGTTCTCACTCTCCGTTCCAAGTGCCAGCGTGAACGCGTCCGGACGAGGTCAGTCCAATTCAAGAATCATAAAAGACCATCTCATCAGCACCGTTACCCTTTGAGTTTGGAGAAAAACTATGACGATAAAAGTTGCTATCAACGGATATGGCCGTATTGGGCGAAATATCCTGCGGGCGTTGTACGAGTCGCGACGGACCGGGGAAATTCAAATCGTAGCGATTAACGATCTGGGCGACGCCAATACCAACGCGCACTTGACCAAATACGATACGGTACACGGACGCTTTCCGGGAGAAATTTCGGTGGATGGCGACTACATGATCGTCAACGGCGACCGGATACGCGTGTTTGCCGAGCGGGATCCGGCCAAGTTGCCCTGGCGCGATCTGGGCATAGATGTCGTCCACGAGTGCACCGGTATCTTCACCTCCAAGGCCAAGGCATCGGTCCATCTCGAAGCGGGGGCGAAGAAAGTGATCATCTCGGCACCGGGGGGAGAAGACGTGGACGCCACCGTCGTTTACGGCGTCAACCACCAGACTCTGAAGGCAACCGACACGGTGATTTCCAACGCCTCCTGCACGACCAACTGCCTGGCGCCGCTGGTCAAGCCTTTGCACGAGGCGATCGGCGTTCAGCACGGTCTAATGACTACGATCCATTCCTACACCAACGATCAGGTGCTGACCGACGTGTACCACAAGGATCTGCGTCGCGCCCGGGCCGCCACGCAATCGATGATTCCCACCAAGACCGGCGCCGCGGCGGCGGTCGGATTGGTACTGCCCGAATTGGCCGGCCGGCTGGACGGTTTCGCGATTCGAGTCCCGACCATCAACGTTTCGCTGGTCGATCTCACTTTCGTCGCGTCGCGCAAGACCAGCAAGGACGAGGTCCACGACATCATGCGCAAGGCCTCGGAAGGCTCGTTGAAGGGGATTCTCGGTTACAACGACCTGCCCTTGGTATCCATGGATTTCAATCACGATGCCCGCTCCTCGATTTACGAGGCGACCCTCACCAAGGTCATGCAGGGCAACATGGTCAAAGTACTGGCCTGGTACGACAACGAGTGGGGCTTCTCCAACCGTATGTTGGATGCCACGGTGGCTTTGATGGAAGCTAGCTAGACACGAACGATTAATTCAATGAGACGAACCAAGATCGTAGCGACTTTGGGACCGGCGACCGACGATCCGGCCATTTTGGAGCGGGCCATAAGAGCGGGCATCGATGTCGTCCGGCTCAATTTTTCCCATGGCGACGCCGAAACCCACAAGAAGCGCGCCGAAGCGGTGAAGGCGATCAGCCGCAAGCTGAATCGGCATGTCGGCATTTTGGTCGATTTGCAGGGACCTAAAATCCGGATCGCGCGTTTCCAAGGGGACGGCAAGGTTCATCTTCGGGAAGGCGCGCGCTTCGATCTCGACACGGCTCTCCCCCCGGACCAAGGCGACGAACGTCAGGTCGGGTGCCTGTATTCCGATCTTCCCAAGGACGTGAAGCCTGGCGACGTTCTGTTGCTGGACGACGGCCGCATCGAATTGGGCATCGACAGGATAGAAGGCTCGCGGATCGTCTGCCGGGTGGTCCTCGGGGGCGAGTTGTCCAACCACAAGGGCATCAACAAACAGGGCGGCGGCTTGTCCGCCGCCGCGCTGACCGACAAGGACAGGGAAGACATCAACACGGCCGCCGAAATCGATGCCGATTACCTCGCCGTATCCTTTCCGCGATCCGCCTCGGATATCCGTGAAGCGCGGGACTTGCTGCGCGCCGCCGGGGGAGAGGCGGGGATCGTGGCCAAGATCGAGCGCGCCGAGGCCCTGGAGCCGGGCGTGATCGAGTCCATCGTCGATGCATCCGACGCCATCATGGTGGCGCGCGGCGATCTCGGGGTGGAAATCGGCGATGCCCAGTTGCCGTGGGTCCAGAAAGATCTGATCAAGCTGGCGCGAAGCCGGGACCGTGCGGTCATTACGGCCACGCAAATGATGGAATCCATGATCCACAGCCCGATGCCGACTCGTGCGGAGGTGTTCGATGTGGCCAATGCGGTGATCGATGGCACCGATGCGGTCATGCTTTCCGCCGAAACGGCCAGCGGCAAATATCCGGACAAGGCGATCGCGGCGATGGTCCGGATATGCAAGGAGGCCGAACTGCACCCGCGGGTTCGGCAGTCCACCCATCGTATCGACGAGACGTTCGACTACATCGACGAAGCCATCGCGATGGCGTCCATGTATATCGCCAATCACTTGCCGGTTAAGGCGATCGGCGCGCAGACGGAATCGGGATCGACGCCGCTGTGGATGTCGCGCATCAGTTCCGGCATCCCGATTTACGCATTGACCCAGCACGAAAAGACCTGCCGCAAAGTGACTCTCTATCGCGGCGTTTATCCCATCAGCTTTTACAGCACGACATCCGACCATGCGGTGCTGAACCGGGAGATCATCAACGAATTCCTGAGCCGCGATCTGGTCAAGCCGGGCGACCTGGTCATCCTGACCAAAGGTGATCTTACCGGCGTGCGCGGCGGTACCAACGCCTTGAAGATTGCCCGAGTCGGCGCCGTATAACGTGCGGGCCGCCGTCCGGGGCTGTCGATTCCTGCTTTTTTCGTCATGAGGGAGAAAACATGAACGGCGACTATTTGACGCGATTTCTCATCCACGAGCAGCGCAAGAATCCGAACGCCACGGGCGAGTTCACCATGCTGCTCAGCGATATCGCGACCGCCTGCAAAGCGATTGCGCACGAGGTGAATCGCGGTGGTCTGGCCGGCAATCTCGGTATCGCGGGTTCGGAAAACATCCAGGGCGAAGCGCAGAAGAAACTGGACGTGATCTCCAACGAGCTTTTTATCCGATCGCTGGAGTGGACCGGCCATCTCGCGGCGATGGCGTCGGAGGAAAACGACGAAATCATCCAGATTCCGCCGAGTTATTCGAGGGGCAAATATCTGATTTGCTTCGATCCTCTGGACGGGTCGTCCAATATCGATATCAACCTGACGGTCGGTACGATCTTTTCCATCCTTCGGGCGCCCGAAGGCCGGGACAACCCCACCGAGGCGGATTTCCTCCAGCCGGGGACCAAGCAGGTCGCCGCAGGTTTCTGTACCTACGGTCCGACCACCCTGATGGTGCTGACGACCGGCAATGGCGTGAACGGCTTTACCTTGGACCGGGATGTGGGGGAATTCGTTTTGACGCATCCCAAGATGCGGATTCCCGAGGAAACCTCCGAGTTTGCCATCAACATGTCCAATCAGCGCTATTGGGAAGAACCGGTCAGGCGTTATATCGAGGAATGTCTCAAAGGCAAGGACGGCGGCCGGGAGAAGAATTTCAACATGCGCTGGGTGGCGTCTATGGTCGCGGAGGTTTACCGCATTTTGACCCGGGGCGGCATCTTCATGTATCCCTACGACACCCGCGACGCCAGCAAGCCAGGCAGGCTGCGCTTGATGTACGAGGCCAATCCGATGAGCTTCATCGTCGAGCAGGCGGGAGGGGCCAGTTCGACCGGGCGCCAGCGGATCATGGACATCGAGCCTGCCGGCATCCATCAGCGCGTCCCCGTGATTTTGGGATCAAAAGCGGAAGTCGAGCGGGTGGTGTCTTATCACCTGTAATCTATCGGTAGGCATTCATCTCTCCCTCTGGGACGTGGCAGAAACAAGGTTCCGATTCATGTTTCTGGCGTAGGGTGGGTTAGGCCGCGAGGCCGTAACCCACCGAGCGACCTCGAATCGGTGGGTTACGCTCCGCTAATCCACCCTACAGTCTACGGCCAGCCAAAATCCATAGACTGCGAAATCCCTAATTCATGCCTGCGCCGGGTATCATAGTGTTGTTGAGACGATGCGAGAATGCGCGCGGCGAACACGCGTTGCGCATCCGCTCCGGCGATTAAGGCTGCCGCAAACCTTCGGTTTGCCCTTGGTTTCCCTGCTGGACTTTAGGAAGGCCATGGGGATGCAGAAGGCCGAAGCGGTAAGCCAAAAGCAATAAGATGAACAGGCCGATGGATAAGCCGATGCGCACCGTCAAGGCTTTGACCGTTCGGGGAGAACGGGTGCGGTCCTTGACGAGATAAACCAGGGCCGTGCCTAGGCTTCCGACGATGACCAGGAGGAGCAGAATGATGAGAACTTTCACAACTAGATTGTCTTTTAGTTTGAGGTGGTGCGGGCACCGGATGTTTTCACCCGGAGGTGACGATTGCGCGATTATAGCTTCAAACCGGGGCTGACCGCTTCGCTGATAGCGATCATGGTCCTTCCCCTGTTCATTTCCTTAGGCGTTTGGCAGTTGCATCGAGCCGACGAAAAAAAAAGCTTGATCGCATTGCATCAGCAGCGGATGCAAGATGAACCGCTGACTTTGGGTGCCGAAGAACCGAACTTGGAGGATGTGCGATACCGGCGAGTCATCGTTTCCGGGGAGTACGACGTGGAACATCAATTCCTATTGGATAACCAGGTCCACCAGCAGAGCCCCGGATATCACGTATTGACTCCTCTGCGCATTGCCGGAACGGACTCGGCGGTCTTGGTGAACCGCGGCTGGATACCCATGGGTGCAAGCCGAGCCGAACTGCCCGATGTGGATATTCGTCAGGCTAGCGTGCAAATCGCCGGCACGGTGGACCGCTTTCCGGGCGTTGGTTTAAGGCTCGAAGGCGCCGAAATACCCGCGGCTGGCTGGCCGGCCGTGGTCCAGGTCGTCGATCCTGAACGCATCGGCGAGCGGCTGGGCTACACGGTCCTTCCCTATCAGGTTCTGGCGGATGAAGCGGTGGACGAAGCTTACATCCGGGCTTGGAAGGAAACCCGCCTCGATCCCGGAAAGAACCTGGGATACGCGCTTCAATGGTTTCTGTTCGCGTTAATCGGCCTGGTGTTATATGTTCGCCACGGCGTCAAATTACAGCCTCGAAGGCAATAATTTCCCTAATTTTTCACCCATTCTTCCCATGTCTACCGCAAAGAACTCTCTGTGGCGAAATCGCGCCCTGATCATTTTTATCGCCCTAATATCCATTATTCCTTTCGGGCTGGCTTGGTACTACGCCAAGAATCCGCAGCTGATCACCAAGCGCAGCAACTACGGCAGCCTGATCCAGCCGCCGAGCCCTATCGATTACGGCGAATTGCTCGCGCACCCCGTCCGTGGAAGCGAGCTATTGTCGGAGATCAAAGGTCGCTGGGTGATGCTCCACGTGATTCCGGATAGGTGCGGCGACCCTTGCGCGGAAACGATTCATAAGACCAAGCAGATCCGGCTCATGCTGAACAAGGAAATTCCGAGGGTGCGCCGTTTGCTGCTGCTCGGAAACGATTCCGCCGCCGCCGATCTCGCTCCCGTGCTCAATGACGATGAAACCTTGCTGGTGGCGGTGACGAGCGGGGCGTTATCGCAGAAATTGGCCGCCGCCGTCGGAAAGCCTTTGACCGAGGACATGGTGATTCTGATCGATCCGTTCGGGAATGCCGCGCTATGGTACGACTCCGGGTTCGATCCTTACGGCATGCTCAAGGATTTAAAGCATTTGCTTCGCGCATCCCAGATCGGCTGAATCGGATGCCCAAGCCTTCGAAACATTCTCCGATGCGGTTTAGCGCCCTGGTAGGTCGGGAATCCCTTCCCAATCGCAAACGGCCTGGCCGGGAGCGCCGGCCAGCCCCTTCCCGACGCCGCGGGTTGACAAACCGTTTTCGTCGGCAAGGGATTGCCGACCTACGGTGGTGAGAAATGCTCTAAAGCAGAACCTTTAATCGTTCCGGATGGTCGTGCTGGAACCTCGAAACGACAATAACAAAGTGGGACTATGTTCAGAAATCTAACGCTTTTTTCCCTGGTTCTCGCCTTCTGTGTCATGGCGATGGGAGCCTATGTCCGCATTTCGGATGCCGGGCTAGGGTGTCCGGATTGGCCCGGCTGCTACGGAAAGATGATCGTCGAAGAGCCGCAAATCGCCGAGGCGTTGCGGCAGACGCCGTTCGACGCGGCCAAAGCCTGGAAAGAAATGATTCATCGCTATCTTGCCGGAGCCTTGGGCGTTTCGGTTTTGATACTGGCGGGACTCGTATTCCGGGTGCGGGAAAACCGGGGCAAGGCGATCGCTTTGACTTACGCAAGCCTTGCCCTGGTGGTCGGACAAGCGCTACTCGGCATGTGGACGGTGAAATTCCTGGTCATGCCAGCGATCGTCACGGCCCATCTGATGGCGGGGTTCGTGACGCTTGCCCTGTTGTATTGGTTATACCGCACCGTGAGTCCGCAGATTCTGCCGGTCGGGGACACCCGTTGGCTGCGCCGCTTGAGCGGTTTTTCTTTGCTGTTGTTGTTCGCGCAGATTTTTCTGGGCGGATGGACATCGTCCAATTACGCTGCGCTGTCCTGCCCCGATTTCCCCACGTGCATGGGTTCGCTGTGGCCGGATGCCGATTACGTCGACGGCTTTACGCTTTGGCGGGGTACCGGTCCCGACTATCAGAGAGGCGGATTGCCGCTGGACGCCCGCATCGCCATCCATTGGGCGCACCGTATCGGAGCCGTCGCAGTATTTCTGGTCCTCAGCCTGTTGGCCATGGGCATTACCTCGAATCGTAAGGTGCCCCACCTGAGCAAGGCCGGTGTGCTCCTCAGCTTTTTGCTGCTGGCGGAGATCAGCTTGGGGATCGCGGCGGTGCTGCTGCGCCTGCCGGTCGCCGTGGCGGTCGCGCACCATGCCGTGGCCGCGCTGCTTTGGCTGAATGTGCTCCATGCCTATCTTTATCTCCGCCTGCCGCGCCGAGTCGAAGCCGAAGAGCCCGCGCGCGAGGAAGCCGTCGAGCGCATCGGTGTCGCGCCGCCTGCCGAGGTCTTGCCGCCGATCGTTCCGCCGGTTCCCGTCGAAAAGGTGCCTGCGCGGCCCACGCCGGAGGGCATGTTCGTTCGGCTCAAAAGCCAGCTCGGGAAAACCCGCAGCGGTCTGACCGGATTTCTGGGTACGCTGGCGCTCGGCAAGAAGGCCATCGATCGCGACGTCTTGGAAGACATCGAGTCCCAATTGCTCATGGCCGACGTCGGCGTGACGGCGACTCAGGACATTATTCGCCATCTGACGGAAAGTCTGGAGCGGGATCAGCTAGCCGATGTCGGCACCTTGGCGGCCAGCCTCCGCGAATATTTATACGATGTCCTGCGGCCCGTCAGCGTTCCGCTCGATATTCCGGTCGAGACGCGGCCGTTCGTGATCCTGGTCGTGGGCGTGAACGGCGTGGGCAAGACCACGACCATCGGCAAACTCGCCAAGCGTCTTCAAAACCAAGGCCACAGCGTCATGCTGGCGGCCGGCGATACTTTCCGCGCTGCGGCGGTAGAGCAGTTGCAGACCTGGGGCGAGCGGAACAACGTCCAGGTGATCGCCCAGCATACCGGGGCCGATTCGGCTTCGGTCATCTACGACGCGGTGCAGGCGGCTCAAGCGAGGGGCGTCGACCTGCTCATCGCCGATACCGCGGGACGTCTGCATACAAAATCGCATCTCATGGAGGAGCTCAGCAAGATCAAGCGCATCATGGGCAGGCTCGACGAGACCGCGCCGCATGAGGTGCTCTTGGTGCTTGATGCGAGCACCGGCCAGAATGCGATTTCCCAAGCCAAGCTGTTCAACGAAGCGGTCGGGCTGACGGGCATCGCGCTCACCAAGCTCGACGGTACCGCCAAAGGCGGCGTCATTTTCGCCTTGGCCAAGCAGTTCGGGCTGCCCATCCGGTTCATCGGGATCGGCGAGGGCATCGATGATTTGCAGGATTTCGATGCGCGGAAATTTGTGGATGCTCTTTTTGCAGAGTAAGGCGGCGTAACCGCGCCGGAGCGTTTACCGCCGCCGATTACTCCGATCAGCGCGCGGGACGAGGAGGTTCTGCCGGTGCAGGCTTGGCCTCGTACAAGCCGGTCAGTTTGCGGCGAAACTCGTTGGTGATGTTCCTGATCTTGTCCCGGTTTTCGACGACGCGCGGGGTGAGCAGTATCACGAGTTCGGTGCGCCGCTTCGTTTTGCTGGTCGACCCGAATAAGGGGCCAATCCAGGGAAGCTTGTACAGTATCGGGATGCCGGTTCTATTCTGCTCCGCATTTTCGCTGATCAATCCTCCCAACGCGATGGTGTCTTCGCTCCTGACTGCGATGCTGCTCTTGATCTGCCTTTGGAAGAACGAGGGCGATCGGGTGTCTCCGAATGAGGCTTCACCTACGTCATCCACACTCTGCTCGACGTCCAGAGTGACCAGTCCGCCCGCGTTGACCCGAGGCCTGATGTTCAAGTTGACGCCCGTGTCGCGATACTGAATTTGGCTCGTGACGATGGGGTTGGTCGCGGCGCCGGCAGTAGTCGGGACGGATGAGGCGGTCAGGATCGGTACCTGGGTGCCCACCTTGATGGTTGCTTCTTGATTGTTGAGAACCATCAACGAAGGCGAGGACAGGACGTTCAGTTTGCGATCTCTCGCCAAGAGATCGAGCATGACCCGGATATCTCTGGAGGCGGCTACCAAGGAATAAGTAAATCCCCCTGCCAATGCCGCCTCCTGCAGCACTTCGGCGAGTGGATTGCGGAGTACGGCCGCTCCCGAGCCGTGCTGGATGAACCATCTGAGTCCGTACCGTAACTCGTCATCCAGAGTCACCTCGACGATAGACGCATCGATCAGAACCTGCAAAGGAGTCACGTCCAAAGCTTTGATGACTGCCTCGATCTCCTGGTATTCCTGGGCTTTGGCGATGATGATCAGGGCATTGTTCGAGGGATCGGCAACGATGCGCATTTCGCCGAACTCGGCGACGGCGGAGCGGCGTGCTTGTCGGGTGCCGTTGGCGCCTCGCCTGCCGGTGACCCCGCTTATTCCCGTGCCCGTGCCGATACCGGTGCCTGTTCCCAATCCGCCGGTTCGGCGAGTACCGCCCGTCGTTGTGCCGCCGATCGTATCGCTTCCGGTCGTGGAGCCGAAGCCACGGGTAGGTTGCGATGTCCCGGTAGTACCGAACGAAGATCCATCCTGATCGCCAATGCCGCCCGCCGCACCGGCGCCGAACGCACCGATTTCCGTACCTGTCATTCCCGGGCTTATAGAAGGTCTGGGCGCTCTCCGCTGCGCAACTCCCTCGCCGAAAATACCGCTGAGGGTTTCGGCCAATTCCACGGCATCCACGTTCTGCACCCGATAAACGTGAATTCCACCCACTCGCGTGGTGCTATAGCGGTCGAGTCTTTCCACCCAGGTTTCCACTTCGTCCAAATAATGCGGTTGGGGAGTCACCGCCAAGATGGCGTTGAGCCGTTCGATGGGCAATAAGCGGACTACACCGGCCAGAGGTCCTTTGGCCGTGTCGCCCAACACTTTGTCCAGCTCTTGCGCTATCGTCGAAGGTTCGACGTTTCGAAGCGGATAAAAGCCGACCGACATGCCGCGCATGAAATCCACGTCGAAGAGGCGGATCGTATCGAGCACGCCTTCCAATTCCTCTCCGGTGCCGGCGAGTACAAGGATATTTCGGGTCTCATCGGCGCGGATGATGGACTTGGGCGGCATCATCGGTTCGATGACCTTTTGCATTTCCTGCACGCCGACGTAGCGCAATGGTACGACCCGCAACTGATAGCCGGAGGGGAGCGCCTGGCTGGGTACGCCGAGCCGGGCACCGGGAGCGTTGATCGTCGCCGTGGCGTCCGGTTCGATGCGGTACAGGTTTTGGTCGCGAATCAGTACTGCGCCGTTCATTTTGAGCAGCATTTCCAGCGTGGGGATCAGCTCCGCATCGGTAAGGGGACGCGCTGTCTGGAGGCTTACTTTGCCTGCTACCTTGGGGCTAAGCACGTAATTGACTCTCAGCATGTCGCCCAGTATGACCTTGGCCACCTCGCCCAAGTCGGCATCGTCGAAATTAAGCGTGTATTTTCCCTCTTTAGCGGGCCGCCTTTCGGCAGGCGCTCCGGGGCCGATCAAACCGCCGGTGGCAGGGTAGTACTCGGGAGGCCTGACGGGCTGCGCCTCCAGGGGTTCGGTTTGGATAGGCGTAATCTCCGCTTCGGTCTTTTCGGTATCGATGGCGAGATTTGCCGGCAATTCAGGCTTTGTCGCAGCAGGTCCCATGTATTCGCATCCGGAGAACCCCAAGGCAACCACCAGCGGTGCAACTATGAATCGATTTGTTGTTTTGCGCATGGACTCTTTTCGTTTTTGATGTCTGGTCGTCAGTCTATCTAAAGCATTGTTTTGCAGGATGCGGTGAATACCCGAACCGCATTCTACGATTTATCACCATGATTCAACACGAATGACTACTCGGTAAAATCTCGAAAAATCGCCATTCCGGCATCTTTCGAGCAGAAAAGTGAAAGCAAAGGTTTCTTTCTCTCCCCGGATAAGACGCAGCACGTCGACCACTTGCAACGACTCCGCCCTCCATGAAGGCAGCTGAAGCAGAGCATACCGGATGCGCTCCAGGAAAGAACCGCCATCTGATCATGGCTACAGCCATTGATGACGCCGGAACGGGAAGCTTTCCTCTTTGCATCAAAAAAGCCTCATGAGTGGATTTTTCACGCCCTCATGAGACTCGGTATTCCTAATCGCTGAAGATATTGTTACTACTCTACGCCTTCGGCTTCTTCCTCAGCCGTTTCCTCTTCCTCTATGACTTCGGGTTCTTCCTCTGTTTCTTCAACCGCCGGAGGAGGCGGAGGCGCAGGCGGACGTGTCGCCGGCCTCGGAGGTGATGGCTGCTGCGGGACTTGCTGAGGCTGTCCTGGTGTCGCCTGAGCGGGTGCAGTCTTGGGTTTGGGTTTGAGCAGCATCAGCTCTCGTTGTTCGTCGTCACGTTGCAGCGTTACTTTATCCGGGGCGAACTCGACCAATGTCCAACCTTCGATCGAACCGTTTTTCTTCAAGCGTTTGTACTTGCCTTTGGCGTCTACCAGGAGGGCAGTCTTGTCGGTCGGAGTGAAAGCGATCCCCATCAGCTTCACGGTCAGAGGCATATCCGGTGTCGCCGTAGCCGTTGTTTCCCCTCCTTCCGCTCCGGGGCGGCGGCCTTCCATGAATAACGGGCGCTCGACGATCGTTTCGTATTCCTGAATGTCGGGCAGTTCGAAATCTTCGGCGTCGACCGGCTCGGTTGCTTCCTGACTCGCGGCTTTTTCCGAAGGTGTCGCCGCGATCGATCGCTTGTTTTTCAACACCGCCGATTCGACGGCGACGCCGATGAGCAGCACACTTGCAATGCCGGCCAAAATCAAACTGAGTAAATTGTCGCGGGCCCACTTGGTCATGGCTTAATTGCCCTGCATGTAACCGATAACGTCAAAGTCCACGCTCAGCTTATCGACCGGCTGGGACTGCTTGGTCGCCGGATTGCGCGGCATCCGAATCGGCCGGATATTGATGTTCTCCACGAACAGCATGGGCTTCGAGGTCTCGATGCTGTGCAGAACATCCCGCAATACGTCAGTGCTGCCGTTGACACGTATCTTGACGGCGATTCGCGTGAAATTTTCTTCCTTCCGCTCGGGGATCACCTGGGTGCTGGTCAGCTCGCCGCCGGCTTGGCTTACGATCTCTTTGACCATCGACTGCAAATCGGCGGAAGCCAAGGCCGCAGTATCGCGCGCAATAAAGCGCTCGTCCTGCTGTCCCGCGGTTTTGATCTGTTCCAGCTTGGCGAGCAGCTCGTCCTTTTCTGCGGCGACTTTTTGATAGCGTTGCAGACGAAACCGTAAATCGTCGACGGTTTCGCCGTACTCCCGGGCAAGATCGACCAGCGGGGCAATCGCCACCACATAAAGCAGGGCGATGGCACCGACTAGGATTCCTAGGGCCAGGAGCTGCGGTTTACTCAGTTGCAGCCGGTTTTTCAGAAAACCTCCCGTTGACGACTTCGCTGGCGATTTGAAAACGTTCCAATCCACTGGCCATGTCTTTTGTCACCGGCGACACAAAACTGGTATTTTGAAAGAACGGCGATGCTTCTATCAGCCCGATCAAGGCCGAAGCGGATGGTGACTGTCCTTGTACGACCAGCCGGTGATCCCGGTACTGCAAGCCGTTGAGCCAGGTTTGATCGGGCATGACGTCGGTCAGCTCCTTGAGCATGTCCACCATGGCCGGCTCGGTACGCTTCTTCTGCTGAAGAAATCTCGTCTGGTGCACCAAATCCTCTACTTGTTGGCGCAAGGATTCGACTTCCTTGGCGGTCTTGCTGGCCTTTTTCACTTCCTGTTCCAGGTCCAGTGCGATCGATCGATTGGTCCAGATCGGCAGAACTCCCAGCGCGATCAAGAGCGATGCGATCAAAGCGGCAAGTGCCAAATTGATTCTGTATGGCCAAGGATTGCGTGGCGGCCGGTACTGCTCGGGCAATAAATCGTACGCCCCGATCGGGGAGTCGCCCGCCGCATCGACGACGTCCGGTCGCCATCCCCAAACCGCCAATTCTTCCAGCAAGGCATCCAATTTGTTGCGGGGCGCCAATACCAGTTCCGCCTTGATCTGCCGGTTCGTCGGCGACCGCTCCAGCATGCGCGCCGAGTAATAAACTTGATCGCTCTTGAATGGCGTCAGGCGATCCATTTCGAATGCAGCCACCTGATTCAGGTTTTCTTCGGCCGCCAACGGAAGCTTTAACGTTTTCCGCAAGCACTGGCCTGGCGTCAAGCGCAGGATTGTTTTTGCCTCGGCCAGCGTCGGCATGCTTTCTATGAGGCGTTCCCGTTTTTGGCTGCCGCTCTCGTCCATGCTGAAATAGCCGAGCGGGCGGTTCTCTTCATCGTTGTGGTAGACCGCATTCACGCCATCGTCATCCTTGGTCAATATCAGGTATTCACTGGATGCGCCGAGAAGTTTTCTCAATTTCGCCGGCACGAGAAAGGACAATTCGCCGCTCCACCAGCGGAAGAATCTTGCGGCATCGAGATTGATCGGCGTATCGAGTTTCAGCATGTGTACTGCATGTGTGCTATTGGTCGAGCGCTACGCCGACTGTCTGCGGTTTCCATCTCAGGAAAACGAAAGGGCTTCCCCCAGGACGTCTCGCTTCCCGTCGGATGACGGCCATAGCCGGCGGATCGGAATGGTTTCGCGATATCGGGCGGGCGAGAATCGTGTAAACCGAATCCCCGGTCGAGTGGAACCGAATTCCGGGAATGGCGGGAAGCGGAGGAGGTGGTGTATTCCCGGTTCCGCTCTCACGGGCGGCGAGAAAGCTGTCCACCGCCTGGCTGTTTCCGTCGGTCAGGGCCAGTAAAACAGTTATCGAGGCCTTTGCCGGGTTGACGCCATCGACGTTATTGTAGACTGTGAAAAAGGGCTCCAATTTTTGGTATAGCGACGGTGTAATTCCCAAAACGCCGCGGAGTTCTTCCAGTACGAGAAAATTACGGTTTTGCGGCATCTGATCCAGCCCGGCGGCGCGGTATTCGGCGGACTCGGCCCCACTGAGACGCTTTAGGTCATCGCTGTCGCGCCAGTCGAAAATGGCATCGGCCAATTTTACCGCCTGATCTTCGTCTTGGGTCACTTTGGTCAATATAGTCCGTAGTGTCGATTCTCGGGCGGCGTTGAGATCGATTTTTCCTGCCTCGTCGTAAATGCGTACTTCGATGGGAACGCCGCCCAATGCCAGTCGATAAGGAGTGCCGTCCGCGCGCCATCGCTGCGCCGCATTCGGCAAACTCAGCATGAACATGGCGTAATGTATGCCGCCGTCGGATAAGGCTACCGCCTTGGCGCGTTCCCGGGAATTGGTCACCAATGAGGTTTCCCGCTGGGTCGACAGCGCGAAACTGCCCGCCATGATGGTCATCAAAGCCAGTATCCAGAGCACCAAAATCAGGGCTACGCCTTGCTGTCCCGTTCGTGCGTGAAACGCCATAGGCATTATCGGTGAGTTCGCAGCGCGATCACTAAAGGAGGCCAGGGTTCTTCGTGCTCCGGTTCGATTTGCACTTGAATCAGCATCGGCAACTGAGACTGCTGCCATTCCGGCAGCCAAGTCGAATTGCTTGTTTGAGCGGTCTGAAGATTTTCCGGCAGGTAGGACAATTTGATTTGATCCAGATTTTCCAGCAGCAATACATCTTCGATCGGCTCGGCCGCTACGGTGGCTTCGCGCGAATTCGGGTTCGAGACGTACGGCCGCATGGCGACCTTCAGATCGTTATGTTGCCCGTCCCTAGCGACATACAATCTGAATCGATATAGACCGCCGGCCTTGACCTGCGGCGGCATTGTCGAAACATATTCGAGCCAATCCTCTCCGCCTCTCAAGGAAATGGCGACGCCTTCGGACTCTTCCATCTCGACCAGAGGCAAAGCGCTTCCGATGTGGTTGCGCAAAAAATTCTCCACGAGGAAAAGCCGGCTTGCCCGCGCCATTTTGTCCTCGCCGCTGTCCCAACTGGTTACCCCGATACGCAAACTGCCGAATAACAAAAGCATCATGACGCCGAGCAGAGTCGTGGCGATGAGTACCTCGATCAGAGTGAAGCCGGCGCTGGTCCGGTGCTTATGCGCGGTCATCATCAAAAACTGCTGATTCCTGCTGCTTTGTTAGGCAGCAGCCTGAGTGTCGTAAGCTCGAAGAAGCGGGGTTCATCGCCTTCCTCCCATTCTATGATGAGATCCACCTGATAGGGCGCGACAGGCAAGTTCTCGGCAAACGGGATCTGTTCCTCCCCTTGATAGGGGGTTACGCGCATAGTCCAACGAAAAATCGCGTCGATTTCGCCGCTCGTTTCGCCCGGCTGCAAAGGGGTCTCCAAGTCGGCAGCCGCAAGCAGCGATTCGGAGATCACGACCGCGCGAGCGTACTTGTCGGCGAGTCCCGAGATTCGTCCGGCGCCGCCGAAAATACGGAGCAGCACGCCCAAAGCCAGAGCCAGGATGGCGAAAGCGACCAGGATTTCGAGCAAGGAGAATCCGCGTTGTTTAGTCTTCACGGATTACGACCTCCCCGGTGAGCCAATTCACGTCCACCAGGCGCTTTTTCCCGGCCGCCTCCAAGGTCACCCGCCCGCCGGTCGAGGAGCCGTCCGGGAAGAAACGGATATTGCCGATTCCTTCGTCTCCGGCTTCCCTCTCGGCGGTGTAAAGGCTGAGGCGGACGCTGTCGGGCAGTGAGAAATGTTTTCGGCGACCGCTGACCCGGTAGGCTTTGCGGTTCACGTCGAGCTCGAATGCTGCCTCGCGCGCTCCGCTGAGCGCCTGTCCGCGTGCATAGCGCAGGCCGGACGCGATATCCCGCGTGGCAGCCGTCAGCTGGGCACGGTTCAGAAGCGGCGTGACGTTCGGTACCGCCACCGCCGTCAGTGCGGCGGCTATAGCCAGCGCCAACAGCATCTCCAGCAACGTGAATCCGCCCGACCGTGAGGGGCCGCGGGCTTCGGCTCGGAACCTTGCGTGCGGACGCCGAACCTTGTGTTTGACCGCGCGAACGGGGTACCTCAGGCTATCGAGTTTTCGGTGCGCAAATGGATTTCTCGCCTGCTGCAGCGTCTTTTTTTCAAGCCCGAGGCATTCGAAGAACACGCCTTTCTATTCCCAGCTTACGATATCCTGGTCCTCGCCTTCGCCGCCCTCGGCGTTGTCGGCCCCCAGGGTGAAAAGATCGAATTTTCCGTGCTGGCCGGGCGAAGCGTAATGATAAGGATTGTTCCAGGGATCGACCGGGACCCTTTTCTTGCGGAGGTAAGGGCCGTTCCAGATTTTGGCGTTGCTCGGTTGCTCGATGAGCGCTGCGAGTCCCTCGTCGGTGGCCGGGTAGCGGCCCACATCCAACCGGTACATGTCGAGCGCGGAAGAGAGTTCCTCGATTTGCAGCTTGGCGGTTTTGGTCTTGGATTCTCCCAGGTGCTTGACGACCTGAGGCCCGACCAAGCCGGCCAGCATGCCGATGATGGCCAGTACGACCAAGAGTTCGATCAGGGTAAAACCGCGCTGAGCGCGGCCATGATGATGTCGATGTTTTTGCATAAGAGTACGAATCATAAGTAAAACGGAATCAGGTAAACGGGTGGATGGTATAAAAACCGTGTTAAAAAGCGAGGTCATTGACGCTCAGGATCGCCATCAAAATCGAGATGATGATTCCGGCGATCATGAGACCTAGGCCAACGATTAACACGGGTTCCAGCAGAGCCAGCATACGCTGTACGGAAATCTTGATCTCCTTGTCGTAAGTGACCGCGACCCGCTCCAGCATCTCGGCCAAATGGCCGGATTCCTCGCCCAGCTTGATCATCTGCATGGCCAAGGTCGGAAACAGACCGCTCTCGATCAGGGGCGCCGACAGGCTTCCGCCTCTTTTGAGGCTTTCCACGGCTACGCCGACTCCGTCGACGATCACTCGATTTCCGAGCGTCTCCCTGACGATGGTCAGGGCCGCCAGCATGGAGACACCGTTGGCGAGCAAGGTCGCCAAAGTGCGGCTGAAACTGGCGACTTCCAGTTTGCGGATCAGGTCTCCTACCAAAGGCAGGTTCAACAACCGGGCATCCCACACCTGGCGACGCTCCTGGTCCGCGAACTGATACCGAAAATAGCTGGCGATGCCCGCGATCAGCATCAGAAGCACCCACCAGTAGGATTGCAGTCCCTCTGCCACGCCGATTACGATTTGAGTCGGCACCGGAAGTTCCTTGCCGGCGGATTCGAACATTTCGGTGAACTGCGGAACCACGAAGGTCAACAGGAGCAACAACGACAAAACCGCCATGGTGACCAGGATGGCGGGATAAATCAGCGCGGTGGTGACCGTATCGCGGAGCTCCTTGGATCGTTCCAGATAATCCGACAAGCGCTCCAACACCAGTTCCAGCGCGCCGCCCGCTTCGCCGGCACGGATCAAATTGATATAGAACCGCGAGAAAACGCCGCCCTGTGCTTCCAGAGCGTCGGACAGCTGCGCGCCGCCCTTGACCGAATCCAGCACTTTGGCGATCAGACCGTTCAAAGCCGGTTCGTTCGCGGTCAGTTCGAGCAGTACGGTCAGCGCACGATCGAGCGGCAGCCCGGCGTGCAGCAGGGTCAGCAGTTCGCGCGTGAACAAGGCGATCTGTTTCTGGGAAATCCGGTTCTTGCTGCGCTTGAGGCTCAACCAGGCGAACGGCCGCGATTTCGCCGGCGCTACCCGAATCGGCAGGAATCCTTCGTTTTGCAGGGCCAGGATCAAGGTGGCTTCGTCGGCGGCTTCGCGCTCCGCTTCCACCGTTTCTCCATCCCGATCCACGGCCTTGTAGACGTAAAGAGCCATAATCCTCAGCTATCCGAAGTGACGCGCAGAACTTCCTCGATCGTGGTCAGGCCCATGACGGCCTTGCGCAAGCCGTCTTCGTACATGGTGTACATACCCTCCTGCAGGGCAAGTTCCTCGATCTGCCGCGACTGGGCATGGCTCATCACCAGACGGCGGATACCGTCGCTCATGACCAAGAATTCCTGGATTGCAAGGCGTCCGCGATAGCCGGTTCCGTCGCACTGCTCGCAGCCTTTGGGGTGATGCAGGACCACCGGACCATCGGCGAACCTCGCCAGCCTCATTTCTTCCACCATCTCGGCCATGGCGGGATAGGGCTCGCGACAATTCGGGCAGAGGCGGCGCACCAGGCGTTGACCCAGGATGCCGTTCACGGTGGAGGTGATGAGATAGTCCTCCAAGCCCATGTCCATGAGGCGGGTTACGCCGCCCGCGGCGTCGTTGGTATGCAGCGTCGACAACACCAAATGGCCGGTAAGCGCCGATTGCACGGCGATGCGAGCCGTTTCCAAATCGCGCATTTCGCCGATCATGATGACATCCGGGTCTTGCCGGACGATCGAGCGCAGGGCGTTGGCGAAAGTCAGTCCGATCTGGGGCTTGGTCTGGATTTGGTTGACGCCCTCCAGCTGATACTCCACCGGATCTTCGACCGTGATGATCTTGCGCTCGGGCGTATTGAGCTTGTGCAGCGCCGTGTACAGCGTGGTGCTTTTGCCGCTGCCGGTGGGGCCCGTTATCAGGATGATGCCGTGGGGAAGCGCCAGCACGTTCAGGAATCGCTCGAGCATGGCTCCCTCGAAGCCGAGGGACGAAAAATCGAAGACGATGCTTTCCTTGTGCAGGAGACGAATGACGACGCTTTCGCCGTACATGGTCGGTACGGTGGAGACGCGCAAATCCAGCTCCTTGCCCTGCACCTGGAGCTTGATGCGTCCGTCCTGGGGCAGGCGGCGCTCGGCGATGTTGAGTTTGGCCATGATCTTGATGCGCGAAATTACGGCCGCGGTGGATCTGACCGGCGGAGCTTCCACCTCGCGCAGCACGCCGTCGACCCGGAAGCGGACCTTGAGCCGCTGTTCGAACGGTTCGACGTGAATATCGGAGGCGCGCGACTCCACCGCCCGCTGCATGATCAGATTGACCATGCGGATTACCGGCGCTTCGGAGGCCAGGTCCTTGAGGTGCTCCACATCGGCCTCGTCGATTTCCTCGTCGCTGCCGAGGTCCTCGACAATCTGGCCCATCAGGGTCTTTCCGGAACCGAGTTGCTGTTCGAGCGCTCGGTCGATTTCGGACGGCAGTCCCACATACGGCCGCACGGGTTTTTCGCAGGCCAGGGCGAGGGCGGCCAATAGATCGCGATCGAACGGATCCGCCACCGCAACGATGAATTCATTATCTTGGGCGGCTATGCCGACTACGTGATTTTCCTTGAGAAAACGGATGGCTACGGTATCGGGAAGCGGCGAGGTATCGGGATAGTCCGCGGGCGACACCAGGGGCAATGACCCGACCTCGGCCAATATTTCCGCGGTATCGCGCTCGGACACGATGCCGAGCCTGGCCAGAAGCGCGGGCAGCTTCTGCTCGTCGGCTTGCGCCGCCAAGCGTTTTGCGCGGTGGATCTCCGCCTCGCGCACCTTCCCGCGCCTGACGAGTTCATCGGCAAAACGCTCGTACGGGTGTTCCACAATGGATTCCGCGTAGGTTGCCGGCGGATTTAGCTGTTGCGGTGCAATGGCCAAAGTCTTTTCTCGCATAAAGCAAAGCGCCTTAGACCTAAAAAGATCTAAAAGTGCCGGATCGGAACCGAAATATTTAATTTCTCAGCAGAAATCGAAGGGAATATTACACTAAATCGCCAATAACAATCGGTTTGCCGATATCCTTGGGCGAAATCCCAGCCGTTTTCGGCTTGCTCGGCGACAGTTGGTCCGAGTTTTTTCATTGATTTGACCAAGTGCGGTAAGAGTCGTTGCATGCCGGACCCTCTATGGTCGTGCCATAGGTCTTTTATCGGCGAAGGATGAAAAGCGGCGTTGCCCGGCAATCCGGGCGACGCGATATCGGATCGGCGGAGAAAGGTACTCGTCCCACTTGAGCCGTGACCTCGACTGGGTTCGGCGCAGGCGGCCGATACCACGCGATGCCGGTTAGTGAAGATGACTAAGATCACCCCGGCAGGGAATGACAGCTTAACTTAAGTGCATTGCGATACCACGAAAGGGGTTGCCCGCCTTTTTCCGGCTTCATATTATCCTAGATAAGGGCAATTGACCGCTTCGATGGGCTCGAAGAACTTCATGAGTCCCGGCTATTCCGGCTTTTATCCGCTTCGCCGCTTGGGTGAAGCTGCGGCTCACCCGATTGCCGTTTCTAGGATTATTCCCGTTCAATCTTAAATACTTGGATTTATCTATGAATTTACTCGCCTCGGAAGTATTTGAGCGTTTCAGGACTCAGGGTCTGATCGTCGACCACCGCGGACCTGATCAAGTCATCCGCCGCCTCGCGCCTGTCGACGATTGCGCGCCCGGGGACTTGGTGTTCGTAGATCATGTGAAATATCTGCCCCAAGTCCGTGAACTGAAGCCCGCCGCAGTAGTGACTACCGAGGCGATCGCCGCAGAATTGAGCGATGCCGGGGCGTCTCTGCTGATCGCACCGAATGTGCGCCTGGCCATCGCGCTGCTCAAGCAGACTTACGGCGACCGCGACGTGCGGGATGTCGAATGGCCCCGGATTCACCCTTCCGCGGTGATTCACGAGAGCGTCGCGGTGCCCGAGGATGCGGTGATCGGTCCCGGCGTGGTGCTGGGCGCCGAGGTCAGTCTCGGCCCCGGCGTAGTGATCATGGCGAATACGGTGGTGGAAAAGAAGGCGAAAATCGGGCGGGAGACGGTGATCCATCCGCGCTGCACCGTCGGCTACGAGTGCGAGATCGGTGCCAACGTCATCCTGAAGGCCGGCTGCGTGATCGGCTCGGAAGGTTTCGGGTTCGCCCAGGACGAGCGCCGCCGCAATTACCGCATTCCGCACACCGGCAAGGTTATCGTCGAGGACCGGGTAGTGATCGGCGCCAATACCAATATCGATCGCGCCACCTACGGAGCCACCATCATACGCTCGGGAGCCGTGATAGACGCTCTTTGCCATATCGGGCACAACGTGGAAATCGGCGAGGACTGCATTCTCTGCGCTCATACTGGCATTTCCGGGTCGACCCGGTTCGGGAAAAGGGTCATCGCTTCCGGCCAGACCGGAACCCTGGACCATATCACCGTGGCCGACGACGTCGTGCTGCTCCACCGCGCCGGGCTCCACAACAGCATCAAGCAGCCCGGCATGTACGCCGGCGGGCCCGCCCAGCCGTTACAGCAATATCTGAAAAACATGGCGGTTTTTCCGCGCTTGCACGAGATGTGGACGCGGTTGAAGAATCTGGAGAAAAAAATGGCTGACTTGGCGAAGGCTGAGTGATATGAAAATCGCCACTTGGAACGTCAACTCCCTGCGCGTACGTCTGCCCCACGTTTTGAACTGGCTCGGACGGGAACAGCCCGACGTGCTTGCCGTTCAAGAAACCAAGATGAGCGATCCGGAGTTTCCGGTCGCGGAACTGGCCGAAGCCGGCTATCGCTCGGTTTACAGCGGACAGAAAACCTATAACGGCGTTGCGGTGTTCAGCAAGCTCGATTGTTGCGACCCAGTCACCGATCCGACAGGCTTCGACGATCCTCAGCGGCGCATTCTTGCGGTTACTATCGGCGACTACCGGATCGTCAATCTTTACGTGCCGAACGGTGGGGAGGTGGGTTCGGACAAGTACGCCTACAAGCTGGACTGGCTGTCCAAGATGCGCGATTACCTGCGCCTCGAATTCGAGCATCACCCGCGCTTGGTCGTTCTGGGCGATTTCAACATCGCGCCCGAGGATCGGGACGTCTATGATCCCGAGTCCTGGCGCGAGAGGATTCTCTGCAGCACGCCGGAGCGGGAGGCGTTTCGCGCCTTGCTCGATTTAGGGTTAATCGACGTTTTCCGGCGCTTCGATCAGGCCGAGAAGAGCTATACGTGGTGGGATTACCGTCTCAATGCGTTCCGTCGCAACATGGGGCTGCGGATCGATCATATTCTGGTCAGTGCCCTGCTGGCCGACGATTGCATGGGCTGCCGCATCGATGTCGAGCCCAGAAAGCTCGAACGGCCGTCCGATCATGCCCCGGTGGTGGTAGAATTCCGGGCCTGACCGGAGGCGGCTCACTTAACGGGTGAAAACGTCGCCGGATTCTACTCGATCCGAATTCGCTCAAAGCTTCCGGTCTCCGTGATCCACAGAATCCCGTCGCCGCGTTTTCCGGTGCGGCAGTTTTCACGGATGATTTGGACGATCTCATCCACCTTGTCGTCCGGGGCGACGATTTCCACCCGAACCTTGGGCGAAAAATCGGTCAATTCTTCCCGAATGCCGTGGCTGACTTCCGGTTCCTCGTGCTGGCTGCAACCTTCCACCCGGCTCACAGTCATTCCCGGAAAGCCGCGCATCTGGCGGAATGCGTTTCTGAGCTTGCTCAGCCGCTGGGGCTGGATGATGGCTTTGATCTCTTTCATGGACTCTCCTCTTTCAAGCTTCGATGCGTTTTTCTTCGAACCATCGGTACAGGGTCGGCAGCACCACCAGGGTGAGCAGGGTCGAGGTGATCAATCCGCCGATCACCACGATCGCCAGCGGGCGCTGGACTTCGGAGCCGGGACCTGTGGCGAACAGGAAGGGCACCAGGCCGAGCATCGCGACCGTCGCGGTCATCATCACCGGCCGGAAGCGCTGCCTGCAGCCTTCGACGATAGCGTCCGCCTGGCACAGCCCATCTTCCCTCAGCCCTCGAATATAAGACACCAGCACCACCCCGTTCAGCACCGCAATGCCCCATAAGGTGATGAAGCCGACCGAGGCCGGGACCGAGAGGTACTCCCCGGTGAGAAACAGCGAGAAGATGCCGCCCATCGACGCGAACGGCAGCACCAGAATGATGAGCGCGGCGAAGCGTAAGGAGTTGAACAGCAAAAACAACAGAAAGAAGATCGCCGCGATGGTGATGGGGATAATCACCATCAGGCGGTGCATGGCTCGCTCCAGGTTCTCGAATTGTCCGCCCCAGGTGACGTAATAGCCTTCCGGAAGCTTCACTTGCTCGGCGACGGCCTTTTGCAGTTCCGCGACGAAGCCGCCCAAATCGCGGCCCCTGACGTTCGCGCCGATCACCAGACGGCGCCGGGCAGTTTCGCGGCTGATCTGCGCCGGTCCGTCCACGACTTCGATGATGGCCAAATCTTCCAGCGGCACCAGGGCGCCATTGGGGGATTTCAGCAGTATTTGTCCGATGGCCTGCGGATTGTTTCTGAATTTTTCAGGAAACCGGACTACCGCCGAAAACCGCCGCTCGCCCTCGTAGATTTCGGTACTGACGCGGCCGCCGATGGCGGTCTCGATGATGTCGTTGATGTCGGCCACGTTGATGCCGTGGCGGGCGATGGCCTGGCGGTCGATATCGATGGTGAGATACTGCTGGCCGCTCACGCGTTCGACGCGGATGTCGGCGGCGCCTTCGATCGAGTTGAGCACCCTGATGATTTCATCGGCCTTTTGCTTCAGCACTTCCAGTTCGTCGCCGAACAGCTTGATGGCGATATCGGAGCGCACCCCGGTCACCATTTCGTCCACCCGGTCCGAGATCGGCTGCGCCATCACGATATTCACGCCCGGCAGCACCTTGAGCTTTTCGCGGATGGCGTCCATGACATCGTTCTGATCCCAGCCGTCCGGAAGCTGATCCTGGGGCTTGAGCGTCACGATAGGCGTGGATTCGTTTTCCGGCTGCGGATCGGTCGGGCTTTCGCTCCGTCCCAATTGCGAAACGGCTTTAGCCACCCCGGGCACTTCCATTGCCAGGCGCATGGCTTCGCTTTCGAGGCGGATCGACTCGTCCAGCGACATGCTCGGCACCCGATTGATGCCGGGTACGATGGAGCCTTCTTTCATCTCGGGAATGAAGGACGTTCCCAGGAACGGAAACAGCAAGAGGCTGCAGACCAGTAAAGCTAGGGCGCTCGCCACTACCTTCAAAGGATTGCCCAGGGCAAAGTGCAGCAGCTTGAGGTAGGGTCGCTTCATGAATGCGATGATGCGCGTGTCGTGATCCGCCCCGCCTTTGAGAAGGTAGGAGCACAGCACCGGCGACAGGGTGAGCGACACGATCAGCGAAATGAACAGGGCGATCGCGATGGTGTAGGCGAGCGGCGCGAACATCTTGCCTTCGAGCCCGGTCATCGTCATGAGCGGCAGGAACACCAGGCAGATGATGCCCACCCCGAACAGCACGGGCGTGCCCACCTCGGCGGCGGCGCGCAGAACGATCAAGCTGCGGCTTTCGCCGGTTTCTTTAGCCTCGCCCAAATGGTGAAAGGCGTTTTCCACGACCACCACCGAGCCGTCCACCATGATGCCGATGGCAATGGCGAGCCCGCCGAGGGACATCAAGTTGGCCGAGATTCCGTAGTGGTTCATCGCCATGAAGGTAACCAGCGGCGTGATGATCAGCGTCGCCACCACGATCAGGCTGGAGCGGATATCGCCCAAGTACAGGAACAGCACGATGACCACCAGGAAGATGCCTTCCATCAGGACCTTGGTCACGGTATGGATCGCTGCGTCCACCAGGTCGGTGCGATCGTAGAACGGCACGATTTTAAGACCGTCCGGCAGCATCCCTTGTTCGTTGATTTCGTTGATCCGTTCCTTGACCCGGCCAACGATCTCCTTGGCGTTGCCGCCGCGGAGCTGCAGAACGATCCCGCCCACGGCTTCCGTGTAGCCGTTCTTGATCACGGCGCCGGAACGTACCGCATGACCGATGCGAACCTCGCTGACATCGTGGATATAGATAGGCGTGCCCTCGATTTCCTTGAGGACGATGTTGCCGATATCCTCGACATCGTGAATCAAGCCGATGCCGCGGATGAGGTATTGTTCGGCGTATTGCGGCAATTTGCCGCCGCCGCTGTTGGCGTTGTTCAGGGCCAGTGCCGTATAGACGTCTTTTAGCGTCAGGCCGTAATGGCGCAAGCGGTCGGGATTGGGAAGGACCTGGTATTGACGTTCCAAGCCGCCGATCGAGTTGATTTCGGCGACGCCGGGGATGCCACGGAGCAGGGGACGCACCACCCAGTCCTGAATCGTCCTGCGATCGGTCAGTTCCTCCTCGGTCAGGGCGCGTTCGCCGTCGTCGGGCCGCTCCAGGGTGTATTGGTAGACTTCGCCCAGTCCTGAGGAAACCGGTCCGAGAACGGGCGTGACGCCTTCCGGCAAGCGTTCCGCCGCTTCGATCAGCCGTTCGAGCACCAGTTGCCGGGCGAAATAGACATCGGTTTCGTCGTTGAAGACCAGGACGATCTGCGACAGAGCATTGCGGTTCACCGAGCGCATCTCGACCAGGCCTGGAAGCCCCGTCATGGCGATTTCCAAAGGAACGGTCACGAATCGCTCGACTTCTTCCGCAGAGCTGCCGGGCACTTCGGCGGCCACTTGGACTTGGACGTTGGTCACGTCGGGAAAGGCGTCGATGGATAGGTTCTGCATGGCGTTGAAGCCGAACGCGACCAGGCACAACGCGATGATGACGACTACCAGTCGCTGCTTCAGGGCGGCGCGGATCAAGTTTTCGATCATGGCCTACTCCAGCTCTTTGCGGATACGCTCGTTGTTCAGATGGAACGCGCCATCGACGACTATCCGCTGTCCTTCGGTCAATCCCGCGATGACCCGGCGGAGTCCGCCCAGATCCGGGCCCAAGGACACCGGCGTCAATACGAACTGGTCTTCGGTCGCATGCACGAACACATAGTCCCGGTCGCCGGTTCTCACGACGGCTTTGGCCGGGATATTGAGCGAGGTGATTCGGGGCCGATGAATGACCATGGTCGCCAGCATTTCCGGTTTGATCTTGCGTTCCGGGTTTTCAAGCTCCATGCGCACGGTCACCGTGCGAGTCGATGGATTGACGATATCCGCCACGTAGATCACCTTGCCGGTGATTTTCTGTCCGGGCAGCGCCGGAATCTGCACCTCGGCCCGGCCTCCTATTTCGACCAGATAGGCTTTCTGCTCCGGTGCTTCGGCTACGACCCAGACTTCGGACAGATCGGCGATCGTGAACAAGTCATCGGCGGGCTGGACGATTTGGCCTATGGAAATCTCCCGCTCGATGACCGTTCCCGACAGCGTAGCCGTGACCGGGATCACCGAATCGATCTGGCCGCTGTTCGACAGGCGTTGAATGGCGTTCTCGCTCATGCCCATTACCGCCAGTTGGTCCGCGCTGGCGCGGACTTCCACCTCGACTTCCGTCAATTCGCTTTCCCGCTCGGTGAGCTCCGCACGGCTGATCACGTCGGCTTTCAACAGCCGGCGCGCCCGGTCGACCGCCAGCCGGTGCAGGTTCATTTGCGTCTTGGCTTTCAAATATGCGGCCTGAGCGATGCTCAGCTCGGTGCTGTTGATGGTCGCCAAGCGCTCATCTTGGCGCACGTTTTGTCCAATGAAGGCCATTACGTTGGTCACCCGGCCGGTGACGCTCGGCCCGACGCGAGCCACTCGGTGCTCGTTCAATGTGACCCGGCCCGGCAAATGAAGGGTTTCGCCGATTTCCGTCGATGTGACAGGTTCGATTTTGAGTCGTTCAAGTAATGATGGGGGCGCCTTGACGGCAATCTCGGCGGTCGTCTCCGCATTTTGGAGCTCCTGCTGTCCGAAGACGGGCCAGACGCCAAGTGCAAGCAACGCAAAAAATATGGGTTTTTTCATAACGGCTGATCCCGGTAGTCCTGAGCCCGAAGCCGCTCGATTTCGAGCAGCGCGGCGTTCTTATCGAACAAGGCGTTGATGTAGTCGACGCGTACCGCTTGAAAGGTGCGCTGGGCATCCAAATAATCGAGAATGCCTCTTTCGCCGAGGCGGTAGGCGGCTTCGGCGACTTTCAGTGCCGATTCGGCTTCGCGCAGCAGGCCGGATTCGAAGGTCTCGATTTGCTGACTGGCGATGCGGAAGGCGGTAATCGCGGTGTCCAGTTCGTACACGAGGCTCAGTTGCTGCTGATTCGCTAGGGCGTCCGCCCGCGCCCGGTCGGCGGCGGCGCGGGCGATGGGGCCTTGCCGCTGATTCCACAGAGGAAGCGGCACGATGAGGTCGACCCGCCATTGCTCCAGGTGGGGCTCACGATAGACGCCGGCTTTTATGGTGGGTTGGGGATAGCGCAGAGCCTGTTCCAGTTCGAGCTGGGACTTGGCCCGGTCGACTTCCGCGCGCGCCTGAACTAGGGCCGGGTGATTTTGCAAGACGCTATCCCGGAGTTTATCGAAGTCGGGGGGAGGAATTTCGGACGGCAGTTCGCCGACGATTTCTATCTTGGGAGGCAATGCGCCGCCGATAAAGGCGCGCAGGGCGGTTTTTGCCTGTTCTACGCGCAAGGCGGCGCTTTCCCGGTTTTTGGTGGCCCCCAACAGTTCCGCTTCCGCCTTGACCAGTTCGTAGCGGGAGGATTCACCGACCTCGACGCGCAACCTGATCTTATCGCGTATGGATTCGAGGAGCTCCCGATTGGCTTCCGTCATACGAAGCAGCTCCTGCTGCCGCAGCACGTTATAGAACGCCTGCTTGACCCGGGTCAGCACATTGAGGCTGACAACCCGGTAGGATGCGCTGGCCGCTTCCACGCCGGCTTCGCCCGCTTCCCGGCGAGGGCGCCGGACATACGGGAGTTCGATGGGTTGAGCGATATCGACGCCGCCCAGAGCTCCCCTCAAGACCCCCGCATCCCGCGCTACCGATTCTCCGGCTCCCATTTGAATCTCGGGGTTGGGATAAGCCTTGGCGGTGATCAGATCGCCTTCCGCTCCCTGGACTTGGGCGCGGGCAGCGACGAGTTCGGGATTGTTTTTGAGGGTCAGGTCAAGTATTTGGCTCAGAGTCAGTGGCTCGCTGGCCACAGCCGGACCGAGCATGGCCAAGGCCAGCGATCCCCATAGACAAAGCGATTGCCGTCGGTGCAGAAACATTCATGTCCTCAAGCTTCTAAGTTTGGAACAGGCGCGATCACACGGCGGATCGGAGCCGCTGTGCTCGCTCCGGCGGCCGATCAATGCCTGCCGCCGATCAAAACAGAAGATGATGAATCAGAGTCGGCGCGGAGGTGGGACTGTCGGTTTGGAAATCCAGCCCGTCGTTACGTTCTCGCTGGCCGCGAGAATCTTCGCAAGAGGACGCGACAACGGATAACAGTAAAAAGGGAGCAGGTAACGGTCGGGGTCATGATCGTCGTCGTCGTCGGCGCACGTCTGATGTTTGGCGGATGGTACGCGATCTTTATGAGGATCGGACTTATTGCTTTCCTGTGCGACGGATTCTGCGGCAGCGGGTGCCAAATGAGGAAAATCGACAAGGAATTGGAAGCGGGAAATCAGAATGAGCGCGCAGAAAAAGGCGATTAGTACGACTAAGCCGATACGTTCCTTGGGAAAGGATGAATCGATTGTTGTGGATACCCAAGGCTGCATTATTTCTCGAACAAAATGACAGATCGGCCAGTGCAAAAGCGGATGTTATAACTCCGGAATTCTACCCATCGTTCCCATGGTTTACAAACCAAGAGCTTTTAATAATGTGTTCCACAAAGCGGTGAAGCCTTGTAAGCACCAAGAATTTGGGGAAGTGTATCGGCTCATGCCAAAACCTCAATCCAAGAGAGCGAAGCGCGGCATTTTTGTGGTGCTTCAAACTAAGGAGATTGTTTTTTAAGGAAAATTATTCAAATCTCAGGTCAAGCCCGCGCACACGCCCAAACATCGACTCTAGCAACACCTGCCCGGCGTAACGCCCCGGCAAGCTCCTTCGCCGTTGCACCGGTGGTGATGACATCATCCAAAACGGCTACGTGCCGATGCTCGATCGGCGTTTCAATCGCGAAGGCGTTGCGCAGGTTCTTGCGGCGCTGTTTGGCGGGAAGTTCTGCTTGGGCGGCGGTCGCGCGGATGCGGCGGCAACTGTGGAGGTCGAGCGGAATGTCCAAGCGGCGCGAAACCGTACGTGCGATCTCGATGGCCTGGTTGAATCCCCGTTGGCGGTACCGGCTAGGATGGAGCGGAACCGGCACGATGGCGCAGGGCGTTTCTTTCAGCGCCGCCAGTTTTTCCGCCATTAGAACGCCCAAGAGTCGCCCGCAAGGATAACGGGCACCGAATTTTAGCGAATGAATCAGGTGGCGGACGGGCTCCTCGTAACGAAACACGGCGAATGCCGAGTGGAAAACCGGGGGCTTTTTCTGACAGCTTCCGCAGAGGTGCGGCACGGGGGACTCGATGGGAATGGCGCAGCGCGGGCATGCCATGATGTTGTAAGGCAAAGACTGCCGGCAGCTTCGGCAAAGATCGATGCCATTGCCGCCCGGATCGCCGCATAACAAACAGGTGGGTGGATACAGCCAATTCTGTATAATGTTTGGCCACTTGTTCACGTTTTTCCGTTTTTGAAGTTGACAGCGTTCAGTCGCCGGTTCCGGCCATAGTTCAAGTCTTTCCCGGAGTAGCCATGAAAATAGCAGAAGAGTTCCAGTTGAATGCAGCGGCCCAAGCGTATTTTTCGGGTAGTCCGCTGCGTCACGACTGGCGATTGGATGAGGTCGAGGCATTGTTTGCTTTGCCGTTCAACGATCTCGTCTATCGGGCGCAAACCGTTCACCGGCAACATTTCGATCCGAACGAGGTTCAGGTCAGCAGTCTCCTGAGCATCAAAACCGGCGCTTGTTCGGAGGACTGCGCCTACTGTCCGCAGAGCGCCCGTTACGACACGGATTTGAAGCGCGAAGATTTGATGCCTTTGGACGAGGTGCTGAACGCGGCGCGCGTGGCCAAAGACCAGGGCGCAACCCGGTTTTGCATGGGGGCGGCCTGGCGCAGTCCGAAAGACCGCGACGTAGAGCGGGTTTGCGAGATGATCGAGGGCGTGAAAGCTTTGGGGTTGGAAACCTGCGTCACTCTGGGCATGCTCACGGACGGCCAGACGCAGCGGCTGAAAGAATCCGGGCTCGATTATTACAACCACAATCTGGACACCTCGGAAGAGTATTACTCCAAGATCATTACAACCCGCACCTATCAGGACCGTCTCGATACGCTGGAGCGCGTACGCGATGCCGGGATCAACGTGTGCTGCGGCGGAATCGTCGGAATGGGGGAGAGCGACCGGGACCGCGCAGGGCTGCTTCTCGAATTGGCGAATCTGCCGAAACATCCCGAGAGCGTGCCCATCAACATGCTGGTTCAGGTGGAGGGCACGCCCTTGGCCGGGGCGTCCAGACTGGATTCTTTCGTTTTCGTGAGGACGGTCGCCGTGGCGCGCATCCTAATGCCGAAATCGCGGGTGCGTTTGTCCGCCGGGCGTACGGACATGAGCGATGAAATCCAAGCGCTGTGTTTCCTCGCCGGCGCCAACTCCATTTTCTACGGCGAAAAGCTTTTGACGACGGAAAATCCGACCGTCGAGAACGATAAGCGGCTTTTCCGGCGCCTCGGGATTCGGATGTCCGGATGCGTCGATCACGCTTGAGCGTTTTTCCGAAAGCTCGGAATTGCTGAAAGTACATGTGGCGTAACTGGCTGCGCGGTCAGCTCGACGAGATCGAAAAGCGGGGGCTCTACCGTCGGCGCCAGGTCGTCGAAGGGCCTCAGGGCGCCGAAGTCACCGTCGACGGACGGCGTGTGGTCAACTTTTGCAGCAACGACTATCTTGGGCTCGCGAACCATCCGGCCGTCGTCGCAGCGTTCCGGCAGGGAGCCGAGCGCTATGGCGTCGGGGCCGGCGCGGCTCACCTGGTCTGTGGTCACGGTCGCGCTCATCATGCATTGGAGGAAGAACTGGCCGAATTTACCGGCCGGGAACGCGCCTTGCTGTTTTCCACCGGCTACATGGCCAATCTCGGTGTGATTTCGGCTTTAGCGAGGCGCGGCGATGAGGTTTTCGAGGATCGCCTCAATCATGCCTCGTTGCTCGACGCTGCGCTGCTTTCGGGCGCCCGGCTCAAGCGTTATCCCCATTCCGATCCTGCGGCGCTGGGGCGCGAGCTGGAGCTCTCCGCCGGAAAGCGATGTCTCATAGCGAGCGACGGAGTATTCAGCATGGATGGCGATCTCGCTCCGCTTCCCGCTTTGGCGGCGTTGGCCCGGCAACGGAGCGCTTTGCTGATGATCGACGATGCCCACGGTCTCGGGGTAACGGGCGACGGCGGGCGCGGCAGCCTGGCTCGGCTCGGTTTGACTCCGGACGATGTGCCGGTGCTCGTCGGCACTCTCGGAAAGGCATTCGGCACCTTCGGCGCGTTCGTCGCCGGTAGCGCCGATCTTATCGAGTTTCTGATCCAGCGCGGCCGTACCTATATTTACACGACGGCCATGCCTCAAGCCGTGGCGGAAGCAACCCGGGCCAGCCTGCGCCTGATTCGGGAAGAATCCTGGCGGCGGGACAGAGTGAACGGTCTGGTACATCGTTTCCGCACCGGGGCCGCGCAGATAGGGCTGCGTCTCATGGAATCCGATACCCCGATTCAGCCGATCGTGGTAGGCGACAATCAAAGCGCCGTGCGAGCGAGCGAGGTCTTGCTGTCCGCCGGCTTCCTGGCCGCCGCCATTCGGCCGCCGACCGTTCCGGCGGGTACGGCGCGCTTGCGTTTCACATTTACCGCCGCGCATACCGAGGCTCAGGTGGACCGGCTTTTGGGGGCGCTGGCCGATCTGCCGCTTGAAACATTCGGCAGCAACGGGGGTGAGGATCGTAGTATGACCAACGAAGCCCTCCCGTTTCCCGCAGGTCATTCGGGATGAGAAAGCGAGATCTGTTGTACCGGGAAACTTTCGGTCAAGGGCCGGATCTCGTGATGGTGCATGGCTGGGGAATGCACAGCGGTATTTGGCGGGATTTTGCGGAGATGCTGGCCGCCAAGGCTCGGGTCACTTTGGTCGACCTTCCGGGGCATGGGCGCAGCGAAAACATCGCCGACTTTTCCATCGATCATCTTTCCGGTGTCCTGATGGAGACCGTGCCGGAGCGCGCCCACTGGCTGGGTTGGTCGCTGGGAGCTTTGCCCGTGCTGCATATTGCGGATCAATACCCGACCCGCGCGAAAAGCATCATCGTCGTGGCCGGAAGTGCGCGTTTCGTGGCCGACTCGAAGAACCGCGGAGCGGAAAACGATTGGCCGGGCGTCGATCCCGCGCTGCTCGCGGAGTTTGCTTCAGCCTTGGAAGAGGATTATGAAGGCACGATCCGGCATTTTCTCGGGCTTCAAATCTTCGGCATGGAGAACGCGAGGCTACTGGTCAAGGAGTTGGCGGCGAAAGTGGCGGAATGCGATCCCCCCGATGGGGCGGCGCTGCACAGCGGGTTGAATTTGCTGCGGCAGGCCGATTTGCGCGAAGTCTTGCGTCGATCAATCGTTCCCAGCTTGATTATTCTGGGGGCGCGGGACCGATTGGTTCCCAAGTCCGCCGGGGCGTCGATGCAAGCGCTGAACCCTCGAAGCGAATTGCATGTGATCGATGGGGCGGCCCATCTGCCGTTTCTCACGCATCCCGCGGAGACCGCCTCGTTCATTACGGATTTCGTCGCAAGACATGATGGCTGTTGAATCTTTGCCAACCAGCGAATGCGGCTCCGACGGCCGTCCCGATAAGCGGTTGATCGGTCGTTCTTTTGGCGCAGCCGCGGAACGTTATGACGGACTCGCTGAATTGCAGCGCAGGGTAGGCGAGAAGCTGCTGTCCCGTTTGGCGGGTATGAGCCTCGGTCCGGAGAGAATCGTGGATGCTGGTTCCGGAACCGGGTATTTGGCGACACGGCTGATTGAGCTGTATCCAAAAGCGGATCTCGTGGCTTTGGATATCGCTGAAGGCATGCTGCGTTTCGCCAAGTCGCGGTATGGCGAGTCGGGGGCCGGACGGTTGGTATGCGGCGATGCCGAGGCAATGCCCTTTCGGGACCGTTCGATCGACCTGGTTTTTTCCAATGTGGCGATTCAATGGTGTTCCGGCCTCGACTCCGTATTTCGCGAAATCGGGCGCGTCTTGAGGCCGGGCGGTATCGCTCTTTTCAGCACGTTTGGTGCCGAGACGCTGAAGGAACTTCGGTCCGCATGGGCATCGGTCGACGATTACTCCCACGTCAATCGGTTCGGCGATTCTGCGGCGGTGAGGTCGGCCCTGCGAGAGGCGGGATTCCAGGAAATCGATGTCGCCGCCGAGGTCCATAGGCTGGAGTACGGCTCGGTTTATGACTTGATGCGAGAATTGAAGGGCCTTGGCGCTCATAATGTAACGCTAGACAGACCGCGCCATTTAACCGGCAAGGGCGCGTTGCGGCGCATGATCGCGGCCTATGAACGGCAATCGGGCGGCAGTGGTCTGGATGCCACCTTCGAGGTCGTTTATGGGTGTGCCAGAGGTCCCGCGAAATGTCGTTGAAGGCGCGCGGTATCTTCGTGACGGGTACCGACACCGGCGTCGGCAAGACCATCATAAGCTTGGGGTTGATGCGGCTGTTACAGGACGCCGGACTGAAAGTGGCGGGCATGAAACCGGTGGCGACCGGAGCATTTTGGCAGGATGGACGGTTGGTCAACGAGGATGCCTTGTCGCTTCAGGCGAATGCGTCGATTCGGCTGGACTACAATCAGGTCAATCCATTCGTTTTCGAACTCCCGGTTTCCCCCCATATCGCCGCCAAGAAGGCGGGCCGAGAAATCGACTTTCAGCGTATTCTGCAGGTCTACGAGGAATTGGCCGGGTCGGCCGACTACGTGGTGGTGGAAGGTGTCGGCGGCTGGGAGGTGCCTTTGAACGAGCGGCAGCGGGTGGCCGATCTAGTCGGGGTGCTTGACCTCCCTGTGTTGCTTGTGGTGGGTTTGCGTCTCGGTTGTTTGAATCATGCTTTGCTGACCCAGAGTGCGATCGAAAATGCCGGCGCGAATTGTCTGGGCTGGATTGCCAACCAAATCGAACCGGATTTTTTATTGTCTATCGAAAATATCGAGACCTTGGATCATTCGCTCGATTGGCCGTTGCTGGCCGTCGTGCCGTTTAAAAGTGAGAAAGAGTTTGTTGCGCGGGATATTTTCCCTACTGTGGTAAAGGATAAAATCTTGCATGCGCTGTATTCATAAGTTACATTCTCGCGGCTTAAGCTGCGCTAGCTGCAGGCCGGTTTTCTCAGGTGTTTTTGGTTCTGTTTGAGCCCGGACTCGAGTGGGTGTCCGACTCATGAATCGTGCCGAGGTCGGAAGTTCGAATGATCGATTCAGAACGGGATGCTAGGCCTGGCAGCCAACGATTCGTACTGACGCCGAATGCGTCCCTAAACGGTCGTCAAGCATCGTTTCTGATGCTCGGAATCGCCTTGGTGATGGCGGTTATCGCAGGGAGCTTTGCATCGATGGGTGCGTGGCTCGTGTTGCCATTTTCCGGGGCGGAATGGGTTCTATTGGCCTATTGCTTCAGGCTTGGTCTGAGAAACTGTAGGATTCGCGAAGTCATTACGATCACGGAGACCTTGGTTCAGTTGGAGCGAGGTTATGGCACACCGGAGCAGATCTACCGATTCCAGCGCGCATGGGTTGCGCTCGATTGGACTGAATCGCCGATAAAAGGGTACCCAAGCCGTTTGTCGTTTCGCTCCCATGGAAAGGAAATTGAAATCGGCCGATTTTTAGCCGAGCCCGAGCGCGCGGCGCTCGCGAGCGAATTGCGAAAGATTTTGTTTGATAGCAAATGATTAGACACAAAGCATTTCTATAGACTGAGGAGAGGGCTCCGTGAATAAGATAAAACGACTGCTTGCTGGGTTGGGGTTAGTGTTATGGGGGGAAGCGCACGCCGACTATGCACTTAACATGACGCCGGGCGTCACCGAGGTCAGCCGCGATATCCACGATTTACACATGTTGATTCTGTGGATTTGCGTAGTGATCGGCGTAGGCGTGTACGGCCTAATGATTTACTCGATCATGCATCACCGGAAATCCAAAGGAGTGGTGCCGGCGCAGTTTCACGAAAATACAAAACTCGAAATTGTTTGGACGGTTATTCCTTTCCTCATTCTTTTGGGCATGGCTATCCCGGCAACCAGCGTGATGGTCAAGGCTTATGACACCAGTGGAGCGGACATGACCGTCAAGGTCACCGGCTATCAGTGGAAGTGGCGCTATGAATATCTCGACGAAGGCATCGATTTCTTCAGTACCTTGGATGCCAAAAGCAATGAAGCCCGCCAATTGGGTGCCAATATCGATCCCGCCTCAATCCCTAATTATCTGCTGAACGTCGATAATCCTTTGGTGGTCCCGGTCAACAAAAAGATACGGTTTCTGTTCACGGGCGCCGACGTGATCCACTCCTGGTGGGTACCTGACCTCGGCTGGAAGAAAGATACCATTCCAGGCTTCGTGACCGACGCTTGGGCGAAGATCGAGAAACCGGGCATTTACCGCGGGCAGTGCGCGGAACTTTGCGGCCGCGATCATGGCTTCATGCCTATTGTCGTAATCGCCAAGACCAACGAGGAATATAAACAATGGGTTGCCGAGCAGAAGACTAAGGCTGAAGTAGTCAAGGCCGAAGCGACCAAGGCTTTCACCATGGATGAGCTGATGGCGAAAGGGAAGGAGGTTTATAACTCCAGTTGCGCGGGTTGCCATCAGGCCAATGGCGAAGGCATCCCGGGAACTTTCCCGGCGATCAAGGACAGTCCGGTTGCGACCGGCTCGATGGATGAACACCTTAACGTCGTACTGAAAGGCAAGGGAGACATGATGCCTGCATTCGACGATTCGCTCAATCCGGTGGAAGTCGCCGCCGTAGTGACTTATCAGCGGAACGCCTTCGGCAATAACAAGGGCGACATGGTTCAGCCGTCCGAAATCAAGTCGCAACATTAATCGATTAACAGTAGATGAGGTGAAGTGCTATGTCATCAGCAGTGGCAACTCATGATGAGCATCATGACCATGGCCCCGCCAAAGGGATCATGAGATGGGTGTTCACTACCAACCATAAGGATATCGGAACCTTATACATGACCACCGCCCTGATCATGTTCCTGGTCGGAGGCGCTATGGCACTGGTCATTCGTGCCGAGCTGTTCGCACCCGGCATGCAGTTCGTGGATCCGATGTTCTTTAACCAAATGACCACATTGCACGCCTTGGTCATGGTGTTTGGCGCGGTCATGCCGGCTTTTGCAGGCTTGGCAAACTGGATGATCCCGATCATGATCGGTTCGCCGGATATGGCTTTGCCCCGGTTGAACAACTGGAGTTTCTGGCTTCTGCCTTTCGCCTTGCTGCTCCTCGCGAGCACGCTGTTCATGGAGGGCGGTGCGCCGGCAGCCGGGTGGACGCTCTATCCGCCTCTGGTTCTCCAAGGCGGCGCGCATCTGCCGTTTGCCATCTTTTCGGTCCACTTGCTGGGTATCTCGTCGATCATGGCGGCGATCAACATCATCGTCACCGTGTTCAATATGCGCGCGCCCGGCATGACGCTGATGAAGATGCCATTGTTCGTGTGGACCTGGGTCATCACCGCATTCCTCTTGATCGCCGTCATGCCGGTGTTCGCAGGCGCGGTGACCATGCTCCTGACCGACAAGTTCTTCGGCACGAGCTTCTTTAATGCAGCCGGTGGCGGCGACCCAGTGCTTTATCAGCACTTGTTCTGGTTCTTCGGGCATCCCGAGGTTTACATCATGATTCTGCCCTCGTTCGGGGTGATTTCCATGATTATCCCGACGTTTGCGCGCAAGCCGCTGTTCGGTTACAGCTCGATGGTTTATGCCACGGCTTCGATCGGGCTCCTGTCTTTCGTCGTCTGGGCGCATCACCAGTATACCGTCGGCATGCCGCTTGCCGGGGAGCTGTATTTCACCTACGCCACGATGTTGATCGCCGTGCCCACCGGGGTGAAGGTGTTCAACTGGGTCTCCACGATGTGGAAAGGCGCGATGACCTTCGAAACGCCGATGCTATTCGCCATCGCTTTCGTGGTCCTGTTCACGATGGGAGGCTTCACTGGGCTGATGATGGCTATTTCGCCTGCCGACCTCCAGTACCATGACACTTACTTCATCGTCGCCCACTTCCACTATGTGTTGGTGCCCGGTGCGGTATTCGCGCTCTTCGCGGCGACCTATTACTGGCTGCCCAAGTGGACCGGCCACATGTATGACGAGCGTTTGGGCAAGCTGCATTTCTGGCTGTCCACCATCTCGGTCAATCTGTTGTTCTTCCCGCAGCACTTTTTGGGACTGGCCGGCATGCCGCGCCGGATTCCGGATTACGCGACCCAGTTTGCGGAATTCAATGCTTGGTCGAGTGTCGGTGCCTTCGTTTTCGGTTTCTCGCAACTGATTTTCGTTTACGTGATCATCAAGGCCATCCGCGGCGGCGAGAAAGCGACCGACGAAGTTTGGGAAGGCGCGCACGAGCACGGTCTGGAATGGACTTTGCCGTCTCCGCCGCCCTACCACACTTGGACGACGGCACCCGAGATCAAATAGGAAACGAAGCGGTCCCCGCCTCTAGGGCGGGGACTGTGGTTTAACGCTATGGATATTCGAAAAAAGAACGTACTGTTGGCGGTCGTCATCGCGATTATCGCGCTGATGCTCTACATCGGTGCGATCCTTAAATTAATTACTACGTCATCCGGTCAGTGAACGATTCAGAAAGCAGAAAAGTCAATAAGCGATTGATTTGGTCAATCGTTTTAGTGGCTGTCGGAATGTTCGGTTTCGGCTTCGCCATGGTTCCGCTGTACAACGTGTTCTGCGAGGTTACGGGACTGAATGGAAAAGTGAAAACGGAGGCGGTCGCGGACGCCGCTTATGTAGTCGATCAATCGCGGGAACTGACGATCGAATTCATCACCTCGGTCAATGAGAACATGCCGCTCGCTTTCCGTGCGGAAAAAAACAAGATGAAGATACATCCGGGGCAGTATTACACGGTCAAGTTCTATGCCGAAAATACGACCGATAACAAAATGGTCGGGCGTGCCATTCCCAGCGTAGCTCCCGGCGTGGCCACGGAATACCTGAACAAGACCGAGTGCTTTTGTTTTTCCGAGCAAGAATTCGAACCGCACAAATTGCGCGAAATGCCGGTTCGATTCGTGATTGATCCGTCCATTCCGGAAAACGTGAAGGATATGACCCTTTCCTACACGTTCTTCGATATCACCGACAAGAACCAGAACTGACGAGAGAAAGATCAACAATTTCAAAAGCAGGGGAATGTAATGGCTACGAAAGACGCGTACTATCTACCGCACAAGGCGAACTGGCCCATCGTGGGATCGATCGGCCTGACGACTTTGCTCGTGGGATTTGCTAATTACCTTAACGGATCGAGCATCGGTGGAACCTTAATGGTGCTGGGAGCGGGCATTGTGATCTTCATGATGGCCGGATGGTTTGGCTCGGTGATAAAGGAAAGCGTCGCCGGGTTGTATAACCAGCAGGTGGACGGTTCGTTTCGAATGGGGATGATTTGGTTCATTACCTCGGAAGTATTCTTCTTTGCCGCATTCTTCGGCGCGCTCTTTTACGCACGTATCTACTCGGTGCCGTGGCTGGGCGGAGAAGGTAATTTCTCTGCCGGAGCGACTGGAGACTTGTGGCAGGGATTTCAGGCGATGTGGCCGACCAACGGACCGGGACAGGTGGGCGGCGAGTTCGAACCCATGGGCGCATGGGGTGTTCCGGCTCTGAATACTCTGATCCTGTTGAGCAGTGGCGGAACCGTTACCTGGGCGCACTGGGGATTGTTGGCGAATAATCGCGGACAATTGATCAAAGGTCTGATTGCTACGGTTGCCCTAGGTTTTCTGTTCGTGATTCTGCAGGGGGTCGAGTACCACGAGGCCTACACCGAAATGGGGCTGACCTTGGGCTCTGGAATCTACGGCTCGACGTTCTTCATGCTGACCGGGTTCCACGGTTTGCACGTGACCATCGGTGCCATCATTCTTACGGTCGTCTTGCTCCGGAGCATACGCGGACACTTCAACCCGGAACACCATTTCGCGTTTGAAGCGGCCGCCTGGTATTGGCACTTTGTCGACGTGGTGTGGTTGGGCCTCTTCATTTTCGTCTACTGGCTGTAACCCGCCACTGCTTTTTACCAAAAGGGGCGCTACTCTCCTCGGGGGTAGCGCTCCTTTTGTCTATCCGCCCGGAAATTCGAATAAAGGTGTCAGGCCGATCATTGTCGAGTCGAGGAAGACGGGAGTCTTATTTCATTGGTAAATAAGCCGCCGATATCGACGCGATCGAAATGATAACGGCGGTTGCAGAATTCGCAGCCAACCTCGACTGAATCCTCTTGCTCCAAAATCGATTCCACCTCGTGATTCCCCAAGGTGAGCAGGACGGATTCGATGCGCTCCCGCGAGCATCCACAGCGGAAGGAGATCGGTTCCGAGTCGAAAAGCCGTACCGATTCTTCATTAAAGAGGCGATACAACAGTTCTTGACTGGGTAAATTCAGCAACTCCCCCTCGGTAACCGTATCCGCCAAGTATTCGACGCGCGTCCAATCGTCGCGATCGCGTTGTTTGGCAGGCAGTTCCTGGATGAGCAACCCTGCTGCGCGCTGTTCGTCGGCCGCTAACCAAAGTCGGGTCGCCAGTTGTTCCGAGCGTGAAAAATACGTTTCGATAGCGCCGGCCAGATCGTCTCCCTCGAGAGCGACGATACCCTGGTACGGTTCGGAATCCTCGTTCTGGACCGTCAACACCAAGTGCCCCGGACCGTAGATGTCGGACAGCGTTTCTCCCGTTACTTCGCCGCGCCAGTGTGCGAGTCCGCGAATAGTTCTCTGGTGCGTTGCCTGCGCCACTAAAGTATTCAGCGGTCCGTGGCCTTGAGCCTGAAGAATCAAAGACCCCTTGAACTTGATGGTGGCGGATAGCAATAACACGGCAGCAAGTGCTTGTCCCAACTGGCTCGATACGGCAGGAGGGTAAGGATGGCGTTCGAGCACGGCTTGCCAGCTCGCGTCGAGCCGTACGAGTTCGCCTCGTATCCCGAGATCTTCAAACAAGAACCTTTGGAAACTGTCGAATTCACTCATCGTCTAACCAAAAAGTTTTAAGGAATGTCACTTTGCCTTTTAATAGGCAGAAACAGCTAGTCTACAAGGTTCTGTTAGCGATATTCATGCGGCTTCTGATTGACAGATCACCGAAGAGTAAATTCCATGTTTACGAAAAAGCTTTCGCTGCCTGATGACGATTCCGCTCTTCCCGGCCGAGTGGAAAAGATGCCGGTTCCGGAGCTGCATTTTGTAAATGGACATCGGATGGAGCCACCATATCCGGAAGGATCGGAAATTGCGGTTTTCGGTCTTGGCTGCTTTTGGGGTGCGGAGCGGAAATTCTGGCAGACGCCCGGCGTTTACGTAACGGCAGTCGGCTACGCCGGTGGAGCTACGCCTAATCCCACTTACGAAGAAGTATGTAGCGGGATGACCGGTCACGCCGAGGTCGTACGAGTGATCTACGATCCTAATAAAATCCGTTACCAAGATCTGCTGAAACTATTTTGGGAGTCCCACAACCCTACGCAAGGCATGCGCCAGGGCAACGACATCGGGACGCAATACCGCTCGGTCATTTTCACCTATACGCCACGCCAGAAAGAACTGGCTATCGTTGCCCGCGATGCTTATCAAGCAGCCTTGAGCCAAAAAGGATATGGGCGAATCACCACCGAAATCCGCGAGGCTCCCGAATTTTTCTATGCGGAACCCTATCACCAGCAATATCTGGCCAAGAATCCCGGCGGATACTGCGGTTTAGGCGGTACCGGAATAAGTTGCCCTACTGAATTTGGCGCGAGCGTACACACCGACACCGATTGATAGCACCGAACTCCTTTGGCTATTATCGGGCGTCTCACAATGTTAAGAGTTTCCATGAAAAGAATTCTGTTGATTGCATTTTTCACATTGGGCCTTTCAGCTTGTGCGACCTCACCTTTGGGGCGCACCCAGTTCATGATAATGCCAGAGGACCAAATGGCGGCCATGGGGGCACAGGCCTTTGTCAACATGAAACAAAAATTGCCCATCGATCAAAGTCCGCAAACGAATCAATATGTTGTGTGTGTAGCCGGGCCGATTGTTAAGGAGGTCGGGGGAGAATGGGAGGTCACAGTGTTTCAAGATGAATCGCCCAACGCATTTGCACTGCCCGGCGGGAAAATCGGTGTACATACCGGAATACTTCGGGTCGCCAAAAATCAGGATCAGCTCGCGACAGTCATTGCGCATGAGGTCGCGCACGTGCTTTCTCGGCATTCGAATGAGCGGGCTTCCCAGCAGGTGGCCGTGCAACAAGGGCTGAATGTCATCCAAGCGATAACCAATCCGACTACTCAGACGGGCCAAGCGATGATGGGGGTATTGGGCTTAGGCGCCCAATACGGTGTTCTTATGCCGTATAGTCGTCTACAGGAAAGCGAGGCCGATTTGCTCGGATTGGAACTGATGGCCAAAGCAGGTTTCAACCCGCAACAAAGCATCGATCTCTGGATCAATATGGAACAAGCGGGCGGTGGGCAGCCGATAGAGTTTCTATCGACTCATCCGTCTCATGCTACTCGCATGCAAGAGCTTAAACAAAACATGCCCAAAGCCCTGGAAATGTATCGAAACGCACAGGCAATGGGTAAAAACCCTCGCTGCGGCGGTTGATCCGGCATCCCGGGCGATGCGCGTTCGCGCAAAAAGAAAAGTGCAGGGAGAAAGATCCCTGCACGTCAAGAGGAGGATTGTGAGCACTAAACGTGCGTCTGGTCTCAGCTAGGAGCAGCTCCTAACGAGTAGTTAACATTCTAGCAGTGAAACTTGTACGCGAAATGTGACAAATTGTCGCGCAATCCAAGGATTCGCGTGTTGAAAGGAAACAATCCATCGGAAAATAAAAAAGGCAGAAGAGCCAGTCTTCTGCCTTAATGAGGAGGCTATAGCGCACAGCTATAGATAGCATCTGATCGTCGGCCTGCTGCCGTCTCGCCGGTTCCTTAGGCACCAGAAACCACGGTTTAATATTAGCAGTCACGTTAGTGATCAAAAATGTGACAAATTGTCGCATTCGCCCAACAAAGTCGGCCATTTACAATCCGCTCCATGAACTCAAACCCGCTCATGAACATTCCCACTCCGGCGGACACGGAAACCGACGCCCGTCAAAACCTTCGCTGGCTGTTCGTTTTGCGCAATCTCATGATTACGGGGCAAGCGCTTATCGTTCTGATCAGCGTCTACGGATTGGAGATACCGCTTAGCGAAGTGCCTCTTACAGCCATCATGACGGCGCTAGGCGCCTTCAATTGGTGGACGTGGCTGAGGCTCAGCAATCCACGCCCGGTCGCCGAAATGGAGTTGTTCATGCAACTTTCATTCGACGTCCTGGCTATCACCGCGATTCTCTATTTCACCGGGGGTGCCACCAATCCCATGGCCTGGTTTTTCCTGCTTCCGCTGATTATCGCGGCTACCGTGCTGCCCCAGTTTTATACCTGGTATATGGTGATCTTCACTTCCGGGTGTTACACCATACTCATCGGCTTTTACCAGCCGCTTCCCGACATTCAAGCCGTAACTTTGCACGGCGACGCCCCGCCCGCCGTTCAAGCCCTGATGGAGGACCACAGCATTGAACTGCACGCGTTCGGCATGTGGTTCGGGTTCGTATTCAGTGCCGTTCTCGTGGCTTACTTCGTCGTAGAGATGGCGAAAACACTAAGAGAGCGCGAACGCCGCTTGGCTGAAGCTCGCGAGCAGGCTTTACGGAACGAGCGGGTCGTTGCGCTGGGGACGCTGGCGGCCGGTGCGGCGCACGAGATGGGCACCCCGCTGGGAACCATGGCGATCCTGATTCATGAAATAGAGAGCGAATGTGAAGGCGCCAAGCAAGACGATTTGTTGGAAAAAATGAAAATCCTGCGGGAGCAGGTGGTCCGCTGCAAAAAGGCCCTTTCGGTCATGTCGGCGTCGGCCGGTGCAATCAGAGCCGAATCGGGCCACGTAATGCCGCTGACGAACTATCTGGAGGAAACGGTGGATAGCTGGCGGAAACAGCGTCTCAACGCCGAGTTGGAATACGAAAAGGTTGGGCCTTTGCCTCCGCCGTGCATTTTGGCCGAGGATACCCTTACCCACGCTTTAGTTAATATTCTCAACAATGCCGCCGATGTTTCGCCGCGTGGGATAAAGCTGCGCGCCCGCTGGAGCTTCGAGCGCGCGACTTTGGAGATCCTCGACCAGGGACCTGGCATTGCCCCTACGCTATCCCAGCGTCTGGGAAAGGCGCCGATCACGACTAAAGAACATGGGTTGGGGGTCGGGCTATTCTTGGCATTTGCCACTATCGAGCGCCTGGGCGGTCGAATAGAGATGTTACCTCGTGTCGAAGGCGGCACTTGCACGCGCATCGAACTTCCATTGCTGCGTCCGAATTAAGATCTATGAACAGTGCAAAATCCTCATCCGATACCCCTCGTCCCAGTCTGTTACTGGTCGATGACGACCCTACGTTCTGTGGAGTTTTGAAGCAAGCCCTCGAGAAGCGCGGATTCGAGGTGCACGCCGCTCAAGACCTTGAGACCGGCACCGCGCTGGCGGAACAAATCGAGCCCGAGTACGCTGTGATCGATTTGCGGATCGGCCACGATTCCGGGCTGATTTTGGTCAAGCGGCTCCACAATCTCGACGCCAACACCCGTATCGTCGTTTTGACTGGGTACGCCAGCATCGCCACGGCCGTCGAAGCCATAAAGCTGGGTGCGATTCAATATCTCACCAAGCCTGCCGATGCCGACGAGATCGTCGCGGCCCTCCACAAGGATCAAGGCGACGTCTCCGTCGAAATCAAGGAAAAGCCGCTCTCCGTCCGGCGCCTGGAATGGGAGCATCTGCAAAAAGTTTTGATCGAGCACGGCGGCAATATCTCCGCTGCCGCAAGGGCGCTCGGGATGCATCGCAGGACCTTGCAGCGGAAGCTGGATAAGCGGCCGGTGAGGGAGTGACGTTATCGGCGGCTTTTTTCTACGTTCCCATGCTTCCGCGTCTGGGGTTTCAAAGCGGGATTTCTATTTTTGTTAAAGCTTTGCAGCCCTGTTCTCGGGGCCGCTATCCAGTTGTTTGAGCGTTTTTCGGTTCGATGTAGCGGATTTGTCGGCAAGGGATTGCCGACCTACGAATCGATGTCGCCTAGATCGTTTTTCATCGGTGATAGCGGCGTGGATCGGGAAACCGCCCCTGACACCGGAAATAAGCCGCAGGTCGGCAATCCTTTGCCGACGTAACAGATGTGGCGGAAAGAATTTCCGACCTACAGCAACTTGGGTCGCTACACCACATCGGAAAATGCTCAAATCGTCAGAAAATCTCGTCCGACGTAGCCACTACGACCAGTCCGCCGAGTTGGACGATCATGCGCCGTTCCACCCCTGGCATGTCGCGTTTTATGGCAAGTTCTGCTTAGCCTTGCGCCTCTTCGAAGGCGTCTGCAATCGCTTCGGCTTGGCTTTCAGGTAGGCCGGCTTCTTTGAGCTTTCAGACGAATTTGTGAGTATCGAATGCAATGGTTGCCTGCTGAATCCTCTTGCCTTCAGTTTAACAACAAGGGGCGTTACTCGATGCGCGCCATTAAGAGAGTCGGTATAGTTGTCTTACCAAATCTTACTGTTAGTCTGGGGAAGTTCATGGAAACGACCAAACTGTCGTCGAAAGGCCAGATTATTCTGCCGAAGTCGGTGTGTGAGTCGCACCACTGGCAACCCGGAATGGAATTTATCGTCGAGGACCGACCGGAAGGCGTCCTCTTGCGCCCGGCAAAGCCTTTCCAACCTACGCGCCTGCAAGACGTGATCGGCATCGCCGGGTATGCAGGTCCGGCGAAGACCCTCGAAGACATGGAAAAAGCCATCGCACAAGGTACGCTGGAACGCCATGCTTGCGGTCGATACTAATGACATAGTCAGGCTCCTCGTCAACGACGATCCGGGGCAGACCGCACGCGCCATCGCGGTATTCGACTCGGAGCCAATCTTCCTGCCGAAAAACCGTCGTACTTGAAGCCGAGTGGGTGCTCCGATACTGTTACGGATTGGAGCGGAAAGCGATCGCCAAGTCTATCCGTGCCGTCGCCGGCTTGCCGAATGTTACGTTGGAAAATCAAACCGAGGTCGCCGACGCACTTGCCTGGTTTGAACAAGGATTAGACTTCGCCGACGCGCTGCACCTGACGAGCAGTGCGTCGGCGGAACGATTCGGCACCTTCGATGAGAAGTTGATCAAGCGCGCCCAAGGGCTCTCGGAGGTCGAACCGGTCGTGATTTAAGGTGCATTTGCTGATCCGGCCGCGCCCGTGGTCGTTATCTCTGTTCTGACATTAACGTAATGCGCCGTATGGATTTGGGCATCGACAGCGGAACCCGTGAGTCCGATGATTGCCATGAGGCGGTCGTGCAGTGCAATGCGCGGGTAGGCTATGGCGCGCCACATCCTCTTTTCGCCTATTCGGAAGGGGCGGGTTGGCAGAAAGCAAGAAACAAAAGCCTGCCCCTTATTTCTAAGCCAGAGCGAATGATTTCTGCTACTCTGGCAAGAACTCAGAACTTAGAGCCTGCTCCAGCGAGTAGGGGCAACTTTGCGGAAAAGAAGATTCGTCAAGTCCGGTTTCTTTGGCGGCCATTAAAACGGCGTCTCCAAAAGCGTCGCTCAAGACGGTTTCGGCATAGGGTTTAAGACTCGGATTGTCGGTAAGCAACCGTTTTAAACGCCGACGCTGTTCTTTAATGGTTAGTTCCCAGCTTTTGCCGCGATAAAGCGGCTGATAGTGCCATTTAAGCAAGTGAGCCAGCAACAATCCTAAACGATTAATCAATTCTCTTCGTTCACTGGCTCCCATGCTTTCGATTTCCTCGGCAAGATGCTCTAAATCAAGTTCGCCAAAACGCCCTTCTCTGATAAGACGAGCGCTTTGCTGCGTCCAAGCGTAAAAATCCCGGGCGTAAAGATCTTTTGCGATCTTCATTGTGGTATCTCCATGCTGTAGGCGTTGCCGCATAATGCATGTTAGCAAATTCAAGGAATCTCTGAACAAGCCCTCTCCCTCTGGGATAAATTTGCCGGGAGCAAATTTGGGCGAGTGGAAGAGTCGTGCCGGCGCTCCCAGGACGACCGTTTGCGATTGGAACTCGCCCGGAGGGTGTCGGGCAGGAAAGCCGACAACATTGGATTGGGTGAGGGTCTTTCGGTTTAAACCGTGACGCAAGTCATTTCCCCAATCGCAAACGGTCGCTGGGGTCGCACCCCTTCCGAACGGAGAGTTAATCAGAGCCTCCTTAACGTAATGCGCCGTATGGATTTGGGCGACCCGCGGCGGAACCCCGGGAGTTCGATGATTGCCTTGGGGCGTCCGTGCGGCACAATGTGCGGGTAGATTATGGCGTGTCACATCCTTCTTGCACCCATTCGGATGGGGGACGGTTTGGCGGAAAGCAAAAAATAAAAGCGCGCCCTCTTCGCTGACCCCTTCGTTCCTACCGACCGACTCCGAGTGCAAGCCGGGGATGTGAGGAGCGTTTACCGAAACAATCCTCAGAGATATTAAGGCCATTCGCAAATATCCTTCGGCAGAAATAACGATCTTCGGGTGACGCCATGCGTCACTTCTTGACGTTGAGAATTCATATTCAAGGATCCAATTCCCCTCCTTGAGGACGGAAATACCGCATTCTATCTACGTTAAGGACGCTGGCACGGCCTGTGCACTATGTTGGCCGAGAGCTGATAAAGCTTCTTTTCCAACCCGTCCCCTAACTCAATGGAGTTCGTCATGAATGCGAATATGAATATGAGGCAGCAAGGTTTCACTTTGATCGAGTTGATGATCGTTGTGGCGATCATCGGTATTTTGGCGGCTATCGCAATTCCGGCGTATCAGGATTATATTACCCGGGCTAAGTGGTCGGACGACATTGCTGGAATTGATGCGGTAAAGCTCGCTATTGCAGAATGTATGCAAAATAATGCTGGAGACGGTACTCTGTGCGATACGGCTGGTGAGCTTGGTATTCTTGCGCTACCTACACCTAAACATGCTGCGGGTGCGATCACCTTGACAGGGGCTGGCGTAGGCGGCGCTACCAATGCTGGTTGTAGCGCAAATGCGGGAAGCGTAGTTATCCAATTTACGGGAACGGCTGAGATAGGCAGCTACATCTATGAGGCCGAAGGGTGCTCTGACGCGGCAAGCGAAACTAAAACTGTCTGGTTTAAGGGGGCGGCCGATACAATTCCTACCAAGATACTCAAAGATACAACTTATCGCTAGTCGGGAGTCAGTTGATGGTGGGCATGTACCCATGCCCACCACGTTCTAAACCGCCCGCCAGGTTGTCCCTGGCGGGCGGTTTTTTTGGGCCGAGATCTATTGAGGTTTGAGATCTCACAGGGATTATGGACTGTATTCTTTCGTGGAATTCGGCGGGTAAAGCTCGCGTAGGGCGCAATAGTTTCAGCGTATTGCGCCGTATGGGAAGCTTATTTATGCGGCGCAATACGGGAGTACCCTATTGCGCGCTACATGCTCTGGAACACTGTTAAGAAGGTGTTGTCCGACTTTATCGGGAAGGTCAAAGATATTCAGCACGAACTGTAACAGTCCGAGTTGGGCGCTTTAATGTTCGCGCAAGAAGAATCACTGATTAGTCAGCTTCTGGTCCATAGTTCTACGCTGTCGATAGAATCAGCATTCTCAAAAAATTGCAAATCTTCAGTTCTAAAGAGGGCATGCGAGCTCTCATGACCTGATGAGCAACGTTATCATCCTGTCCAGGTGATAGGTATGTACTTCACGCTGACCACTGAAGCTGGACGGCACAAAAATTCATCAATGGACAAAACCCATCCAATCCTGTCCGTGAGAGTTGCCCCCTTAGGATCAATTTGCTAGCCTATGCCTAGCATAGGCCAATTATCCGATAGGAGGGCTGTCATGTATATTGAACGCCATGTCCGTTTGTTCAAGAACGGTCGCAATCAAGCGCTGCGGATTCCCCGCGAATTCGAGCTTCCGGGTAATGAAGCCATCATCCGCAAGGAAGGGGATCGACTGATTGTCGAACCTGTCCAGCGTCGCTCGTTGCTGGCGCTTCTCGCCACCTGGGAGCCGCTGGACGAGGAATTTCCGGAAATCGAGGATTTTCCCCCGGAGCCCGTGGATCTTTGAGCATGGCCGATCATTGCTATCTGCTCGATACCAATATCCTGTCCAGCATTCTTAAGCACCCGGCCGGCGGGGTGGTGAATCGCATCTCAGCGGTAGGGGAAATCGCCGTCTGCACCAGCATTGTCGTCACTTGTGAACTACGCTATGGCGCTGCTAAGAAAGGCTCGCCAACCTTGTCGCACAAGATTGAACAGCTGCTTGCGGCGCTTGACGTACTCCCGCTGGAAGATGGAGTTGATCGGAGCTATGCCGACTTGCGAGCGACATTGGAGAAAGCCGGCACACCGATTGGAGCGAATGATTGCCTGATTGCGGCACATGCGCTATCGCTGGGACTCGTACTGGTAACCGACAACATGAATGAGTTCCGCAGAATACCCGGCCTCAAAGTGGAAAACTGGCTGACCCCATGACCGTCCGCCTTACCTGGATATGGGGGCGAGATAAAGGCGATTGCACTGCGGCTTTGGCGTCCGCATGTTTGCCCTGGGATGCGGTAATATCAGCCTGAGATTTTGAATGTTCCCAACGAAGGAGGCCGCCCATGGGGCTTGCACTTCGCGATTCCGAACGTCATACCTACGGCGATTATCTATCCTGGCCGGAAGGTGTCCGCTATGAACTGATCGACGGCAGGGCCTATCTTATGGCGTCCGCCCCGAATCCAGAGTATCAGGACGTGGCCGGGGAGATTTACCGGCAATTGAGCAATGCGCTGGAAGGCAAGCCTTGTCGCGCCTTCATTGCTCCGGTCGATGTCCGTTTGCCCAAGGCTGACGAATCGGACGAAACTATCGATACCGTGGTGTGGCCAGACGTTCTGGTTGTGTGCGATGAATCCAGGCTGGGCCGGCGCGGAGTGAAAGGCGCGCCGGTGTGCGGGAATATTGGCTGGTGCATCCTACGGACCGGATGGTTACCGTTTATCGGCTGTTAAATGGCGAATATGGCAAGCCGGACGTTCAGGAGCTTTCGGGCGAAACCCGAGTTGGCGTGTTGCCGCATGTCGCGGTGGCTTGGGATGATCTGGTTCGCCGCTTGCCGCGACCGGAATTTTGACGAGAACAATAAAGCCCCGGTGCGCTCCATGCACCCGGGGTTATCGCCCGCTTGGTTGGCTATCAAGGCGTATCGTTGTGGTTTTCACGCGGGGTGGGGCAGGCTTTCGTAATTTTGCGGAACGCCGGACCAATCAGGATGCCGGGAACCGTTCGGCAAGTCGATCCTCACTCCAAGGTAATGCGTCGTCAACCAAAGCGCCGATGGCGGGGTGTTTGTCCTAGGTTCGGGAAACATTATCGTGGCTTTTTCTTCAACTGCCGATTCAAGTCCAGCAGTTGTTGCTCAAGCTTTGGCAGAGACTCACGAATGATATCCCATACGACTTCCAGATCGATCTCGAAATAGCCTTGGGCCATTCTGTTTCGCATACCTCGCATCGGTTTCCAGGGTATTTCGGAATGCTTGGCAGCGAGGTCCGGATATTCGTTGACCAATTTAGTGGCCGCCGCGCCAATGACCAGAATATTCAGTATCACCGCCTGCTGCGTCTTACGGATCAGCGAAAAAGTTCTCCTTTGTCATTCCGTTGGTGTATTCGCATGCAAGGCGGATGGCTTCAAGCATATGACCCAGGTAAACAGCCGCACGAAGTCGGTGTTTGTCGTCGCTCACGGCGGGGCGGCCTCCTGGAGAACCTTGCTCCGGATTTCCGCAGGGAGGTCTCCGGGCGTAAGCAGGTCGACCGGCACGCCGAGTAACTCTTCAAGCTCGATCTGCAATCCGCCGAGATCAAGCAGTGTCGTTCCGGGAAGGGGATCAATCAGGATGTCGAGATCGCTCCGATCGGTATCCTTGCCATACAGAACGGAGCCGAATACGCGGGCATTTCGGGCGCGGTTCCGGTCGACCAAACGACGGATATCTTCACGATGCGCTTGCAGAGCCTCGGAGGGTTTCATGTGAATAGGCTAGACGCTTGTAATTTGTGGGGCGTTTAACCCGTAGCGCAGGCGTTGTTCATCCAACTGACGCCCTTTGACTGGGCTTAAGAGGTCATCTATATATTATGTATATTTTGCCACCTTTGAGCTCCTTGATCCGAATTCTCTGTGAGCGAAAAACAAAAACCCCGGATGCGCTCCATGCACCCGGGGTTATCGCCTGCTTGGTTGGCTATCAAGTCACGTCCTGGTGGTTATCCCTAGAGGATAGCTGTCCTTACGTCCTTGTCGGCGACTGATTGAGTGTGGCAGAAAATTCGTTTCAGACTAAGTCGGAAAATGCTGAAAATTGTGTAAGCTTTGGCTTACATGCGGAGCGGGGCGTCCATTGTCGTGAATCGGGCTTAGCAAGACCGCGTGGCCGTTATATCATTAAGGGCCGATTTATTATTCAGAAGATCTCTTGCCGTTCATGATTAGCCGTATCGCCGACGTTGACCGCAATACACTGGAAACCCAAGTGCGGGTTTGTCTGAACTTGGATGGAGTTGGCACGGGTATTTTCGAAACCGGCGTTCCTTTCCTCGACCATATGTTGGATCAGGTGGCTCGGCACGGATTGATCGACCTTGAGGTACGTGCGAAAGGCGATCTGCACATTGATGCCCACCACACGGTGGAAGACATCGGCATTACGCTGGGCCAGGCGGTGGAAAAAGCTTTGGGGAGCAAAAAGGGGATACGGCGTTACGGTCATGCATATATTCCCCTGGACGAAGCTTTGTCGCGCGTCGTGATTGATTTTTCCGGGCGGCCAGGTTTATCTTACGACGTAACTTTTCCGCGTGCCCGGATAGGCGAATTCGATGTCGATTTGTTTCTCGAGTTTTTTCGGGGATTCGTCAATCACGCCAAAGTCACCTTACATATCGATAATCTGAAGGGACAAAATGCCCACCATATTGCCGAAACCGTGTTCAAGGCTTTCGGTCGTGCCATGAGAATGGCCATAGAACCGGATACCAGGATGCAGGATGTCGTCCCTTCGACTAAAGGAATGATTTAGAAAACTTATACGGGACTCTCGTTCGATTCGCTTTTATCCATGTCTTCCGTTGCAGTCATCGATTATGGGATGGGAAATCTGCATTCCATAGCCAAGGCGCTTCAACACGCCCGCTCCGAAACCGCCGTGATCGTCACGGACAATCCCGAAACAATTCTCAAAGCCGACCGGGTCGTATTCCCAGGGGTCGGGGCAATCCGCGATTGCATGAATGCATTGGCTGATCGGGACCTCGTAACCATCATCGAACGGGCGGCGGCCTCGAAACCGCTGTTAGGTATTTGCCTGGGGATGCAGGCACTGCTCGAGGAAAGCGAGGAAAACGGCAGAACAGCTTGCCTGGGTTTGATTCCCGGCCGGGTCGTACGCTTCACCGATGGAGTGGTAGACGCTGCCGGTCAGCCCTTGAAAATTCCACATATGGGATGGAACCGCGTCAGCCAGCAAGAGGCCGATCATCCGTTATGGCGAGGCATCGCGTCCGACAGTTGGTTTTATTTCGTTCACAGCTACTTCGCGCGACCGACTGATTCCCGAAACGTTGCGGCGACCACCGACTATCCGGAACCCTTCGCTTCGGCGCTGGCTCGCGAAAACATCTTTGCCGTTCAGTTTCATCCTGAAAAGAGCCAGGAAGCCGGATTGCGATTGCTGGCTAATTTTCTAAACTGGGACCCGGGGCGATAAGGCACCGATCATTCACTCTATCCGTTACTGAGGATTTTTTTATGCTTTTGATACCTGCTATCGATCTGAAAGATGGCAAGTGTGTCCGTTTGCGGCAGGGCCGCATGGAAGACGATACGGTTTTCTCCGACGACCCGGTGGCGATGGCGGGGAAATGGGTGTCGGAAGGGGCGAAGCGCCTTCATTTGGTGGATTTGGACGGTGCCTTTGCGGGGATTCCGCGCAATGCGGAGGTTATCCACGCCATACGCGAAGCTTATCCGGATGTACAAATCCAGGTGGGCGGTGGAATCCGGGATGAAGAGACGATTCAGGGTTACCTGAACGCCGGCGTCGATTACGTCATCATTGGTACCAAGGCAGTCAGTGCGCCTCATTTCGTGCGGGAGGTCGCGGCGGAGTTTCCGAACCATATTATCGTCGGTCTGGACGCGAAGGACGGCAAAGTAGCGATAGACGGCTGGTCGAAGTTGTCGCATCACGATGTGATCGATTTGGCTCAAAAATTCGAGGACGATGGCGTTGAAGCCATCGTTTACACCGACATCAGCCGGGACGGCATGATGGAGGGCGTCAATGTCGAGGCAACCGCAAGGCTGGCTCGCTCCATGCGCATTCCGGTGATTGCGTCGGGCGGCATCCGGAGTATTCAGGATATTCACGCCCTGGGCAGTGTGGTTGGCGACGGCGTCATGGGCGCCATAACCGGCCGCGCTATTTATGAGGGCACCCTTAACTTTGCCGAAGCCCGTAAAGTAGCGGAAGAATACTGATCCATGCTTGCCAAGCGCATTATCCCCTGCCTGGACGTCGACAATGGACGCGTGGTCAAGGGCGTCCGCTTCGTCGATATCAAAGATGCGGGAGATCCCGTCGAGATTGCTAGGCGTTACGACCGGGAGGGCGCGGACGAACTGACTTTTCTCGACATTACCGCCAGTTCGGACAATCGCGACACGATGGTGCACGTGGTGGAGCAAGTGGCGGGCGAAGTGTTTATCCCCCTTACGGTAGGAGGCGGCATCCGAACGCTCGAAGATATCCGCCGCATGCTGAATGCCGGCGCCGATAAGGTCAGTATCAATACCGCCGCAGTCGCCCGGCCGGAGTTCGTGCGCGAAGCGGCGGAGCGTTTCGGCTCTCAGTGTATCGTCGTCGCTCTCGATGCCAAGCAGGTGTCCGAAGACCCAAAGCGGTGGGAGATCTTTACTCACGGCGGGCGCAAGCCGACCGGCCTTGATGCCATCGAGTGGGCGCGTCGCATGGTGGCTTACGGAGCCGGCGAAATCCTCTTGACCAGCATGGATCGGGACGGCACCAAACAAGGGTTCGATCTGGAACTGACTCGCGCAATCAGCGAGGCCGTATCCGTTCCGGTGATCGCCTCGGGCGGTGTCGGCAATTTGCAGCATTTGGCCGACGGGATCTTGCAGGGCAAAGCCGATGCGGTGCTGGCAGCCAGCATTTTCCATTTCGCCGAATACACCATTCGGCAGGCCAAGGAATACTTGGCGGCTCAAGGCATCGAGGTGCGGCTGTGACGGAACTGGCGTGGCTCGACGAAATCCGCTGGACGTCCGAAGGGCTGGTTCCCGTCATTACGCAGGAGGCGGCCACGGGGCAGGTTCTCATGTTCGCCTGGATGAACCGGGAAGCTTTGCGGCTTACCGCCGAGGAAGGCTATGCCGTCTACTGGTCGCGCTCGCGGAATCGGCTTTGGCGGAAGGGCGAGGAATCCGGGAATCGGCAGAAAGTTCTGGAAGTTCGCCTGGATTGCGACGAGGATGTGATTTTGCTCGCGGTCGAACAGGCCGGCGGAATCGCCTGTCATACCGGACGGCATCACTGCTTTTTTCGGGTGCTGCGGGATGGCTGCTGGGAGACGGTGGAACCTGTCCTGAAATCTCCGGAAACGATGTATAAGCGCTGATATGGACGTGTTGAAGGAGTTGGCTAGGGTGCTCGAGGAACGGAAATCTCAGGATCCGCAAAAATCCTATGTGGCGAGTCTTTATGCCAAAGGGCTCGATGCTATCTTGAAAAAGATCGGCGAGGAGGCCACCGAAACCGTAATGGCCGCCAAGGACGGAAACCTCGACAAGATTGTCTACGAAGTTGCGGATTTGTGGTTTCACAGCCTGGTATTGCTCGCTCATCAAGGGTTGAGTCCGGATCAGGTATTGGCCGAATTGCAGAGGCGGTTCGGTCTCTCGGGGCTCGAAGAAAAAGCGGGACGCGACGACAAGTCCGGTTAGAGCGTTTTTCACCGAAGTTCAGTGGTAAGGATAGGGAAATTCGTAGGTCGTTGAGGAGCTTTGTCGGCAAAGGATTGCCGACCTACGAAATCTAAAGCGTTTTTCATCGCGGTATAGCGGCGGGCATAGGAAAACCGCCCCGTACCCAGTCGAAGTAGGTCGGCAATCCCTTGCCGACGCTCCGCCGGACGTTCATGGAATCGAGCCGAAACGCAGATGCAACGCCCAGGTCGTTGAGCTGCCCGCGATCAGGAAGCCAAGCACCGCGATCCAGGCCTTGCGGCGATATCGTTTGGTCAATGTGCCCTGTGGAACGACCGATAGCAGATAAGGACGGCCATAACCGGGCTTTTTCATCAGGTGGAACTCGGTTTGCTTCGTTCTTTTGCGCCAGGATGCCATGACTTCACGCTCGGCGTGCTGCCGGGCGATTTCCCACTCCTCCGCATCGATCTCGCCGTCGCCGTTCTTGTCGAAGCGCTTGAGAAGCTCGGAACGGTTTCTCTTCCAGCGGATTAACAGATCGCCTACCTCGTTATGGAAGCTGGTGCCTTCGGAACTTCCGAGAGACACGAACTGACCGATCGCATAAAGCGGATCGTTTGCCTCGATGCGGTATTCCGTGTAGCGATACGGTCCGGACGAGAACAGTGAATCCCAAAATCCGGTTTGCAGCGGTGCGTATCCTGGTCGCGCGAGCTGCCCGCGCCATTTGAGTCGAATGGACGGCGTGACCTCCGCGCCTTCGGGATCGACAATGCACCGTCCGGTGTCGTCTTCCAGGTGGAAGATGGCCTCGCTAACGCCGCTCTCAATGGTTTGCCATCGTGTCGTGCGGTGGCCGTCTTCATAGTCGGTCACTTGCTTTTCAACTTTGTAACTGTACCAAACGCAGCGTGCGCCGCTAAGCGGGGCATGGATCGGCTCGCCATCCATCAATTGGGCTCGACCGTCGAGTTCGACGTAACCCTGGGCTGCCGACCGGACCTTGGCCGTGGGCGTGTCGGCGATCAGACGAGCGCGATGTAGCCAGCGGAATGCGAGAAAGAATAAGGCCGCTCCGGCCAGGGCGACAAGCCCTGTCGCCAGCCAGAAGTGCTGTGGAGAGGATTCGAGGATGAGGTCGCGAAATAGCACGGCTTTCGCCTTAGCCGAACAGCGCCTTTAGATCCACATCGCGTTTTTCTTCTTCCGTGAATTCCAGCAATTCGAAGGGTTTGAAGTTGAATAACCGGGCGATGATCACATCCGGAAATTCTTCCAGCCGGACATTGTTGTTATTGACGCTCTCGTTGTAGAACTCGCGCCGGTCGGCGATGGCGTTTTCCAGTCCGGTTATCCGGGACTCCAGTGCCCGAAAGGAAGCGTCCGCCTTCAGTTCGGGGTAACTCTCCGCTACCGCGAAGAGCTGCATCAATCCTTGCCGCAGCTGGCTTTCCGCCGCCCCGAGAGCATGCAGATTGGCGGACTCTCGGGCCGCAGAGATCCCGGCACGGGCCTGCATTACTTTTTCCAGCGTGTCCCGCTCGTGTTGCATGTACTGCTTGCAGGTTTCGACGAGTTTCGGCAATTCGTCGTGACGCTGTTTGAGCAGCACGTCGATGTTGGACCACGCTTTTGCGGTATCATGTTTCAAATTGACCAGCCGGTTGTAAATCAAGATGGCGTACACGATCACGAACAGTATCGTGCCGACCAGAATGAAACCGCCTACGCTCATAATCTCTCCTCGCGTTCTTGAAGTTGAATCAGGGCTTGGAGAAGTATAGACGGCGGGCCCGGCGCATCATTTGATCAATCGGAGTGTCGTAAGGTGACGATTCAGATTTATAACGGTGTCGAGCCGAAATTGGGAACAGGAACTTACATTGCCGACAGTGCGCTGGTGATCGGTGACGTGACATTGGGCAACGACGTCTCCATTTGGCCGATGGTGGTCGCGAGAGGCGATGTGCACCGAATCGAGATTGGCGACGAAACCAATATTCAGGACGGCTGCGTGCTGCACGTCACCCAACGAAGCCGCTACAACGAAGAGGGCAATGCCTTGATCGTCGGGCGGGGTGTCACCGTGGGGCACCGGGCGGTACTGCATGGGTGCACCATCGGTGATCTATGTCTGATCGGCATCGGTGCGGTGATCATGGACGGTGCCGTCGTGGAGGACCGGGTAATGATCGGTGCGGGGGCCTTGGTGCCGCCCGGCAAGCGTTTGGAAGGCGGTTTTCTTTACATGGGATCGCCGGCGAAACAGGCACGCCCGCTCAAGGAGGCCGAGCTGGAATATTTAAGTTTTTCCAAGGACGGTTACGTGCGTTTGAAGAATCAATATCTGAGTGATGCCAGATTGCTTGGCGCTTAGCACTAGCGACCACGCTCCCGATTGAGAATGTCGATCACGGGATGCGTTTCCGGCCGTATGCCCCGCCAGATAAAAAACGCCTCGGCCGCTTGTTCGACCAACATGCCGATGCCGTCAACGCTGACATCGGCCCCCACATCTTTTCCCCATCGGACGAACGGTGTGGGCTCCGTCCCATAGGCGAGATCGTAGCAACATCCGCCGGCTCGGAGAATATTCTTCGGCAGATCCGGCAGTTCGCCAATCAGGCTGGCGGCGGTGGCGTTCAGAACGAGATCGAAGGATTCCGTGCCCCAGTCTGAAAAGCCGCATCCGGCGATCGGGCCGAGATCCCCAAACTCCTCTGCCAGCCGGACCGCTTTGTCGGGTGTGCGGTTGGCGATCACCAGGCAAGACGGACCTCGCTCCAACAGTGGACCAATAATGCCGCGGCTTGCGCCGCCCGCGCCCAAAAGAAGGACTCGGCGGTTTTCCAAGGAAAGTCCGAGATTGACCGTAAGGTCTCGCATCAAGCCGACGCCGTCGGTGTTGTCCCCGTAAATCGTTCCATCCGGACGTAAGGCCAAGGTATTGACGGCTTTGCTGCGTTCCGCGCGCTCACTTTTGGAATCGGCAATTTTCCAGGCGAGTTCCTTGAGGGGAACGGTGCAATTCAAGCCTTTCCCGCCACCGGCGAAAAAGTCTCGCACGCGGATTTCGAACGTTTCCGGCAGAACGTCTTGCGCGGTATAGGTCAGGCGCTCTCCGGTCTGTTCTGCAAAAAGCGCGTGAATACGGGGCGATTTGCTGTGGCCGATGGGGTGACCGAAGACGGCATAACGATCTGCTGGCAGCATGACTAGGTGAATCCGGCGGAAATCTTGATGAAGACAGTTTTAGGTTTCAGCCTTTGCGCAGTTTAGGTGCTCTGTCTCATGGCGTCTTCGCGAAGCCATTCGGCAACGGTCCTGGCGTAATAGGTCAGAATGGCGTCCGATCCTGCGCGCTTGAGCGCCAGCAAAGATTCGAGCACAGTCTTGCGCTCGTCGAGCCAGCCGTTTTGTGACGCGCCTTTGAGCATGGCGTATTCCCCGCTGACTTGATAGGCGAACGTAGGGACGCCGAAGCGGTCTTTGACGCGGCGGATGATGTCCAGATAAGGCAATCCCGGTTTGACCATGACCATGTCCGCGCCTTCCGCCAAATCGAGCTCGACTTCCCGCAGGGCCTCATCGGAATTGGCGGGATCCATCTGGTAAGTGTATTTGTCGCCGCTCCCCAGGTTGGCCGCCGAGCCCACGGCATCTCGGAAAGGTCCGTAGAAGGCGGAGGCGTACTTGGCGGAATAGGCGAGAATACGCGTGTGTACGAATCCTTTCTCTTCCAATGCGTCCCGGATTGCGCCGATGCGCCCGTCCATCATGTCCGAAGGCGCCACGATGTCGGCGCCGGCTTCCGCATGGGACAGCGCCTGTTTCACGAGTACTTCGACGGTTTCGTCGTTGACCACGTAGCCGTTTTGATCTACGAGCCCGTCTTGGCCGTGAGTCGTGAAAGGGTCTAGAGCGACGTCGGTGATGACACCCAGTTCCGGCAGGTGCCGTTTCATTAGGCGTACCGCTCGTTGCACCAAACCCTCGGCATTGTAAGCCTCGCGTGCGTCATCCGTTTTTTTGTCGGGTGACGTTACGGGAAAGAGTGCGATGGCGGGAATGCCAAGCCGAAAAGCCTTTTCGCTTTCGCGTAACAGCAAGTCGATGCTTAGTCGCTCGACGCCGGGCATAGAAGCGACCGGTTCCCGCCGATTTTCCCCTTCCAAGATGAAAAGAGGGTAAATCAAATCATTGGTGGAAAGCTGTGTTTCCCGCACTAAGCGCCGGCTGAATTCATTCCGTCTCATTCGGCGCAAGCGAACATTGGGGTAAGAAATGCTATTATTTAACGACATGGTGGCCGGTTTATTGCGTGGGACACAGAGGAACTCGGTAGTTTAGTGCATGCCGCCGAGTTATGATAAGAATATTAAAAAGTCAGCAGGAGTTTTTAAATGAAATTTACTAAGTCTTCCTTCGGCCTGGCAAGTTGGGCCGTTGCATTGTCGTTGCTGTTAAGCTTCTGGGGAGCGGCAGCGTGGGCGGAGGAAGGATTACTCCCTCCACAGCAGGTTATCCAGCACAGTGCCGACGAGCTGCAAACCACGCTGCAAAAGCCGGAATACAAGGGCGATTTCAGGAAAGCTACTCAATTCGTTGATGGCATCATCGAACCGCATGTGGATTTCGATCGTGTGTCGATGTTGATTTTAGGAAAGTATTGGAAGACGGCGACGCCCGAGCAAAAAGAACGTTTTAAAAAGGAATTCCGGATGCTGCTTGTGCGTACGTATACCACCGCCTTTACCGAATACGCCAACTGGAAAATCCGTTATCTGCCGCTGCAGATGAAGCCGGAGGACAAGAAGGTTATGGTCCGTACCGAAATTCTCCAGGCGGGCGCTCAACCCGTGGCGGTCAACTATCGAATGGTGTTCACCAAAAACGATTGGAAAGTGTACGACGTATTGATCGAGGGCATCAGTTTGCTACAGAACTATCGTGCCAGCTTTACCGATGAGGTTGCCCGTACCGGCTCCCTCGATCAATTGATTTCACACCTGGCAGAGCGCAACGCTACCGCCATGAAAGAGCCGCTCGGGGCAGCGGGCGGCGGCGATAAAAGAGGCTCATAGCCAGTCTCTAGGTTTCAGGTAATTCTTGTACAGATTATCTTCGGCGCTACCTTCCTGCGGCTTCCAGTTATAGCGCCAATGCGCGATCGGCGGCAGAGACATTAGAATGGATTCTGTCCTGCCGCCCGATTGCAATCCAAACAAAGTTCCTCGGTCATAAACCAGGTTGAATTCGACGTATCGCCCGCGGCGATAGAGCTGAAATTCGCGCTCCCGTTCGCCGTAGGGCATATCCTTCCGTTTTTGGACGATCGGAACATAAGCCTTGATGTAATGATCTCCGACGCTGCGCAAAAAATCGAAGCAGCGATCGAACCCCCATTCATTGAGATCGTCGAAAAATAATCCTCCGATGCCCCGGGTTTCATTGCGGTGTTTGAGAAAAAAGTATTCATCGCACCAGCGCTTGAACTTGGGGTAAATATCTTCGCCAAAGGGAAGACAGGCATCCCGGGCTACAGTGTGCCAATAAATCGCATCTTCTTCGAAGGGATAATAGGGTGTGAGATCGAAGCCGCCGCCAAACCACCATACCGGCGTTTCGTTTTCCTTCTCCGCGAGGAAAAAACGGATATTGGCATGAGAGGTCGGGACATATGGATTCAGAGGGTGAATGACCAGGGATACGCCTACGGCTTGAAATGTCCGGCCTGCGAGTTCTGGCCGATGCGCAGTGGCGGAGGGTGGCAGATTTCTGCCGAACACGTGGGAGAAATTGACGCCGCCTTGCTCGAACGTTTTTCCGCCGGTCAATACGCGGGTTCTTCCTCCGCCGCCGCCATTGTATTGCCAAAGGTCCTCCAAAAATCGTGCGTCTGGTTCCTCGTTTTCCAGGGCGAGACAGATTTTGTCTTGGAGGTCTTGAAGATAAGCTTTAACTTGTAAGATATCGGGTGTGTTCATTCGGCGATCTTCCCGTAAAAGTCGAGTGTGGATGGGAGTCTCCGGGATGTTGTTCGGCTCGAGCGCTTTGCGGCTTTCTTCTTCTAAATGGACGACGAGATTGTAGCACGGTGGAATAGGGATGTTGTTGCCTCGAAAACATTATGAGTCCCGAAGGGGAAACGGAAACCAACAAGGTAAGCGGCGCCCCAAAGAATGGCGGCAACCCATTGAACGAGAATGTCCAATCGTAATTTGAGCCTGAAGGTTTATTCGGATCTGTTTTCGGTGCTTGGGCGGCCGTACTTGCGTACTTGGCTGGACGGGTTGCCGACTCGGTTGGACGCGGTTTTTGGCTCCGCGCGGCATGGCGATTGGCCGGCTTGGCAGGCCGCACTCGATGGCCTGCCAAAAATCGATGCGTCCGTGGTCGATTTGAATGCCGATAGCATCCTTGTCGATGGGGGATGCAACGAAGAACAGCGGGACCGTATCGAGAGTCTGCTGCTCAGGCTTCATCCGTGGCGCAAGGGTCCATATGCCATTCATGGCATTCATATCGATACTGAATGGCGCTCCGATCTTAAATGGCGCAGGCTGAAAGATCATATTCAGCCGCTTGAAGGCCGAACCGTGTTGGATGTCGGCTGTGGAAATGGTTACCACGCCTGGCGCATGATTGGATGCGGGGCCGAGTTGGTGATCGGAGTTGATCCGACACTCTTAAGTGTCGCGCAATTTCTGGCGATCAAGCATTTTGCCGGCGATTTTCCGGTTCATGTGCTTCCCTTGGGTATAGAGGATGTTCCGCTCAATCTTCGTGCCTTCGACACCGTTTTTTCGATGGGGGTGCTTTACCATCGTCGTTCGCCTTTCGATCATCTTTTGGAGCTCAAGGGCTGTCTCAGATCCGGCGGTGAATTGGTCTTGGAGACTTTGGTCGTCGACGATGGGCTGGGTCAGGTTTTGGTGCCCGAGGATCGCTATGCGCAGATGCGCAATGTGTGGTTCATTCCGTCCTGCGCTACCTTGTTATCGTGGCTAAGGCGATGCGGTTACCGAAACGGTCGGGTCGTCGATGTGACGAGGACCACAGCGGACGAGCAACGCTCCACGGACTGGATGCGCTTTCAGTCTCTGTCCGATTTCCTGGACCCGGCCAACCCGGAACTGACGATCGAGGGCTTGCCCGCGCCGGTGCGGGCGGTGTTCATCGCCGAGAGCCCTTAGAATCGGAAACCACCGCTGGCGTAAAATTATCCCTCTATCCTTTGTTCCTCCCTCGCATATTTCTTCATGAAAACACCCTGTATCGGTTTTGTCAGCCTTGGCTGTCCCAAGGCGTTGGTAGATAGTGAACGCATTCTGACCAAGTTGCGTGCCGAAGGTTACAGCCTCGTTCCGACATATAAGGACGCTGATCTTGTCGTTGTGAATACCTGCGGATTCATCGATGCCGCGGTCGAGGAGTCCCTGGACGCCATAGGCGAGGCTTTGAAAGAGAACGGTAAGGTCATCGTTACGGGATGTCTGGGCGTTCGCGAGAGCGAGATTCGATCCCGCCATCCTCAAGTGCTGAAGGTTACCGGCGCCCATGCCTATGAAGAGGTTGTCGAGGCGGTGCATGAGCATTTGCCGCCTCTTCACGATCCTTTTGTCGATCTGGTGCCGCCGGAAGGAGTCAAACTAACGCCTCGCCATTATGCTTACCTGAAGATCTCCGAGGGCTGCAATCATCGCTGCACGTTTTGCATTATTCCGAGCTTGCGCGGTGATCTGGTCAGCCGCCCCATCGGCGACGTGATGGCGGAAGCGGAGCGCCTAGTTTCGGCTGGAGTGAAGGAACTGCTCGTCGTATCGCAAGATACCAGCGCCTACGGCATCGATTTGAAGTATCGAACCGGCTTCTGGGGCGGGCGTCCGCTCAAGACCCGCTTCTATGATTTGGCCAAGGCTCTGGGGGAGCTCGGGGTTTGGGTGCGGATGCATTATGTTTATCCCTATCCCCACGTGGATGAAGTTATCCCGCTCATGGCGGAGGGAAAAATCCTGCCCTATCTGGACATTCCATTCCAGCACGCCAGCGCCCGAATTCTGAAGCTGATGAAGCGTCCGGCAGCCGCAGAGGATGTCTTGGCCCGGATCGCCGAGTGGCGGAACATCTGCCCGGAAATCACGCTTCGCAGTACGTTCATCGTCGGCTTTCCGGGGGAAACCGAGGCGGATTTTGAGCAGCTGTTGGCGTTTCTTCAAGAAGCCCAGCTCGACCGGGTCGGGTGCTTTACCTATTCGCCCGTCAAGGGCGCGGTTGCCAACGAGTTATCCGATGTTGTGCCGGAAGCCGTGAAAGAAGAACGCCTCGCGCGGTTTATGGAGGTTCAGGCTCAAATCAGCGCTGATAGGCTGCAGTCGAAGATCGGGTTGCAGGAAATCGTTTTGGTCGACGAGGTTGTGGAGGAGGGAGCGGTCGCTCGCAGCCGGGCCGATGCTCCTGAAATCGATGGCCAAGTATTTATCGATGGCGCGACCCATTTGAAGGTCGGCGACTGGGTCGAGGTGGTTCTTGAAGATGCCGACGACCACGATTCGTGGGCGCGTCTCGCAAACCGTTAGATTTGTAGGCGGCTATCCGGCGAAGAAAGATAGCCGCCTCGTTCTGCGAATCGAATCAGCCGTGGTGATGTCCGCCCGGGCCATGTACGTGGCCGTGATCCAACTCATCGGGCGTAGCATCGCGAACGTCCGTGATTTCAACCTCGAAATTCAAAGTAAGGCCGGCCATTGGATGATTGCCGTCCAGGACTACCTCGTCATCGTCTACGCCGATTACCGTAAGCAGCTGAAGACCTTCCGGAGACTGCGCTTGAAATTGCATGCCAGGCAGTATCTCTTGTCCCTCTTCAAAGGCCGTTTTCGGTACCGACTGAATAAGGTCGTCGTCTCGCAAGCCATACGCTTCTTCCGGCGGAATGCTGACCTTGAGCTTGTCGCCCACGGCGCGACCGGTTAACGCATTCTCCAGTCCGGGAATGATGTTGCCCATGCCGTGAATATAGGCCAATGGACCTTGATCCTTGGAACTGTCGAGGATGTCGCCGTCATCGCTGGTGAGGGTGTAGTGGATATGGACCACTTTGCGGGGTGATACTTGCATGAGATACCCTTGCTGTCGCGGTGGTTGAAATTCCCATCATAACGAGTTTTCACTATGATAGACAGCGTTTTTCCGATTTAGATCAAGCGACAAAGCGATAAGGAGATTTTTTGGGTTTCCCGGCGGGTTTGCTTTGTTCCTTGTAGATGAGATACACGAAAATCCCCATCAATGCTGTCAAAATCCCGCATTTCACCCGCAGCAGAAAATCCAGTTTCGCGATCCAGTGCGGATGAGAGAGGATGAACTCGTTCATCTGGCTGAACCAGTTCTCAAACATAAGCACGACTCCTCGAAATACTCTGGATGAGTGAACTTTCTTCTTAGAACCGATCTTACTCGTTTGAATCCGTAATTTTTCAAAAATCGGTGTTGACGATCTGAGCCGATCGACGCTGTTGTGATACGGAAGCAGATCGAGGGTCCGGCACGTTGAGTGTGCCCGCCGCCTAAGGTAACATTCCGGCTTCTTTTAGGTCTAACGAACAAGATACTCCTCTGCCAATCTTCAACTTCGTCAAAAGGTTGTTCAAATTGCCGCAGCCCAAGCCGGAGGCAGCGGTGAGCGTTAGGATTTATCCGCGATCTGAACACATGATTTCCCGATCGATGATCAGCGATAACGCGCTAAAGGTGCTTTATCGCCTGAAGAAATCCGGGTATCAGGCTTATTTGGTCGGCGGTTGCGTACGTGACTTGCTTTTGGGGCGCGAGCCGAAAGATTTCGACGTGGTAACCAGCGCGCATCCCGAAGAGATCAGGGCGATTTTCCGCAATTGCCGTTTGATCGGTCGGCGTTTTCGCCTCGCTCATGTGCATTTCGGCGAGGAAATTATCGAAGTGGCAACCTTTCGAGGGCTCGCAGGCGAGGAGAGTCACGGGGGGCGCATCATCGAGAATGGCCGCATCCTTAGGGATAACGTCTATGGAACCATCGAAGAGGACGCCTTCCGCCGCGATTTCACGGTTAATGCGTTGTATTACAACATCAATGATTTTTCCGTGGTGGATTACGTCGGCGGCATGGAGGATCACAAGGCCGGTATGCTGAGACTAATCGGCGACCCGGAGCAACGTTATCGGGAGGACCCGGTACGGATGCTGCGGGCGTTACGCTTCTCCGTCAAACTCGGCTTTACCATTCATCCGAGCTGCGCCGATCCGATCAAACGGTTTTCGAGTCTGCTACAGGAAATTCCGCCGGCTCGTCTTTATGAAGAGGTTCTTAAGCTGTTCTTGTCCGGTTATGCGGTACAGACTTTCGAACAGCTCAGGCACTACGGTTTGTTCGCGGCACTGTTTCCCGAGACGGAGCGGTGTTTGGCCAAGGAGCAGCAGGGGTTTCCGCTGACATTCTTGGCCAAAGCCTTGGAACGGACCGATCAGCGAGTGCAAGAGGGAAAACCGGTAGCGCCATATTTTCTGTTCGCGGCCTTGTTGTGGGAACCGGTTCGGGCGGGCGCGCAAGCCCGAATCAAGGCCGGAGAAAGCGATATTTTGGCCTATCAGGAAGCTGCGGGTGAGGTGATTGCACGGCAAGTTCGTCATACCGCTTTGCCCCGGACGGTCAGTCTACCGGCTCGGGAGGTTTGGGCCTTGCAGCCGCGTTTTGAACGGATTGTCGGCTCACGGGCGTTTCGTTTGTTGACCCATCCCCGCTTTCGTGCCGCTTACGATTTCCTGTTGCTCCGGGCCGAGACCGGAGAGGCCGAGCCGTCGCTCGCCGAGTGGTGGACTCGATTCCAGCAGGCCGACGAAGCCGAGCGGAAAGCCATGACGAGTCCCGGCCGGCGCCGCTCCGGCAGATCGCGGTCGCGTAAACGCAAATCGCGCTCTGAATCTTCTGCCAATGTTTCCGTCTGATCATGTTGTGCCATTCGATAAAACGGCGGCCTATATCGGTCTGGGCGCCAATTTGGGCGATCCCATCGAAACCATCAAGTCGGCGCGCTCGGCTATTAGTAAGATAGAGGGTATCCGGGAGTTGGCTTTTTCGAGCCTTTATCGCAGTGCGCCCATGGGACCGGGCGATCAGCCCGATTACATCAATGCCGTAATGTCGGTCGAAACGACATTGGGGCCGCTGGAGTTGTTGCGCAAACTTCAGGCCATAGAGACGGCTCACGGGCGGGTGCGCAAGGGCGAACGCTGGGGACCTCGGACGCTGGACCTGGATTTGTTGCTGTACGGGCGCGAAATCATAGCGAGCGAAGTGCTGACCGTCCCTCATCCGGGAATCGCGGACCGCGAGTTCGTGCTGTATCCGCTCGAGGAGATCGCGCCGGAGCTCGAGATTCCCGGCAAGGGGCGATTGGCTGATCTGGTTCGGAAGTGTCCGCAACGAGGATTGAGGGTAATCGAGCATGTATGATGCGGCCAAGGCTTTGACTATTCCGGATCTCGCGGCGATGAAACGGCGCGATGAAAAAATCGTGGCTCTTACCGCTTACGATGCCAGCTTCGCCAAACTCATGGACGATGCCGGCGTGGATCTGGTTTTGGTCGGCGATTCGTTGGGAATGGTCGTGCAAGGCGAGCCGACGACGTTGCCGGTGACCTTGGACGATATGGTCTACCATACCCGGTGCGTGGCGCGCGGAATTCGCCGCGCCGTATTGGCGGCGGACATGCCGTTCGCCAGTTATTCCGGTCCGGCGCAGGCGATCGATAGCGCCGCTAGGTTGATACGTGGCGGGGCACATATGGTCAAGATTGAAGGCGGGCGGAAGCGGGTCGAGATCGTTCGTGCCTTGGTAGAGCAGAATATTCCCGTTTGCGGTCACTTGGGGCTGCTGCCTCAATCGGTTCATCAGGTCGGCGGTTATCTCGTGCAGGGAAAAGAAGAAAAAGCCGCACAGGCAATCCTCGAGGATGCCTTGATTCTTCAGGAAGCGGGTATTAGTGTGTTGGTGCTCGAATGTGTGCCGGCGACCTTGGCCGGCGAGATTACGGCGGCTCTCGATATCCCGACGATCGGCATAGGTGCGGGTCCGGGCTGTGGGGGCCAGATTCTCGTACTGTACGATATGCTCGGCATCACGCCGGGCAAGCGCCCCAAGTTTTCCAGAAATTTTCTTCAAGGCGCCGAGGATATTCCGTCGGCTATCCGCAATTACGCAGACGATGTGAGATCCGGCCGGTTCCCGGCGTTGGACCACAGTTTTTAGCGGTTCTTTCGGCGGATAATCCAAGGCTCGTCATGCTCATTATCGAATCCATAAGCGATTTGCGCCAAGCCGTGCGGGAATGGCGTTCGAAAGATCTTTCCGTGGCTTTCGTGCCGACCATGGGAAACCTGCATGCCGGGCACGTGCATCTTGTCCGCGAGGCGAAGCAACTCGCCGATAAGGTTGTGGTGAGCGTCTTCGTCAATCCGACTCAATTCTCTCCCGGCGAAGATTTCGATGCCTACCCGCGAACGCCCGCGGAAGATTCGGAAAAGCTTCGCAGCGCGGCAGTCGATCTCCTGTTCATGCCTTCGGTGGCCGAGCTGTATCCCACGGGCTCGGGGGTTACAACTTTCGTCGAGGTGCCGGGTTTGTCCGATGAACTCTGCGGTCGGTTCCGGCCGGGACATTTCCGAGGCGTCGCCACTATCGTCAGCAAGCTCTTCAACCTGGTGCAGCCCGATATCGCGCTGTTCGGCGAGAAGGATTATCAGCAGCTGTTGATAATCCGCCGCATGGTGGCGGATCTCGATTTTCCCGTGCGCATTCGCGCCGTCCCGACCGTCAGAGAGCCGAGCGGATTGGCGATGAGTTCTAGAAATGCGTATCTCACGAGCGATCAGAAGGAACAGGCGGCTATCTTGTATCGCTGCCTTTGCCTCGCGGCGGAGGCAATTTGCAGGGGCGATAGCGATTTCGACCGTATCGAACGGCAGCAGATCGAAACCTTGCAAGCCGCCGGATTTCGTCCGGATTATTTCAGCGTCCGGCGCGAATCCGATCTGGTACCGGCAGGACAGGACGATTCCCATCTCGTCATACTGGCAGCGGCCTGGCTGGGCAAAACTCGCTTGATCGATAACGTTCGGCTGACGCGCTCCTAATGAATGGGAGCGCTAATTCTTTCCGTTCAAGGCGGTCGTGATGATGTCGCTATTGACGAATCGGCCGGCTTCGGTTCGGACGAATTCCTCGAACTCCCGTGCCACTGCGGACAGGCGTTTGCCGGCCCGATGCACGATGTACCATTGGCGCATGATGGGAAACGATTCCGCATCTAAAACGACCACCCGGCCGTCTTCCAGTTCGCGTTCTACGGTATGTATTGAAACAATGCCGAGCCCGAGTCCTTCTTCCACGCCCTGTTTGATGGCGCCGTTGGTGTTCATTTCCATGCTGGCGGAAATTTGCACGCCCTTTTCCGACAAGAAGCGCTCGACCGCATTGCGGGTGCCGGATCCCTGCTCCCGCATGAGGAAGGTTTCATGATTCAGTTCGCTCAACGGAATGCTCTTTTGGCCCGCCAACGGATGATTGGCGGGGGCGATGACGACCAAGGGGTTGTCCATAAATGCTTCTGCCGTCAAGTCCTGATCCTCCGGCGGCTGCCCCATCAGTACGATGTCGGCCTCATTGTCGTCGAGTTGCTGGAGCAGCCCTTTGCGGTTGGTGACTTTAAAGCTGACCTTAACTTTCGGATAACGCCGGCAAAAATCGGCCAAAAGGCGGATAGCGAAATAATGAACGGTACTGGCAACCGACACGGCCAAACGCCCGCCTTCCGTGCCTTTCAGTTCCTCGATCAGTTGTTCGGCTTCTTCCAATTGCAACGAGATGGTGCGGCTCAGCCGATATAGTTCGTCCCCGGCCCGGGTCAGGTAAATTTTTTTGCCCAACCTCTCGAATAACGGCAAACCGATGACATCCTCGAATTGTTTGATTTGCATCGAAACGGCAGGTTGCGTCAGATAAAGCTCCTCCGCCGCGCGGGTGAAGCTCAGGCGGCGTGCCACCCTCTCAAAGACTTTTAACTGCCGAAGTGTAATGTTCATGCTTTCGCGCCAACAGGCAATCTATAAAGAATTATTTATCTTGAAAGTATGGACTCATTGATTCTTCTTATGCAATATCCTCAGGCCGGTGTTCAGTCGTGATCTTAAATTCAGCAAGGGTAGCGCAGAGCTTCGACGTGGCGGCAGTCTGCCACCGTCGTTCCGTGCACTATGGTTGAATTAGGCGTTTTCAGGGGGCGGCGGTGATGAGGTGGTTGGTCGATATCGCTTTTTGCCCGTACTGCGTCGTCGCCGCTTGCATCGGGTTGGATGCAGTCTGCCGTGAATTTAGGGTGGCCTCGTGGTCCATACATGCGCCCGTGCGGTTAGAATAACGAAATAGGAGGAGGCTCTCATGTCCAAGAAACATCCCGTCATCGCTGTCACCGGTTCGTCGGGTGCAGGTACGACTACCGTAAAACAGGCGTTCGAGCATTTGTTCTTTCGGCTGAACATTGAGCCGGCGGTGGTGGAGGGTGACAGTTTTCACCGTTACGACCGTGCCGAAATGCGTAGCCATATCGCCAATGCTCAAGCGGAGGGCCGGCATTTCAGTCACTTCGCCGTCGAGGCGAACTTGCTCGAGGATTTAGAAAGCTTGTTCCGGCAGTACAGCGAAACTGGCACCGGCAAGCGTCGCTATTACATCCACAACGAGGAAGAAGGCCAGCGTCTGGGGGGGTACAAACCGGGTACCTTCACGCCGTGGGGCGATATTCCCGAGGGAACCGACTTATTGTTTTATGAGGGATTGCACGGCGCTGTGAAGAACGAGGTCGTGAATATTCCGCAATACGCGGACCTCTTGGTGGGTGTGGTCCCCATCGTCAATCTGGAATGGATTCAGAAAATCCACAGGGATACTGCGGAACGCGGCTACAAGCCGGAGGACGTGACCGATACGATTCTGCGACGCATGTACGATTACGTGAAGGTCATCACTCCGCAGTTCTCCCAGACGGATATCAATTTTCAGCGAGTGCCTCTGGTCGATACCTCGAACCCATTCATCGCACGTGACATTCCGTCGCCGGACGAAAGCCTCGTGATTATCCGCTTCAAGAATCCACGCAAGTTCAACGTAGATTTCCAAAATCTTTTGTCGATGATCAAGGACTCGTTCATGTCCCGCTACAACTCGATCGTCGTGCCCGGCGGCAAGATGGGGCTGGCCATGGAAATCATTTTCCGCCCCATTCTCGAGCGGATGATGGAAGAGAAGAAAAATGCTTGACCGAGGCCGAACATGCGACAAGGCGGCTTTTTCAAGGCCGCTGTAAATTCGCGTATGCGAGCATCAGCCACTTGACTCCGGATTCGGCAAAATTCACCTGAACCCTGGCTTGATTGCCTTCCCCCTCGTACTGAAGGATAACGCCTTCCCCGAATTTTGCGTGGCGAACACGCTGTCCCAGCTTAAAAATACCGTTATTGTCGGTGGTGCTGGTTGACGGCTGCGAGGAAATCATGGGTCGGCCGATGCTTCCGCGCATGCGGACTTCCTGAAGATGTTCGGACGGAATCTCCCGTAGGAAACGCGAGGGGCGGGGATAGGTTTCCTTGCCGTACAGCCTCCGGGCTTCGGCATAGGTGAGGTAAAGTTTGCGCTTCGCGCGGGTGATGCCGACGTAGCAAAGGCGGCGCTCTTCTTCCAGGCGTCCCGGTTCTTCCAGCGATTGCAGGCTGGGAAACAATCCTTCCTCGAGTCCAGCGATGAACACCAATTCGAACTCCAGTCCCTTGGCCGCATGCAGGGTCATGAGCTGCACGCAGTCCTCGAACTCGTCGCTTTGATTCTCCCCGGCCTCCAGCGCGGCGTGGGACAGAAACTGGTCGAGCTTTGAAAGCTCCGTATCCAGTTGCGGCTCGTATTCGAACTGGCGGGCAGCGTTGACCAATTCGTCCAAGTTTTCGATTCGCGCTTCGGCCTGTTCGCCCTTTTCCTTTTCATAATGGGCTCGGAGACCCGAGGTGGGAATAACATGCTGCACCTGTTCCCAAAGAGAAAGCTCGGCCGTGTCTCGGGTCATGGTCTCAATCAGTTGCAGAAAGCCGGCTAAGGGATTCCTGGCGCGGGTGGGCAACGCGGCGTCGCGGCAGAGCATTTCCGCCGCCTGCCAAAGAGAGCAGCGCTCCGAGCGGGCTAAATCACGGATCAAGTCGAGTGTCTTGGCGCCGATGCCGCGCACAGGCGTATTGACGACTCGTTCGAAGGAGGGGTCGTCATGGCGGTTGGCGATAAGGCGGAGATAAGCGAGAGCGTCCTTGATTTCCGCCCGTTCGAAGAAGCGAAGTCCGCCGTAGACCCGATAGGGAATTCCCATGGCCAGCAATTTCTCTTCAAACTGGCGGGATTGAGCGTTGGAGCGGTAAAGGATTGCCGCATCTCGGCGGGCGTTACCTTCTTGCCCCCACTGCTTTATCCGCTCGGCCACGAAATAAGCCTCTTCCTGCTCGTTGAAGGCGGCATATACCGAAATCGGCTCGCCGATGCCGCCGTCGGTCCATAGGGTTTTTCCGAGTCGGCCTTCGTTATTCGCGATGAGGGCGTTCGCGGCATTTAATATGTTGCTGGTGGAACGGTAGTTCTGCTCCAGCCGAATCAGACGGTGACTTGGATAATCCTTCTGAAATTTATGGAGATTCTCGACTTTCGCACCGCGCCAGCTGTAGATGGACTGATCGTCATCGCCAACGACGAACAGATTCTCGCGCTCGCGGGTGAGAAGCCGCAGCCAGGCGTACTGAATTCGGTTGGTGTCCTGGAATTCGTCTACTAGTACGTGATGGAAACGGCGCTGGTAATGATCCAGCACTTCGGGTGTATCCCGCAGGAATTCGTGGGCGCGCAACAGCAATTCGGCAAAATCGACCAGGCCCGACCGCTCGCAGAGTTCCTCGTAAGCCAGATAGATGCGCTGCATCTGTTTTTGGAATGGATCGTACGACTCCGGCAGGTGACGGGCTCGGCGTCCTTCTTCTTTGTGGGCATTGATGAACCATTGTACTTGGCGTGGCGGCCAACGGGCCTCGTCCAGGTCGAGACTCTTGAGCAGACGACGGATGAGCCGATGCTGGTCGTCCGAGTCGAGGATCTGGAAGGCATCTGGCAATCCCGCTTCCTTGGCATGACGGCGCAACAGGCGGTGCGCGAGTCCGTGGAAGGTGCCGACCCATAAGTTTTGAGCGGATATGTTCAGCAGACTTTCGATACGTCCGCGCATTTCGCTCGCCGCTTTGTTGGTGAAGGTGACCGCCAGGATGCCGTGGGGCGACGTGCCTTCCACCTGCATCAACCAGGCGATGCGATGTACGAGTACGCGGGTCTTGCCGCTTCCGGCGCCGGCCAATACCAGAAGGGCCGGAGTGGGCGAAGCGACCGCCTCTCGCTGAGCCGGATTCAGGGGATCGATAATCGGGGTAATGTCCATGGTGCTATTTTAATGGAATCAGCTTGCGCGATTGATATGAAGCTTGCACAATCGCACTCTCTTTGAGAGAGGAGGTTAGCGATGAGTTTCGATATAAAAAAAATGACTAAACGCGAGCTCAACGTCGGGCTTAAAGACCAGAAAATCCGTTACGGTGTCGGCGCCGCACTGGCGCTAGTCTCGGTATTTCTGGCCAATATCCCGCTGTTGATCGTAGGCGGTATTCTATTGGCTTCTGCTCGTCTTCGCTGGTGCCCCGTCTATTCCGGGCTCGGTAAGAACACGGTAGATCCGACTGAAGAGCAAGCTAGTTCCACCAGTTCTCAGACGGATCATTAAACCGGCTTTCATCGACTGGACCTCGTCGGTCCCAGTGCTACAGGGCGCAGGGAAGCGCCGAAATACTCGCCTTCTGCCTTGTCGCGCGCAGCGCCAAGTTGTCTTTGAATAGTCATGTTCGGTAACTCGCCGGCGCTTGAGTCCGCTGCCGAGTCCGTCTCCTCCCGTCTCCAACGATAGACAATTCGGGAAAGAATTCATCGTAATCAGTCTAAGTTTCGAGCTGAACTTCACGTAAGAATTTTACGTGGAGATTCAATAACGAACGATGAATTTATTGGGGTTGCATGTTGCGTATCCTTAAAGGCTTTATCGCTGTTTTTCTTCTATTCGGGGTTCCGAGTCTCCTTCCGGGATCTATAGTGCGAGATTCCGTCTTTGTTGTCCGGCTTCTGTTTGAAAACCCGCCGACCACTCTGCCGGTTCCCGTCGCCGGTGTTAAACCACGAAATCTGCAAGATACATGGGGAGCGATAAGAAGCGGCGGCCGAACGCATGAGGGGATTGACATCTTCGCTCCCAAAGGAACCCCTGTCCATTCGACTACGCACGGGATTGTTATGAGAGTCGGACAGAATCGATTAGGCGGGAATGTCGTCTCGGTGTTGGGGCCCGGCCGTCAGGTTCACTATTACGCTCATTTCGAGCGTGTGGCACCGATCCGGGTAGGGGATATCGTATGGCCAGGCGATCTTTTGGGTTACGTAGGGAATACGGGTAACGCTCGCACTACGCCGAGCCACCTTCACTATGGCCTCTATCTTCCAGGGGGTAGAGCTATCAATCCATTTCCTCTGCTCGCCGGAAATTAGCCTTCGGTGTCGTTTCGCGTGTGCCGCGTTGTCGTTCAGGGGCAAGCGATTCTTAATATAAAGAAGCTTGGTCAACGTTTGCATCTATCGATCATTATAGTTTCTTGTGAGGAATCAATATTTATATAATTTTGATTATTGTAAACGTAAAGTGGCGTAATATGATGGAACCGCTGGCGATCATTAGTCGGTTGATACCCGCGGGAGGTTTAAATGATTGTGATGACTTGGGTTGAGCTTCTGTTAACTGGCTTGCTTGTGGCTTCCGTAGCCTTTTCGATTGGTTTCTGTATCAACAACTACGCAAACGTTAATAAAGAGGGGAGCATCGGATTTATGAAGAAGGCGACGAAATGAGTTTGCTTTCTCCGGGGCTTTTGCAGCCCTGGGGCGATGTTTTCCGATTCGTGCATGATCGATTTTTGTAATTTTCCGGGGGATGGTGGTCGTTAGGCCTATTCCTCGGAAAAGCTTCTCCACTCCGGAATGATCTTTTTCGTCATTGTCTGATCTAGTCGCCGCCAGCGACGCCGATTTCATTCAACTTCATCTGCAAATTTTTCGATGGATAGAGGCATTGCCTCTATCCACGACAGAACTCTATTCCCTTCATGGCGCGTATCCCAACCGATCAACGAGTTTGGCGTGACGGGTTTCGAGCAATATCGACCTTCGGGTTGGATCGCCGATCAAGCCCGTTTTTGCCGCGCTCGCGCAGTGAAAACTGACAATCCGCTGATTCACGGTTTCTCGTCGAGTTCATCGAGCACCGAAGTCTCTCTCGGTGTATGTAACAAATTGTTGATTATTAAAAAGAACCTTCCAGTCGAGGCGCCTTCGTCGAGGTTGGTTTCGACTATGCCATTGCCCCGAAAAAATATTCAAGGATCTTGCTTGACTTGGTTGCAGATGATTTCTATATTCCATTCAGGTGGTAATAAGTGGAAAAAAATGGAGCCCAATGGAAGTAGGGGGATTTCTTGTTTCGAGGCGTTAACTCCATCAATCTCGACGAAAAAGGTCGTCTGGCCATGCCTACGCGTTATCGAGCGGAGTTGCATGAGAATTGTGACGGCCAATTGGTGGTTACGGTCGGTCTGGACAAATGCCTCATGCTCTACCCGCTTCCCGAGTTTGAAGAGATTGAGCGCAAGCTGGTGAAGCTTCCTTCTCTAAATAAACAGGCAAAGCGTTTGCAGCGCCTGTTGATCGGCCATGCCACCGAGTGTGAGATGGATGGCCAGGGACGGTTCCTGGTTCCCGAGCCTTTGAGGAAGTTCGCCGGATTGGAAAAGCGTGTGGCGCTGATCGGTCAAGGTAATAAATTCGAGATTTGGGACGAGGATTCCTGGAATGCCTCTCGTGACGAGTGGATCGAAGAGGAGCGCCTGGAGAGCCTGGAGGACTTGTCGCCCGAGTTGGGATCCTTGGCGCTGTGAGTCAGGAAGATCGGGCGCACCGGCCGGTCATGCTGCGTGAGGTGCTGGATGGTTTGGCACTGAAGGCTGACGGCTTGTATGTCGACTGCACGTTCGGGCGTGGCGGACATAGTGGCGCAATCCTCGAGAGCTTGGGGCCGGAGGGAAGACTGCTGGCTTTGGACAAAGATCCCGAAGCCGTGGCTTCCGAAGAAGCCCAGCGGCTTATGACGGATCCGCGGTTTGCCCTCGAATACGGCAGTTTTGCGAGTCTGCGCGAATTTGTACAACTCCGCGGGTGGTCAAGCCATGTCGCCGGAGTGTTGATGGATTTGGGCGTGTCTTCGCCTCAGTTGGATGAGGCGGGCCGGGGATTCAGTTTTATGCGCGACGGTACTTTGGATATGCGCATGGATACCGGCCGAGGCATGACGGCGGCCGAATGGCTCGCGGGTGCGTCCGAGAGCGAGCTGGTCAGCGTGCTTCGGGATTACGGCGAGGAGCGTTATGCCCGGCGCATCGCCGGGGCGATCATCGAGAGGCGCTCGAAAAGCCCGATCGTATCCACGGGTGAATTGGTCGAGCTCATCGAAAAGGCCGTTCCCACGCGAGAAAGAGGCAAACATCCGGCGACGCGGAGTTTCCAGGCGATCCGCATCTTCATAAACAGAGAGCTGGAGGAGCTTGAGCAGGGACTGCGGCAAGCCATGGATGTACTAAAGCCCGGCGGGCGGTTGGTGGTCATAGCTTTTCATTCATTGGAGGACCGGATCGTGAAGCGATTTATGCGTGATGAGGAGCGCGGAGGGGCGGTGCTCTCGCATTTTTCCTTGCACCCTACCGAGCCTGGAAGGCTGAAGCGCATCGGTAAAGCTCGCATGCCGGAGCCGGAGGAAGTTCGAAGCAATCCGCGTGCTCGAAGTGCGGTCCTGCGCGTGGCGGAGCGCATCCAATCATGAGATTTCTGCTGATGTTGCTTGTGGTGGCCGTGGCCTCTGCCTTGGGTGTTGTGTACACCAAGTATCGCTCGAGGATGTTGTTCGCCGAGGTTCAGCAGCTCGAGCAGGAGCTGGACGCCTATGACGAGGAATGGGGACAGTTGCAGCTCGAGCAAAATACGTGGGCCGAGCATAGCCGTATCGAGAGGCTGGCGCACGGCCGCTTGGGCATGATGTTGCCTGCTAGAGAATCAATCATTTATATCAAACCTTAGACGTCGCGCCGAAATATGTTGATTATCCAACCCAGGCCGGTAAATGAGGCAGACTACAGCGGTCGCTGGTATTTTCTGTTGATCGTTATGCTGGTCGCCATGACGGGTTTGATCGGACGCGCCGTTTACCTACAGGTGTTGGATCGACAATTCTTAAAACGTCAAGGCGATCTGCGTCACGTCGGGATATTACCGGTGCCGGCGCACCGGGGGCGGATTTTTGATCGTAACGGAGAGTTGCTGGCCATCAGCACGCCGGTCAAATCCATCTGGGTCAATCCGAAGGAGTTCCGCGAGGCACAGATTCCGGCGGACAAGCGCAAAGCCTTGGCGGTTCTTCTAGGCCTATCGTCCGGCGCGCTCGAGAAACACATCGGAAGCGACGAGCATCGCAGTTTCGCTTATCTGAAGCGAAGGATAAGCCCAGAATTGGCCGACCAGGTGATTGCGCTGGGCATCGCGGGTGTTTATTCGGAGCGCGAATATCGTCGGTACTATCCCACCGGAGAAGTGGCTGCTCACCTGGTCGGCTTTACCAATATCGATGACAAGGGCCAAGAGGCGATGGAATTGGCCTACGACGATTGGCTGAAGGGCGTGGAAGGCGCCAAGCGGATAATCCGTGACGGCAAGCGCCGCGTCATCGAAGACTTGGAAAGCATCAGGCCGCCGGTACCCGGCAAGGATCTTGCTCTGAGCATCGATCAGCGCCTGCAATATTTAGCGTATCGAGAACTCAAGAAAGCCGTACTTCAGCATCAAGCGCGCTCCGGCTCTTTGGCGTTGCTGGATACTCAGACGGGTGAAGTGTTGGCGATCGTCAATCAGCCTTCCTACAACCCCAACAGCCGTACTCAGGTCAAGGGCAGTGCGTCGCGCAACCGGGCGATCACCGATATTTACGAGCCGGGTTCGACGATGAAACCGTTTGTTGTGGCCCTGGGCCTGGAGCTCGGACTGTACCGCCCCGATACCGTGATCGATACGGCGCCGGGTACGATGCGCGTGGGACACAACATCGTCAAGGATATCCACAACTATGGCGTTCTCGATGTAGCGCATGTCCTTCAAAAGTCGAGCAACGTGGGCGTCACGAAGATCGCGCTCAACTTGCCTTCGAAAAAGTTCTGGGCATTCTATAACAATCTAGGTTTCGGCCAACCTTTGGAGACCGGTTTTCCCGGTGAGGCCAATGGCCGCCTTTCGGACTATCAAGGCTGGAGTCCGTTCGAACAGGCGACCCTGTCCTTTGGTTATGGCGTATCCGCCTCGACGTTACAGCTCGCGAGAGCTTACCTGTCCTTGGCCAATGACGGGGTGATGCCCATGGTAAGTCTGGTCAAGCGAAACAAGTCACCCGAATTGCATCGGATCATGTCGGTCCAGACCGCTGGCGGCGTGCGCGCAATGCTGGAGCAAGTCGTGACCCGTGAAGGGACCGCGCTGAAGGCTGCCATTCCAGGCTTTCGCGTGGCCGGCAAGACCGGGACGGTCAAGAAAAGCGGGGTAGGCGGCTACTCATCTTCGCGTTATTTGTCGGTTTTCGCGGGAATGGCGCCTGTAAGCAAGCCACGCCTAGTCATGGTGGTCATGATTGATGAGCCGTCAGCAGGCGAGTATTACGGCGGAGCGGTGGCCGCGCCCGTTTTCTCGCGTGTCATGGAGGGGGCTTTGCGATTGTTGAACATCGCCCCGGATCAGGGAGATATCATGCCAATCCTCGCCGCGCAGCAGGATGAGCCCGCATGACGACCGTCGCAACACAGATTCGGGCGCACAGGCTGGATGCCTTATTGTCCGGCTTTGTCGATGCTCCCGTTTCGCGTTCGGTTGAGGTCATCGGACTCAGTCATGACAGTCGGCGCACTCGTCCAGGCGATCTTTTCGTGGCGCTGGCGGGACACCGTTCGCATGGCATGCGCCATGCCGAACAGGCGATTCGGCAAGGTTGTTCGGCCATCATTTATGATCCCGCGGGTGATGGCGATGTCTTGGCACGGGGTATTGCCGGAATGCCCTGCATGCCGGTCGAGTCGCTCGACCAAAAAATCGGCTTTATCGCTGATCGTTTTTTCGGCGAGCCGTCCGCGTTCTTGGATATCGTTGGCATTACCGGCACTAACGGCAAAACCTCATGTAGCCACTTCCTCGCCGATGCACTTTCGGCTAAAGCGCCGGCTGCCGTAATCGGAACTCTGGGCTGGGGGGTGCCCGGCTCACTCGAGATTACTCACCACACCACGCCGGACGCCATCGAAGTTCACGATCTTTTGGCTCGCCTGCACGGCCAAGACGTCAAGTTCATAGCCATGGAAGCCTCGTCCCACGGCCAGGTTCAGGGTCGACTCAACGGCGTCCGTTTCAAGGGGGCGCTATACACGAATTTCAGCCGTGATCATCTGGATTACCACGGTACGATGGATGCCTATCTGGAAGCAAAGTTACGTCTTCTGGCTTGGCCGGGGCTCGAATTCGCGGTTTTCAACGCCGATGATCCGATCGCCGACGCCATTTTGAGCCGGGCACCATCTCATCTAAAATTGGTCGCTTTTAGTTCGCGCGAGCGAAAAATCGAATCTGGAGCCGTGGTCTCCGTAAGCGTCGTACATCAAGATTCGCGAGGAATTGCTTTTCAGGCACGGTATCGTCAGCAGCTTGCCGATGTGTTCGCACCGGTCTACGGCGATTTCAACGTGGAAAATCTGGCTGCTTCCTTGGCCGTTTTGCTTGGTTTGGATTGCGAATTGCCCGAAGCAGCGGAACTGCTCAAGAATGTTCGCCCCGTGCCCGGACGCATGGAACGATTTTCCGAGCGAGGGCGGACCGCTGTCGTGGATTACGCCCATACCCCCGATGCCCTTGCCAGTGTTTTGAGGAGCTTGCGTCGGCATTGCGAAGGAAAGTTGTGGGTGGTTTTCGGGTGTGGCGGCGACCGCGACCGCGGCAAGCGGCCGCTGATGGGTGCCGTCGCAGAAGATCTGGCCGACGGTGTCGTATTGACCGATGACAATCCCCGCTCCGAGAATGGTGACCAGATCATCCGGGATATTCGGTCCGGTTGTCGTCTCGGTAATACCGTCACGATCCGCGATCGCCGTGAAGCCATCGCCTGGGCACTCGAACGGGCGGCTGTCGGCGACATCGTTCTGGTAGCTGGAAAAGGACACGAAGACACCCAAGAAATTCAAGGCCAGAAATATCCTTTCAGTGATCGCGAAGTGGTAATGGAAATCCTTTCCGCACTGGAGTTGCCGAGATGAAGATGCGTCTTTCCGAATTCAGCACGATTGTCGGCGGTGAGCGGCATGGCGACGATGTGGCATGCGAGAATCTAAGTATCGATACCCGCTCTTTGAAGCCCGGTGATCTCTATCTGGCTATTCGCGGAGCCCGGTTCGACGGCAACGAGTTCGTCGCCCAAGCGAAATCGGCGGGTGCCTGTGGAGCAGTGGTCGAGCGCTGGACCGATTGCGAATTGCCACAAGTGAGGGTCGAAGACGGACGAATAGCGCTCGGACGGTTTTCGGCGGCTTGCCGCGATCGTTGGACCGGTCGTTTAGTCGGCATCACCGGCAGCAACGGAAAAACGACCGTCAAAGAGATGATTGCGGCCATCCTGGGAGTTGCCGCGCCGGCACTCAAGACGCAAGGCAACCTCAATAATGATATCGGTGTTCCTTTGATGCTGTTGCGGCTGACGGACGAATACCGTTTTGCCGCAATAGAAATGGGTGCGAATCATCCGGGCGAGATCGCTTACGTCGCCGGATTGGCGAAACCCGACGTCGCCGTAATTTCCAATGCCGGAGCGGCGCATCTGGAAGGTTTCGGCTCGATCGAGGGCGTGGCGTCCGCAAAAGGAGAATTGATTGCTTCACTCGGGCCGGACGGTACCGCCGTGCTCAACGCGGACGATCGTTTCTTCGGACGCTGGCGCGAAATGGCCGGCTCCCGGGAGGTCATCAGTTTCGGCTTCGGCCCCGATGCTGTGGTACGCGCCGATGCGGATTCCATACGAACGGGCATAAGCGACGGTAAGTTCCGCTCGTCCTTCGATCTTCTATATCAAGGAGGCCGTTATCCTCTGGCTTTGTCCTTGGCTGGAAATCATAACGTGACGAATGCGCTAGCGGCGGCAGCGGTGGCTTACGCACTGGGTTTCGATATCGAACAGATACGGACAGGGCTTTCCCGCGTTGTTCCGGTGCCGGGGCGCGTCGAGCCGGCAAACGGCATTCGAGGATCCTTGTTGATTAACGATGCCTACAACGCCAATCCCAATTCCTTTCGGGCCGCTCTAAATGTGCTACGGCAGCTTTCGGGCGAGCACTGGGTTGCCTTGGGCGCATTCGGCGAACTGGGTGAGGCGAGCGCGGAGTTGCACGCCGAGATCGGCCGCCAAGCGAAAGCGATGGGCGTGGCGCGGTTATTTGCCGTGGGCCCGAATGCGGACCGGGCGGCGGAGTCTTTCGGCGAAGGTGCTCTGTATTGCCAAGAGCAGGACCAGTTGATTGAACAAATACGACAGCAGATTAACGAGAACGTTGTGTTATTGATTAAAGGTTCACGCAGTCAACATATGGAGCGGGTAGTAGAGGCATTGCGGGAGCGGAGCGATCTATGCTGCTGATACTGGCAGAGGCTCTCCAAAAGTACTTCGACGTTTTTCGCGTCTTTCAGTATCTGACGTTACGAGCCATTTTGGGCGTGTTAACCGCCCTGATCATTTCATTCATTGTCGGACCGGTGATGATCCGACACCTCAGTAAATATAAAGTCGGACAGAGTATCCGGAGCGACGGGCCGCAGAGCCATTTTTCCAAAGCCGGAACCCCGACCATGGGCGGGGCGCTCATTCTGGTGTCGATAGCGATCAGCACCCTGCTTTGGGCCGATCTCAGCAATCGCTATGTGTGGGTCATTTTGCTGGTCACGCTGGCATTCGGCCTGGTGGGTTTCGTCGACGATTACAAAAAGCTGGTACTGCGCAATAGCGACGGCTTGGCCGCACGACACAAGTACTTTTGGCAGTCCGTGGTCGGTATGGCGGCAGCGGTGTTTCTTTATGGCACTGCCACGGTCTCGACCGAGACTCAGTTCATTGTGCCGTTCTTCAAGCAGGTTGTGCTGAACTTGGGTTTCGCCTATCCAATTCTGGCCTATTTCGTGATCGTAGGTTCGAGCAATGCGGTGAACCTGACCGATGGCCTCGACGGTCTCGCCATCATGCCGACGGTGCTCGTGGGCGGTGCTCTCGGCATCTTTGCCTACGTCTCGGGCAACGTGAACTTTGCCGAATACCTGGGCATTCCGTTTATACCCAAGGCGGGCGAGTTGGTGGTATTTTGCGGCGCCTTGGTGGGGGCCGGGCTCGGATTTCTTTGGTTCAACGCTTATCCGGCTCAGGTCTTCATGGGCGATGTTGGTGCCCTGGCGCTGGGCGCCGCTCTCGGAACACTCGCTGTTTTGGTCCGGCAGGAGATCGTGCTGATGATCATGGGCGGCGTGTTCGTCATGGAGACCTTATCGGTGATGCTTCAGGTCATTTCATTCAAGCTCACCGGTCGCCGTATTTTTCGCATGGCACCTATTCATCATCATTTCGAGCTAAAGGGATGGCCGGAACCGCGCGTGATCGTCCGCTTTTGGATCATCACCGTGATTCTGGTCTTGATTGGACTCGCGACCTTGAAGTTGAGGTGAAAGATGGCGGCAAACGCAGAGATTTATCTTGATGCCGTAAATCCATTGGACAAACTCGGATTGGATCGCCGCTCCGCGCGTGTTCTGATTTTCGGGTTGGGCAAGACCGGTCTTTCGGTAGCGCGTTTTCTGGCCGGCCAAGGTATCGAATTTGCGGTGACCGATACTCGGGAATGGCCCCCGTATCTGGCAGAATTGCGCGAGACTTGCCCCGACGCCGGAGTCTTTCTGGGCGGCCTTCACAGTGCGGCATTCTCGGCCGCTACCCATTTGATCGTCAGTCCGGGCGTATCGTTGGACCAGCCGAAAATCAAGGAGGCTCAACGGCGCAAGATACCGGTATTCGGCGACCTCGATCTTTTCGCATGCGTGGCGAAAGCGCCCATTCTGGCTATCACGGGGGCGAACGGCAAAAGTACCGTAACGACACTAGTCGGCATGATGGCGGAAGCCGACGGCAGGAATGTGCGAGTGGGGGGGAATCTCGGTACACCGATGCTGGAGCTTCTGGACGACCGAGCGGAGCTTTACGTTCTAGAGCTGTCGAGCTTTCAGTTGGAGCGTTCCTCGCTTTTAAGGCCGGACGCAGCGACCGTTCTCAACATCAGCCCCGATCATATGGATCGCTATCCGGACATCCAGGCTTATGCCGATGCCAAGCGACGAATTTTTCGCGGGCAGGGCGTAATGGTGCTGAATCGCGACGATCCTATGGTTGCGGCGATGGTGGAACCGGATCGACGCTGTGTGTGGTTCGGCTTGCGAGAGTCGGGTGTCGATTACGGCATTTCGGTCGCCGACGGAGCGGAGTGGCTGACAAGTCACGGCGAGTCGCTGATCCGGACTGAGAAAATCGGTATTCAAGGACGCCATAATGTATCCAACGCCCTGGCGGCCGTCGCGCTGGGAGAAGCGATCGGCTTGTCGCAAGCGGCCATGATCAATGCGCTCGAAAAGTTTGAGGGGCTGGCGCATCGCATGCAAACGGTGGCGGAAATCGACGGCGTCACGTGGATTAACGACTCCAAAGCCACCAACGTCGGTGCGTGCATGGCGGCCTTGGCCGGGTTGCATTCCAAGGCAATACTGATTGCGGGGGGGGATGGTAAGGATGCAGAATTCTCCGTACTCAGACCCGTAGTCGCCGAAAAGGTGCGGGCGGCGGTGCTGATGGGCAAAGACGCCCCGTTGTTGGAAACGGCGTTGAGAGATGTCGTTCCCACGGTCCGCGTCGAAAATATGCGTCAGGCGGTCCGGGCTGCACGGTCCTTGGCGCAGCGTGGCGATTCGGTTCTGCTGGCTCCGGCATGTGCCAGCCTCGATCAATACAAGGACTATCAGGAAAGGGGACGGGTGTTCACGGAAGAAGTCATGGGGCTTTCGCCATGAGGGCGAAAGTGACAGTCCGCGGGCGCGGGTTGGTGCTGCATTGGGGGGACCGGCGCTTTTATTTGGACACTGTCTTATTGGTTGCGTCCTTAGGGCTTCTGCTCCTCGGTTTCGTAATGGTTGCCTCGGCCTCTCTGCACCTCGGGGAGAAACTCGCCGAGGACAGCTTTTATTTCCCCCGACACCAGCTAGTCCACATCGCTCTCGGTCTTTGCGCCGGTTGCGCCGTCGCCTCGGTCAAGTTAGAGTCATGGCAGAAATCGTCGTTGAGCTTGTTCCTGTTTGGGCTCGTTCTACTGGTCGTGGTTTTGATGCCCGGCGTCGGCAAGGTCGTGAACGGGAGTTCGCGCTGGATCAACTTATTCGGCATACGGGTTCAGGTTTCCGAGGTATTCAAGCTCATCGCCGTCATTTATACGGCAAGCTATATCCACCGTCATCTCCGCACGGTGCGCGACTCGGTTCAAGGAATGATCCGGCCTCTGGCGCTGCTATCCATAGGTGCATTACTGCTGCTCATGGAGCCCGACTTCGGTGCGACTGCGGTAGTCATGGCGACGGCACTGGGCATGTTGTTTCTGGGTGGTGCGAGATTATGGCAGTTCGGCGTACTGCTCGGCCTAATGACATTTGCCGGGGTTGGGCTGATTTACAGCGCTGAATACCGTTTGAAGCGCGTACTCAGTTTTACCAATCCCTGGGAACATCCGCTCGATACCGGTTTTCAGCTTACCCAGGCCCTGATCGCGTTCGGTCGCGGCGAGTGGACCGGGGTGGGTTTGGGTTCGAGCGTGCAAAAGCTGTTTTATTTGCCGGAGGCGCATACCGACTTTCTCTTTTCCATCATTGGCGAAGAGTTGGGATTGGTCGGTACCACCGCTGTTATCTCGCTGTTTATGCTGATTGTTTGGCGTGCGCTCGTAATAGGTCAGCTGGCCGACCGGGCTGAGAACCGCTTTGGTGCGTTCGTTGCTTACGGCATCGGTATTTGGTTTGGACTTCAATCGTTTATCAATATGGGAGTGAATATGGGCATGTTGCCCACGAAAGGACTGACCTTGCCGCTGATGAGTTACGGCGGCGGAAGCATGATGGTTATGTGTGCGGCATTAGGACTTTTATTTCGGGTTCGGAGCGAAGCCCTCGAGGCTTATGCCGCGGCGCCCAGGGTTAGGGCCAAATGGGCGCACGTCTGATGATCATGGCCGGCGGTACCGGCGGTCATGTGTATCCGGCCTTGGCGGTCGCGCGGGAGCTTTTGGCGCGGGGGCACGAGGTAGTCTGGATGGGGACTCGGTCCGGGTTGGAGGCTCGAGTTGTGCCGGCGGCCGGTATCCCCGTGGAATGGTTGTCGGTGTCAGGTTTGCGCGGCAAGGGCTGGTTAGCCAAGTTGAGTTTTCCGTTCATGCTGACGAAAGCTTGCTTGCAGGCATTGTTCATTTTGCGTCGCGTCAAGCCGAGCGTGGTTCTCGGGATGGGGGGATTCGTCTCGGGGCCGGGGGGGCTTATGGCGCGTCTGCTGGGTATCCCCTTGGTGCTTCATGAGCAAAACCGCATTCCAGGAACTACCAATCGCTGGCTCGCCCGGAGGGCGCAAGCGGTATTGGAAGCTTTTCCCGATAGTTTCGCACCCAAGTTGGGAGCGCTCTGTACCGGAAATCCGGTACGGCAAGAAATTGTTTTTCTTAAACGAGAAATCGGGGCCGGATGGGACGAGCCCCTTAAGATTTTGGTTCTCGGAGGTAGCCAAGGCGCCAGGGCTTTGAACGAGATCGTGCCGGAGGCCCTCGCGAGGGTTGAGATGCCGATTCGCGTTTTTCATCAGACCGGAGAGGCGATGCGGGCAAAAACAGCGGTCCGGTACGCACAATTGAGACTGTCGGCGCGGATCGAAGCATTTGTCGAGGACATGGCCGAGGCTTACGCCTGGGCAGATTTGGTGGTTTGCCGTTCGGGAGCGATGACGATCAGTGAGCTGACCGCGGCGGGGTTGCCGTCGATCTTGGTTCCGTATCCATACGCCATAGACGATCATCAGACTCACAATGCCCGGTACCTCGTCGATAATGGAGCGGCCGTGCTGATTCCTCAGGCCGAGCTGTCCGCGGAGCGTCTTGCCGAAGAAATCACCGCCCTGATGCAGGAACCGGCCCGACTGAAGGCCATGGCGGAGCGCGCATCGGCCTTGGCGAAGCCGGATGCGGCCCAGGTGGTAGCCGAAATCTGCCTGAATGAGGTCGACCGTGAAGCTGCCTGAGCAAATCGCGGGACAATACGGCATGAACCGCATCCGTCGGATTCACTTCGTCGGGATCGGCGGCACCGGCATGTGCGGCATTGCCGAGGTTCTTCTAAATCTCGGGTATCAGGTCTCGGGCTCGGATCTTAATGAAAATGCCAATACACGGCGCTTGGCTGAACTCGGCGCGAAAATATTCTTCGGTCATGCGCCCGTGCATATCGCGGAATCCGAGGTCGTGGTCGTATCCAGTGCCGTCAATCGATCCAACGTGGAAGTCGATGCTGCACGTTCCCAGAAAATTCCGGTCATTTCGCGGGCGGAGATGCTCGCCGAACTGATGCGGTTCCGCTACGGCATCGCCGTAGCCGGCACCCACGGCAAGACCACGACGACCAGCCTGACATCCAGCGTACTTGCCGAAGCCGGACTCGATCCTACATTCGTTATCGGAGGGCGCCTCAACAGCGTGGGCACCAACGCTCAGCTCGGCAAAGGCTCCTATCTTGTCGCCGAGGCGGACGAGAGCGATGCCTCTTTCTTATATTTGCAGCCCATGATTGCCGTGGTCACCAATATCGACCGGGACCACATGGAGACCTATAGCGGTGATTTCAGCAGACTGAAGAGGGCCTTCGTCGAATTCTTGCATCATGTGCCGTTCTACGGTCTGGCCGTGCTGTGTCTGGACGATCCGGGCGTCAGGGATATTCTGCCGGAAATCAGTAAGCCGATGAAAACCTACGGTTTCAGTCCGGAAGCCGACATCCGGGCCGTGAATATCCGTCAAGACGGATTGCGTTCGCATTTTTCGGTGCTTAGGTCGGGGTGCGATGAACCGCTCGACGTGAGCCTAAATCTCCCGGGGCGGCATAACATATTGAATTCATTATCAGTAATTGCCATCGCTGGAGAATTGGGTATTTCCGACGAGATCATACAGCGTGCTTTGCTGGGATTTCGGGGTATTGGACGGCGTTTTCAGATCAATGCCGAGGTACCTTTCGGCGGCTCCTTCGTCACTTTCGTCGACGACTACGGGCATCACCCGCGAGAGATTGCGGCGACCCTCGACTCGGCGCGCCAAGCCTGGCCGGACCGGCGGCTGGTATTGGTGTTTCAGCCGCATCGCTATACGCGGACGCGCGATTTGTTCGAGGATTTTGTGCTGGTTCTGTCCAAAACCGACGTTCTGGTGCTACTCGATGTCTATGCCGCTGGCGAAGCGCCGGTAATCGGCGCGGACGGGCGGGCATTATCGAGGGCGATCCGGGTGCGAGGTCAGATCGATCCGGTTTTCGTCGAAAAAGTAAGCGACCTGGCTGAAATCCTTCCGGGCATAGTCGAGCCGGGCGATGTCGTTTTGACGCTCGGGGCCGGAAGCATCGGGCAAGTTGCTGTCGAATTGCCGTTGTGCTTGACCGACATGCCGGTCGGAGCAATCCAGTGACTGCGGTCTGCGAAGATGGGATAAGCGCGGTCAGTTCGCTCGGTTTAAGGGGCGAGATGCGCTATAACGAGCCACTGGCGAACCACACCTCCTGGCGCGTCGGTGGACCGGCCGATCGCTTTTACTTGCCGGCCGACGCGGACGATTTGGTTCTGTTTTTGCGTTCGCTGCCTCCCAATGAACCGGTTTTCTGGCTGGGCCTGGGCAGTAATCTGCTGGTTCGGGACGGCGGAATCAGAGGTACGGTTATCTGTACCCGAAATCGTTTGAGAGTACTCCGGCGTTCAGGTTCCGGACGCATTTATGCCGAGGTGGGCGTGCCTTGCGCTCACGTGGCCAGATTTTGTTCGGAACAGGAACTGACCGGCGCCGAATTCCTGGCGGGAATTCCGGGCACCATGGGCGGCGCCCTTGCAATGAATGCCGGGGCATTCGGCGGCGAGACATGGCCCCTGGTGGCGCGGGTGGTGACGGTCGACCGTTCCGGTACGTTGCGGGACCGCAGCGGGGGCGACTTTCTCGTTGGCTACCGCAGCGTGAAGGGGCCAGAGAACGAATGGTTTTTGGCTTGTGAGCTCCGGCTTCAGTCTGGTGATGCGGTTGCCAGCCGCGAACGAATCCGGGCGTTGCTGGCTAAACGAAGCGCATCGCAGCCCATCAATCTGCCGAATTGCGGCTCGGTGTTCCGGAACCCGGTGGGCGATCATGCTGCGCGCCTTATCGAAGCCTGCGGGCTCAAGGGGTATCGCATGGGCGATGCATGCGTTTCCGAAAAACACGCCAATTTCATCATTAACACGGGTGCGGCCAGGGCGGCCGATATCGAGGCTCTGATAGGGTTCGTCCAGACGACCGTTGAGCAGACATTCGGGCAGCACTTGATTCCCGAAGTTCGGATCGTGGGCGAAAAATCGACGAGGAGAGATTGAATGAGCAAGCGAATCCTGAAATCGGCTGAATTTGGACGTGTTGCCGTGTTGATGGGCGGTGCCGCCGCGGAGCGCGAAATTTCTTTGAAGAGCGGTCAGGCGGTTTTGGCGGCCTTGTTGAAAAATAACATCGATGCGGTCGGCATAGATGTAACGAGAAATCCGATACAGCCGCTGCTCGAACAACATTTTGACCGCGTGTTCAACGTGATCCATGGAAGGGGTGGCGAAGACGGCGTTCTTCAAGGGGCTCTGGAAGCCTTGGGACTGCCCTACACCGGAAGCGGTGTCCTGGCGTCGGCCTTGAGCATGGACAAGCTCAGGACCAAGCTGTGCTGGCTCGGAGCGGGATTGCCGACGCCGCGCTGGATGAAACTTCAAGGGCCGGAGGACGTAGACCGGTGCGCCGATCTGCTGGGATTCCCGGTCATCGTGAAACCCGCTCAAGAGGGTTCCAGCATCGGAATGGGGCGGGCCGAAAATAAAATCGAATTAATGGAAGCATGGGAACGCGCTTCACACTATAATTGCGCGGTTTTTGCGGAGGCTTGGATTGTCGGTCGGGAATATACAGCCGGCGTGCTCGACGGCGAGCCGTTGCCGTTGATTCGCTTGGAAACGCCCCATTCTTTTTACGATTTCGATGCCAAATATCGCGCCGAGACCACTCGTTATCACTGTCCGGCCGGACTTCCCCGTGAAGAGGAGGCCGCTCTCCAGAAATTGGCTCTACAAGCTTGCGATACGCTCGGCGTAACCGGCTGGGCTCGGGTGGATCTTTTGGTCGATCAAGATAACCAGCCGTGGTTGATCGAGGTCAACACGGTTCCCGGCATGACCGACCACAGCTTGGTTCCGATGGCGGCGAAAGTGGCGGGCTCATCGTTCGAGGACTTGACGTGGCGAATATTGGAAACGAGCTTCCCGCGTCGCGGAGAGGGCGATGCCGAGGCCTAAAGCGGTGCCCGTCAGGGCATTGTTCTTTTTTGGGGTCGTGGCTCTCTGCGGTCTGGCTGCCATGAGTGTCGATCCCGGGCAGATCAAGGGTTTCATGCCCATACGTTATGTGCGCGTGGAGGGGGAGATTCGGAATCTCGATGCGGCGGAGTTCACGAGGACCTTGCTGCCGTTGACCCAGGTTGGATATTTTCTAGTGGATACGCATGGCATTGAGGAAGCCGCCAAATCATTTCCTTGGTTAGACAGCGTTCAGGTTGCTCGACTCTGGCCCGATACCTTGCTGCTGAAAGTCGTTGAACAAAAACCGGTTGCCCGCACCAGCGACGGCGGGCTGATCAACGATCGCGGGGGGCGGTTTTCGCCCGGAAACATCCAGTCCTATGTTAAGTTGCCGATCCTCGACGGCCCACCGGGACAGGAAAAGCAGCTTTTGAGCATGCTTTATCTATTGAACGCGAAGTTAAAGCAGAAAGGTATGCGAATCGATTCCTTGAAGCTCACGGGGCGGCGGGCGTGGAGCGCTCGTCTGGCCAGTGGCGTGGAAATCGAGTTCGGAAAACAAGATCCGGCTCTTGCGCTGGAACGTTTGCTGACGTTATTGCCGCGCTTGGGCGAAGCGCGAATTGCGGCGCTCCAGAAAGTGGACTTGCGCTATCCGAACGGGTTTGCAGTGATTTTCAGACCGCAATCCCAAGCGGATCTTGTTTCTCTGGCCCAACCCGATTGCATCGCGCGCGGCCGAATTCGGAGCAGGATATATACCTGACGTGAATTAAAAACAAAGATTCATTGCAATGGCTAGAAAATCAGATCGGAATCTCATCGTTGGCTTGGATATCGGTACCTCCAAGGTGGCTTGCATCGTCGGTGAGATAAACGAGGACGGTGAAATCGAGGTGGTCGGTATCGGTACCCATCCGTCCCGCGGCCTGAAAAAGGGGGTGGTGGTCAACCTGGAGACCACGGTTCAATCGATCCAGCGTGCCGTCGAGGAAGCCGAATTGATGGCGGGATGCCGGATTCAGTCGGTCTATGCGGGCATCGCGGGCAGCCATATCAGCAGCATGAATTCGCACGGCATCGTCGCCATCAAGGAGAAGGAGGTAACCCAGAGCGACGTGGATCGCGTAATCGATTCGGCGCGCGCGGTTGCCATCCCGGCGGATCAGAAAATTCTTCACATCCTGCCGCAGGAGTTCGTGATCGATAGGCAGGAGGGTATCAAGGAACCGGTCGGGATGTCGGGAATCCGTCTCGAAGCCCGGGTGCATATCGTAACCGGCGCGGTCAGTGCGGCGCAGAACATCATCAAATGTATTCGTCGGTGCGGCCTGGACGTCGAGGACATCATCCTGGAACAGCTTGCGTCTTGCACGGCGGTGCTGACCGAAGATGAGAAGGATCTCGGCGTATGCTTAGTAGACATCGGTGGAGGAACCACCGATGTGGCCGTATTCACCGACGGAGCCATTCGCCATACGGCCGTCATTCCTATTGCCGGAGATCAGGTAACCAACGACATCGCGGTGGCGCTTAGGACGCCGACCCAGTTCGCCGAAGAAATCAAGATCAAACACGCTTGTGCGTTAACCCAATTGGCCAAGCTGGAGGACACCATCGAGGTGCCCAGTATCGGCGACAGGCCGGCGCGCCAGATTTCCCGTTTGAATTTGGCTGAAATCGTCGAGCCTCGCTACGAGGAGCTGCTGTTGCTGGTGCAGCAAGAGCTGCGTCGGAGCGGTTTCGAGGACTTGATCGCGGCGGGAATTGTGCTGAGTGGCGGCAGCGCCAAGGTCGAGGGATTGGTGGAGTTGGCGGAAGAAATTTTCCACATGCCGGTACGCCTGGGTTTGCCGCAGTATGTCACCGGTCTGACCGATGTGGTTCGAAATCCGATTTACGCGACGGGCGTCGGACTGCTTCTATTCGGCAAGCAGCACCAGACGCTGGCGGGGAGGTATATGCCCTTGGGAACGGGCTTTAAAGGGTTGTGGGCAAGGATGAAGAGTTGGTTCACGGGTAATTTTTAGGATCGAAAATTCCCCGGAGTGGAAATGCAGTTAAGACGGGGTGGAAACAATGCAATTCGAACTAGTGGATTCTTATAGCCAAAACGCGGTTATCAAGGTAATTGGCGTCGGGGGCGGTGGTGGAAATGCTCTCAACCACATGGTCAACAGCCATGTCGAGGGCGTTGAATTCATATGCGCCAATACCGATGCGCAAGCTTTGAAGAACATTCGGGCCAAGTCGGTCATTCAGCTGGGAAATGCACTGACCAAGGGGCTGGGAGCGGGAGCGAATCCGGAAATCGGCCGACAGGCCGCCTTGGATGATCGCGATCGCATCATGGAAGTTCTGGAAGGTGCGGACATGGTGTTTATTACCGCCGGCATGGGCGGCGGAACCGGGACTGGAGCGGCTCCGGTGATTGCCGAGATTGCCAAGGAAGCGGGTATTCTTACGGTTGCCGTGGTCACCAAACCGTTTCCGTTCGAAGGCAAGAAACGGCGCAGCGTGGCGGAAAGAGGCATCGAGGAGCTCGGTCAATTCGTCGATTCGCTGATTACGATTCCGAACGAGAAGCTGTTGCCGGTATTGGGCAAAGACGTCAGCTTGATCAATGCCTTCGCTGCCGCGAACGATGTCTTGCTCGGCGCGGTGCAGGGCATCGCCGATCTCATTACCCGGCCGGGGCTCATCAACGTGGACTTCGCCGATGTGCGTACGGTAATGTCCGAGATGGGCATGGCGATGATGGGTACCGGTGTGGGTACCGGCGAGCACCGTGCCCGCCAGGCAGCCGAAAAAGCCATCGCCAGTCCCTTGCTCGAAGACATCAATCTTCAGGGCGCGCGTGGCGTTCTGGTCAACGTTACGGCCTGCCAAACTCTCTCGATCGGCGAGTTCAGCGAGGTGGGCGACGCCATAAGAGACTTCGCTTCGGATGACGCGGTCGTCGTGATCGGTACGGCCATCGATCCGGAGCTGGACGATGAAGTGCGCGTTACGGTGGTGGCGACGGGACTAAACAACCAGCGGCAGGCGAACGAAGCGACGATCAAGTTGGTGCATAAGCACACGGGTGAGATCGATTATGATCAATTGCAGCGTCCGACTGTAATTCGCAAGCAGCCCAAGCATGATGTTCGGGCGGAAGCGAAGAAAGACATGGATCTCGATTACTTAGATATTCCGGCGTTCTTGCGCCGTCAGGCCGATTGAGAAAGTAGCGAGGACGCTTCGGTCCGCCCCCACTGGTCTGAGCCCTGCGTAGTTCGTATGCTTGGGCGGTTTAAACTGTGCAGGGCTATATGAGGGATTTTTGGGGATAGTCAGACAAGATAGGTGAGTCGAATGATCAGGCAAAGAACACTAAAGAACGTTATTAGAGGTACCGGAGTCGGGTTGCACACCGGAGAGAAGGTTTATCTGACCCTCCGTCCGGCTGCTCCTAACGCGGGTATTGTATTCCGGCGCGTGGACTTGCCTGAACCCGTCATCATCGAGGCAAGGCCGGAAAATGTCGGCGAAACCACCCTATCGACAACCCTCGTCAAGGGGGACGTGAAGATTTCCACCGTCGAGCATCTCCTATCGGCGTTCGCCGGGCTCGGAATCGACAATGCCTATGTCGATGTGAGCGCGCCGGAGGTACCCATTATGGACGGCAGCGCCGGCCCATTCGTGTTTCTCATTCAGTCGGCGGGCGTGGAGGAGCAAAACGCACCGAAGCGTTTTATTCGGATAAAGCGCAAACTTAGGGTTGAAGACGGTGATAAGTGGGCTAGTTTTGAGCCTTATGACGGCTTTAAAGTCACCTTTACGATCGATTTCGAACATCCGGCTTTTCGCAAGGATGTGCAAACGGCCAGCATCGATTTTTCATCGACATCTTTTGTTAAGGAAGTGAGTCGAGCGAGGACCTTTGGCTTCATGCGCGATATCGAAGCCTTGCGCAAACGCAGGTTGGCCCTGGGAGGCAGCATGGATAATGCGATAGTGGTGGATAACTACCGCGTCTTGAACGAAGATGGGTTGCGTTACGCCGACGAGTTCGTAAAACACAAGATTCTGGATGCGATCGGGGACCTTTATCTCCTCGGACACAGTCTGATCGGTTCGTTTACCGGCCATAAATCCGGCCATGGTTTGAACAATCGACTGCTGATGGAGCTGCTCAAACAAAGGGATGCCTGGGAATCGGTGACTTACATGGAAGACGACGTTCTGCCGATTTATTTCATGAGGGCGGCGCAGGCCGCTGGCTGATTCCTTTTTTCTCTGGACTGGTCAGGTCAGGTCCAGGCGAACGATCGGTGTTAAATCCTTATCGAAATGCGGCAGGGAAGCCGATTCTTATCCAGCCGCCGGGTTGGACTTCTCTCGCGTGCCCGTAATTTGGGCATCAGTCCAGGGGCAAACGATCTCTGTCGGCTGAATTTTCGACGCTGTTTTTTATTGATTTTCTTTTCCGGGGTCGGCGTTCCTCAGTGCCTGCACTGTTGCGCTCAGCCGCAGCAGCGCTTCCTTAAGTTCCCCGGAAGATGTCGACAATGCGCTATTTTTCAGTACCTCGGCGGCGAAGCCGGATGGCAAGGCGAGAACTGGTTTGTCGAGAGGTCTTGCTGCGGCAGGCAGTGCGTTACGAATCAGTAAATCGTTGAACCGGTATCCGGTCGATTGCTGAACCTTGGATAAGAGGTGCAAGGCATAAAAGCGTATTTGTGAGGCCCAAGCCGGCGAGTCCACGTAAAGAATCAGGCGGTCCGGCTTGACCACGCAGTCTACACAATGGTCCGCAAGAAAGCCTGGCAGTGCTCTTTTTGCCACATCGAGTACGCGGCGGTGTTTTTCTACCTGGATCAGGAGCCCTTGGATCGCGGCGCCTTGAAATAGACCGGCAACGGATTCTGGTTGGCGCATCTTCGAAATCAGCCCTCCATGGTAGTCGCGGTTAGCCGAATCGAACCCAGCAAACCTGTTCGAATTTGCCTCAATTTCTCGCCAACGTCTGATATGGCCCTCGACTCATTATAAATACCATGGTTTTGCGGTATCATCGTTGGATTATTTTTCGTTTGGACTCGGAATTAAACCGCAATGCTAGGCAAGCTAGTAAAGAAAATCGTTGGCAGTCGCAACGAGCGAATCATCAATAGAAAAAGAAAACTCGTCAAGAAGATCAACGCGCTGGAACCTCAGTTCCAGAATCTATCCGATGAGGCGTTACGAGGGAAAACCCAAGAATTCAGAGACCGCCTGAACGAGGGTGAGATGCTCGATGCGTTACTCCCAGAGGCTTTCGCCGCCGTCAGGGAAGCATCTCGCCGCGTTCTGAACATGCGCCACTTCGATGTTCAGTTGATAGGCGGGATGGTGCTCCATGACGGGAAGATCTCGGAAATGAAAACCGGCGAGGGCAAGACGCTGGTCGCCACCCTGGCCGCTTATCTGAATGCACTGCCCGGTAAGGGCGTACATGTCGTCACCGTCAATGACTATTTGGCGCGCCGAGACTCCGAATGGATGGGCAAGCTCTATAACTTCCTCGGACTCTCCGTGGGCGTCATAGTCAGCAGTCTGAACGCGGAGCAGCGCCGGGAATCCTACGCGGCCGACATTACCTACGGTACCAATAACGAGTTCGGCTTCGATTACCTCCGGGACAATATGGCATTTTCCCGCGACCAGAGGGTGCAGAGGGAAAAATATTTTGCGATCGTCGACGAAGTCGACTCCATCTTGATCGACGAAGCCAGGACGCCTCTCATTATTTCGGGGCCGACCGAGGACCGCAGCGACCTTTACCATAAGATCAACGCCTTTATTCCTCATCTCAAGCGTCAGGAAAAAGAAGGCGCTCGCGGCGATTACAGCGTCGACGAAAAATCCCGGCAAGTCTACCTTACGGAGGAGGGGCACGAGCGCATCGAGCAGTTGCTGGTTCAGCAGGGATTGATCAATGCAGACGAAAGTCTGTACGACGCCGTCAACATCAGACTCATGCATTTCATCAATGCCGGATTGCGGGCTCACGCGCTGTTCCAGCGGGATGTCGACTATATCGTTAGGGAAAACCAGGTGATCATCGTGGACGAGTTCACTGGCCGCGCGATGCCGGGACGTCGTTGGTCCGAAGGGCTGCATCAGGCGATCGAGGCTAAGGAGAACGTTCCGGTTCAAAACGAAAACCAGACGCTGGCCTCCATCACGTTTCAGAACTATTTCCGCCTGTACGAAAAACTGGCCGGCATGACCGGTACGGCCGATACCGAGGCCCCGGAGTTTCATCAGATTTACGGCCTCGAAGTTGTCGTCATTCCGCCCAATAGGCCCATGGTCCGCCAAGATCTCGGTGATCTCGTCTACCTCACCGTTCGTGAGAAATACGGCGCCATCATCGAGGATATCCGCGAGTGCGTGAAACGCGGCCAACCGGTGCTGGTGGGGACTACATCCATCGAAAACTCGGAACTCTTGGCGACTTTCCTCCGTAAGGAAGGCATTCCGCATCAGGTGCTGAACGCCAAGCATCACGAGCAGGAAGCTCATATCATTGCGCAAGCCGGTCAGCCCGGTGCGGTCACTATTGCGACCAACATGGCGGGCCGCGGCACCGACATCGTTCTCGGCGGCAGCCTGGAAGAGGATTTGGCGGCTATCGATCCCAGCGATCAGGGGTCCGTCGCTCGCTTGAAAGAGGAGTGGAAAGTCCGTCACGCTCAGGTTGTGGAAGCAGGCGGCTTGCACGTCATCGGATCGGAGCGGCATGAATCTCGGCGCATTGATAACCAGTTGCGGGGACGGTCCGGACGGCAGGGTGACCCCGGCTCATCACGGTTTTATTTGTCCTTGGAAGATCCCTTGATGCGGATTTTCGCTTCCGATCGGGTGGCCGTGCTCATGCAAAAGCTGGGAATGAAGGAAGGCGAGGCGATCGAACACCCATGGGTGACACGGGCGATCGAGAGCGCTCAACGCAAGGTCGAAGCGCGCAATTTCGACATCCGCAAGCAGTTGCTGGACTATGACAACGTCGCCAACGATCAGCGCAAGGTGGTTTATCACATGCGTGACGAACTGATGGAGGCGGACGATATTTCCGAGGCGATCACGAACATGCGTCGGGACGTTGTCGGCCAGATATTCACCCAGTTCATTCCGCCGCACACCCTGGAAGAGCAGTGGGACGTCAAGGGGCTGGAAGACACGCTATTGCGGGAGCTCGGATCGAAGCTGCCGGCGCAACAATGGCTGGATGAAGATTCGCGGCTGGATGAGGACCGCCTTCTCCAGAAAATCATCGATCAGTTGGATGCGGTTTATCAGGCAAAGAGTGCCGTTATAGGCGAATCGGTCATGCGTCATTTCGAGAAAACGGTGATGCTGCAAGTTCTCGATAACGCCTGGAAAGAGCATTTGGCGGCCATGGACCATTTGCGCCAGGGCATCCATCTACGCGGTTATGCGCAGAAGGATCCGAAGCAGGAATACAAGCGCGAAGCGTTCGAGATGTTCACCTCCATGCTGGACGGGATTAAACACGAGGTGATCGGCATCGTATCCAAGGTTCAGGTGCACAGCGAAGAGGAAGTCAATGTCATGGAGGAACAGCGCCGCGCCGTACCTCAAGAAATGCATTTCGAACATGCCGAGGCACACGCACTGACTGCGGAACCCGAAGAGGCGGAGGTCGAGGAAAAGCCGGTTAAACCACGGCCCGCACAACCTTATATCCGGGACGTCGCCAAAGTGGGCCGTAACGAGCCTTGCCCTTGCGGTTCCGGGAAGAAATTTAAGCACTGCCACGGCAAATTGGATTGAAATCGCCACGTATGAGCGTCTTGAGCGAAGAGTTGACCCTGCCAACCGTAAAAGGCGTCCGGCTCGGTGCGGCGTGTGCCGGCATCAAGCGGAGCGATCGTGACGATATCGTGGTGATCGAAGCAGCCGAAGGGTCTACCTGTGCGGCCGTTTTTACCCGAAATGCCTTTTGCGCCGCGCCGGTGATCGTGGCGAGAGATCATCTCGGACACCATCCATGCTGGCTCTTGGTCAATTCCGGGAATGCCAATGCCGGAACCGGCCTGCGAGGGCTGGACGATGCTCGTCGGACCTGCCGGACGCTCGGCCGGCTGACCGGCGCGGCGGCCGAGCAGGTGCTTCCTTTCTCGACCGGTGTAATCGGCGAATATCTTCCGGTGGAAAAGATCGAATCGGCTTTGCCCAAAGCCCTGAGCGCCTTGGACGAGGCGGGATGGACGCGCGCGGCAAGGGCCATCATGACGACCGATACGCGGCCTAAAGGTGCAAGCCGGACTGTCAATCTGGCTGGAGTGTCGGTGACCGTCACCGGCATTGCTAAAGGCGCCGGCATGATTCACCCCGATATGGCCACCATGCTGGCTTTCATTGCCACCGACGCGAAGGTTGAGCCGGCTAGTTTGCAGGCTTGCTTGAGCGACGCCGTCGACGGTTCTTTTAATTTGATCACGGTGGACGGCGATACCTCGACTAACGACGCCTGCGTTCTGTTCGCAACAGGCGGGGCCGGTAATCCAGAACTTAGCCGGCAAAGCGTGGATTTCCCTCTCCTGGCCCGAGCGGTTCGGGAGGTTTGCGAAGACTTGGCTGAAGCCATCGTGCGGGACGGCGAAGGCGCCACCAAGTTGATACGGATAGAGGTCCAAGAGGCTAGGGATGAAGCTGAAGCGCGGAATGTGGCCAAGACTATCGCCCATTCGCCTCTGGTCAAAACCGCTTTTTTCGCCAGCGATCCGAACTGGGGCCGGATTTTGGCTGCGATCGGTCGTTCAGGCTGCGCCGATCTCGATATATCGGGCGTTTCTATATGGTTGGGGAACGTGCTGATCGTGGAAAATGGAGGACGCGCCATGAGCTACACCGAGGAGGCCGGGAGAGTCGTGATGTCTGAGAATGACATCCTGATTCGCGTCGTGCTGGGGAGGGGGAGCGCGCATCAGCGTGTCCTGACGTGTGATCTCTCTTACGATTACGTCCGCATCAACGCGGAATATCGAACCTAGTCGAGGCTGAACGTATCCCGGTGAGCGGTTGCTCCGAGTTGCATGTAGCCGCCGGTGTCATCCGGAACGGACTCGGCCAAATTCTCATTGCGCGGCGCCTCGCCCACGTCCATCAAGGGGATCTTTGGGAGTTTCCGGGAGGCAAGCTGGAAGCCGGCGAAACCGCAAAGGAAGCTTTGTCCAGAGAAATCCGCGAGGAGCTTAACCTCGAAGTGATAGAGGCATCGCCCCTGATTCGGATTCGTCACGCTTATCCGGAGCGTTGCGTACTGCTGGATGTGTGGCGGGTGGACCGGTTCGAGGGGACGCCGATCGGCATGCAGGGACAGCCGATTCGTTGGGTTTCGCCAGACGAATTGCCCGGCTTCGCATTTCCGGCCGCGAATCGCCCCATCGTAACGGCTGCCAGACTTCCCGATCAGTATGCGATTCTGGACGATGAATCGGGCGATGAGGCGCTTTTGCGCGAGCGTTTGCACCATCTGGTGTCGCGCAGGGTCGGTTTGATCCAATTACGGGCGCGCCGATTGGGTGTGCACCAATACGAGGCGTTGGCGCATTATGCTGTGGAGTACTGCCGGGAACGGGGCGCGATCCTACTTCTGAATGCGGATCCGTGCTGGGTGGTCGGGACGTCCGCCGCGGGGCTTCATCTTACGGCACAAAGACTGATGAGCTTGAGTGAACGGCCATTGGAGAAAGCCCGGTGGGTTGCCGCATCTTGTCACAATCTCGGTGAACTGAAACACGCGGAGCGAATCGGCGTCGATCTGGCCGTTCTTGCCCCTGTGCTGTCCACGCCCACCCACCCCCATGCCGTGCCGCTAGGATGGATAACTTTTGCCGAGTTGGTGGATCAGGTAAATATTCCGGTCTTCGCTTTGGGGGGGGTGTCTCCAGCGGATGTGGACGTTGCAAAGTCCCATGGGGCTCAGGGCGTGGCGGGAATTCGCGGATTTCTTCCGTAAACGGCACTGAAATGGGTCGTATGCACATTAATGGTGCGTTTTTGTTTTGCGAACAAGTTGTTGCACTATTGTAATTCCGGGAGATAACAGCGTTTTTCTATTGGTACAATTTTTGTTTAATTACCCGCTTGAGATTTTTACAACCCTAATATTCGGGAGATAAAGAATGACGCCACAAGATGTACTTCAGCTGATGAAGGAAAAGGAGGTCAAATACGTTGATTTGCGGTTTGCCGACACTCGGGGCAAGGAACAGCATGTTTCCATTCCGGCGCACAGTGTGGACGAGGACATGTTCGAAGACGGCAAGATGTTCGACGGTTCGTCTATTGCGGGCTGGAAGAGCATCAACGAGTCGGACATGATCCTGATGCCTGATCCGACGACGGCGGTTATCGATCCGTTTTTCGACGATCCAACCCTGATTTTGCGCTGCGATATCGTCGAGCCCTCTACCATGCAGGGTTATGAGCGCGATCCTCGCTCCATCGCCAAACGTGCTGAAGCTTACATGAGATCCACGGGCATCGCGGATACCGCGCTGTTCGGGCCAGAAAACGAATTCTTCGTATTCGACGATGTGCGCTGGGGCGTTTCCATGCAGGGTTCGTTCTATAAAGTCGATTCCGAAGAAGCCAGTTGGAACACCGAAAAAGTTTACGAAGACGGCAACATCGGCCATCGTCCCGGCATCAAGGGCGGCTATTTTCCGGTGCCGCCCGTTGACTCCATGCAGGACTTGCGCGCGGCCATGTGCAATACGCTGGAAGAAATGGGGCTGATCGTCGAGGTTCATCACCACGAGGTGGCGACCGCCGGACAGTGCGAAATCGGCGTCAAGTTCGGTACGTTGGTCCGGAAGGCGGATGAGGTGCTTACCCTCAAATACGTGGTACACAATGTCGCTCACGCTTACGGCAAGACCGCGACCTTCATGCCGAAGCCGCTGGTCGGCGACAACGGCAACGGCATGCATGTTCATCAATCACTGTCCAAGGGTGGCGTGAACTTGTTTACCGGTGATTTGTATGGCGGCCTTTCTGAGTTGGCGCTGTTTTACATTGGCGGCATTATCAAGCATGCGAGAGCGTTGAATGCCTTCTGCAACCCGTCCACCAACAGCTACAAACGCTTGGTGCCGGGGTTCGAGGCGCCGGTCATGTTGGCTTATTCCGCCCGCAACCGATCGGCATCGATCCGCGTTCCGTATGTCACTAATCCGAAAGCGCGCCGCATTGAGGTTCGTTTCCCTGATTCCACCGCCAATCCATATTTTGCTTTCGCAGCCATGCTGATGGCCGGTCTCGACGGTATCCAAAACAAGATTCACCCGGGCGACGCCATGGACAAGGATCTTTACGATTTGCCGCCGGAAGAGGAGAAGAGCATTCCGCAGGTTTGTCATGCGTTTGATATGGCGCTGGATGCATTGAGTGCGGATCGCGAATTCCTGACTCGCGGCGGCGTCTTCACCAATGATGCGATCGATGCGTACATCGACCTCAAGATGCAGGAAGTCACCCGTCTGCGCATGAGCACGCATCCGGTTGAATACGATATGTATTACAGCCTCTAAACGGCTATTCGGCCCGAATCTGAAAACGCCCCTTTATGGGGCGTTTTTTTTTGTTCGGGTATTTTCCAAATCCGAGACGCTATAGAGAGCTCGCGTAAAGAGTAGTCTGGCGATTCATTCGGCTAAACAAGGCTGTCTATCCCAGTGACAAGTCCGAAAGGGCGAATGTGAAGCTCAAAAGTGACTGGCTCGGGCAGTAGCGCCTTTGTCGAGTGTTGGATTATCTATATTGGTCAATTCCGAAATAACTTCAAATGGAACAGATGTTTCAGCAAATCGGTCTAATATGCACCAAAATGGTGCGCATTGCCTGAGGTTCTGTGGCCGCGAGTGTCCGCTGCCGAGTTCTATAGGTCTTGAGGCACCTACAATCAAGCGCAGCTTGCATGGACAATTGGCCTCCATCTTGCTTTTCAAATCGTAATGAATAACCCAGATCCCATTCCACTATATCAACGCATCCTCGATCATTTAACGGACGCCGTGTTGGTTTTCGATCCCGCGTACCGCCTGATTTATATCAATGTGGCCGGGGAAATGTTGTTCGCAGTGAGTGCACGACAGGTTCTGGGTTCGGGGGCCAAAGAGCTTTTCTTTCTATACGATCAGAACATCGAGAAAGATTTGAAACGAACCTTGCAACAGGGTGAATCGTTGACCAAGCGAAATTTGTCGTTGGGTCTTCCGTCTCAAGCTATTACGGTCAATTTCACGATCACGCCGATGCTGGAGCAGGATAAACCGGTCGCCGCATTGGTGCAGATTGAACAGGTGGATCGGCATTTGCGCATCTCCATGGAAGAGCAGCTTCTGGCGCAGCAGAACGCCGCTCGCATGCTGTTGCGGGGATTGGCCCACGAAATAAAGAACCCTTTGGGCGGTCTGCGCGGTGCGGCGCAGTTGCTCGACAGGGAGTTGGTCGAAGAAGAGATGCGGGAGTATACGAAAATCATCATGGAGGAATCCGACCGCCTGCAATCGCTGGTCGACAGGATGCTTGAGCCCAACAAACCGCCGCGGAAAAGCCGGCTCAATATCCACCGGGTACTCGAGAGAGTGCGTCAGTTGGTGCAGGTGGAGGCTCCTCCAAGCGTCGTCATCGAAAGAGACTACGACCCGAGTTTGCCGTTGGTGAATGGCGATAGCGATCAGCTGATTCAAGCGATCTTGAACATCGTGCGCAACGCGGCGCAGGCGGTAGGGAAGAAAGGGCACATCCTGATTCGCACGCGCATCCATCGACAAGTGACCATTGGTCATAGGCGCAACCCGATGGCCGTCAAGATCGACATCATCGATGATGGTCCGGGTATCAAGCCGGAGTTGCTCGGTCAGATTTTTTACCCGATGGTAACCGGGCGCGCTGACGGTACCGGTTTAGGCCTGTCGATCGCACAGTCCTTGATCAATCAGCATGGTGGATTGGTCGAGTGCTCGAGTTCCCCGGGCAACACGGTTTTTTCTATTTTCCTGCCTTTGGAGAAGGACCATGAGTAGTTCAGCCCAAGTATGGGTGGTTGATGATGATCGCTCGATCCGCTGGGTCTTGGAAAAGGCCTTGCAAAAGGCATCGATACACGCGCGCTGTTTTTCGAACGCCGGCGGATTGCTCGATGCTCTCGATCAGGGCAAGCCCGATGCCATATTGACCGATATTCGGATGCCGGGCATGGATGGGCTGGAGCTTTTGCGGCAGCTGCAGATCAAGCATCCGCAACTTCCCATCATCATCATGACGGCGCACTCGGATCTGGAGAGCGCGGTCTCGGCATTCCACGGCGGCGCGTTCGAATATCTGCCGAAGCCGTTCGATGTGGACGATGCCGTTGATCTGGTGCAGCGTGCATGCGCACAAAGTCAGCGCGCGCGGCAAGAGCAAGGTCCGCCCGAGGTGGCCGAGGAAACGCCCGAAATCATCGGGGAGGCGCCGGCCATGCAAGAGGTTTTTCGCGCCATCGCGCGACTCGCCCGCTCCCACATCACCGTTCTGATTAACGGCGAATCGGGGACCGGGAAAGAGTTGGTTGCGCGGGCGCTGCACCGCCATAGCCCACGGGCCGACAAGCCTTTTATCGCCCTCAATATGGCGGCGATCCCCCGTGATCTGCTGGAATCCGAATTGTTCGGCCACGAACGCGGTGCGTTTACCGGCGCGCAGGCTCGCCGCGCCGGGCGTTTCGAACAAGCCGACGGAGGCACGTTGTTCTTGGACGAGATCGGCGATATGCCCGCGGATTTGCAGACCCGTTTGTTGCGCGTGTTGGCCGACGGCGAGTTTTTTCCCGTTGGTGCGCACGCACCGGTCAAGGTGGACGTCCGCATTATTGCCGCCACTCATCAAAATCTGGATACGCTTGTCGCCGAAGGCCGTTTCCGGGAGGACTTGTTCCACAGGTTGAACGTCATCCGCATTCACCTCCCGCCCTTGCGGGAGCGTCGCCAGGATATTCCTTTATTGCTGAACCATTTCCTCAAGGAGGCCAGTCAAGAGCTGAAGGTGGAAACAAAAGTCTTGTTGCCGGATGTGGAGGACTATCTTTGTCGCCTCGATTGGCCGGGCAACGTGCGTCAGTTGGAGAATACCTGTCGCTGGATCACGGTTATGGCGGCGGGCAAGGAGGTTCATCTGGACGATCTGCCGCCGGAATTACTGAGTGTTAAGGCGAGTACCTCTACTGTCGTCGACAGTTGGGAAGATTGTTTCCGGCAATGGGTCGATAAGCGCTTGAGGCGTGGGGATAGAAATGTCGCAAAGGAAGCTATAGATTCAGCCGAAGGGATTTTGATCGCCACGGCGTTACAATTCACCCGCGGGCGTCGCCAGGAAGCAGCAAAGTTATTAGGTTACGGCCGCAATACATTGACACGAAAGATCAGCGAGCTGAGTCTGGACGTGTAAGAAATCGAGTACCGGCAAGCTTATCGTCAACAGCTCCGGCTTTGATGCGATAATCGCCCCTTTCCGGCTTTGTCGTCTGCGGACAGCCGCAGAGGAACGACGAGCTTTTCGTGCCCAATCTGAAATTGCCAAATAAGCGGACCGACTATGCCAAACCGAAGTCTTGTGAATAGTAAGCGAAAACCGTGGTTGACCGAGCTGCCTGCCTTGGGGTTGAAGGCCAAGGATTTGGCCGTGGACATCCGCCGTCATTTCAGCTACACGCTCGGCCGCGACAAGTACTGCGCATCCGCGCACTATGCCTACACGGCGGTCGCTTTGACGGTCCGCGACCGCTTGATGGAGCGGTGGAAGAATACGCATTACGCCTATGAGGAAGCGGACTGCAAGCGTGCTTACTATTTATCCATGGAATTCTTGATGGGGCGGACCTTGAGTAACGCCACGCTCAATCTCGGGATCGACGATCCTCTGCACGAAACTTTACACGACCTGGGGCTGGATCTAGAGGAGATCGTCGAGAGCGAGCAAGATGCCGGATTGGGTAACGGCGGGCTGGGTCGGCTGGCTGCTTGTTTCGTAGATAGCTGTGCGACGCTGCAGTTGCCGGTGATGGGCTACGGCATCCGTTACGAATATGGCATGTTTCGGCAAAACATCGAGGATGGCCATCAGGTCGAGGAGCCCGATCATTGGCTGCGGAACGGCCACGTCTGGGAGCTGGAGCGTCCGGAACTGACGGTGCGGATACGTTTCGGCGGGCGGACGGATACTTATGGCGGCGACGAATCCCACCCGAGGAGGCGCTGGGTGGATACCCACGATGTGCTCGCAGTCCCGTACGACATCCCGATTCCCGGTTACAAGAACGGTACGGTTAACACGCTGCGCCTGTGGAAAGCGGCTGCCACGGATGAATTCGATCTACAAGACTTCAATGCCGGAGATTACACCGAAGCGGTCCGTTCCAAGAACATGGCGGAAAACATCACCATGGTGTTGTATCCCAATGATGCAAGCGAGAACGGAAAGGAGTTGAGGCTACGCCAGCAATACTTTTTGGCTTCGGCCAGTCTTCAGGACGTCATCCGCAAATGGGTGCTGGTGCATGGCGAGGACTTCAGTCGGTTTGCGGAAAAGAATTGTTTTCAGCTCAACGACACCCATCCGAGTATTGCCGTAGCCGAGCTGATGCGCCTTTTGATGGACGAGCATGGGTTGCATTGGGATGAGGCTTGGGCCATCACCTCGCGTACCATGGCTTATACCAATCACACACTGCTTCCGGAAGCCTTGGAGAAATGGCCGGTGCGCCTGTTCCGGCAATTGTTGCCGCGGTTGCTGGAAATCATTTTCGACATCAACGCGCGATTCTTGGGTGAGGTCGCCAACCGCTGGCCGGGCGATCTAGACCGATTGGCGCGGATGTCCCTGATCGAGGAAGGCTGGGAGCAACAGGTTCGCATGGCTTACCTGGCCATCGTCGGGAGCTTTTCGGTCAACGGGGTGGCGGAGCTTCACTCCAATCTGCTCATGCAAGGGCTGTTTCGCGATTTTTACGAACTGTGGCCGAATAAGTTCAACAACAAGACCAACGGTATTACGCCTCGCCGCTGGCTGGCCGGGTGTAATCCCAAGCTTGCCTCGTTGATCACGGAAACGATAGGCGAGGGTTGGTTGACCGATCTGTCCCAACTCGGCAAGCTGGCCGCATATGCCGATGATTCTGCGTTTCGCCAACGCTGGAGGGAAATCAAGCGCCATAACAAGGAGCGTCTCTTACGCTATAAGAAAGCGGAGCTGGGCGTGGATATCGAACTGGATGCGCTGTTCGACGTTCAGGTTAAACGGATACACGAATACAAGCGCCAGTTGCTCAACGTACTTCATGTCATTCACCTCTATGACCGCATTAAGCGCGGCGATACGGCCAATTGGACGCCGAGGTGCGTCCTATTCGGCGGCAAGGCGGCACCGGGCTATGCCATGGCGAAGCGAATCATCAAATTGATCAGTAATGTGTCCAACGTGATCGATCGCGATGCTGCGGCCGGCGATCTGCTCAAGGTGGCCTTCCTGCCCAATTACCGGGTGACTGCGATGGAATACATTTGTCCCGGCACCGATCTTTCCGAACAGATTTCGACCGCGGGTAAGGAAGCGTCCGGTACCGGCAACATGAAGTTCATGCTGAATGGGGCGCTGACTATCGGTACTCTCGATGGCGCCAATATCGAGATTCGTCAGGAAGCGGGGGCCGAGAATTTCTTCCTGTTCGGCCTCACCGCCGAGGAGGTGGAGGCGAGGCGAGGCCAGTACAATCCCGAGTCCGTCATAAACGGCAATGACGATCTGCGCCGGGTGATGCATCTCTTGGAAAGCGGGCACTTCAACCAATTCGAACCGGGAATTTTCGATCCCATCATCCATGCCATAAAAAGCCCGCACGATCCTTGGATGACGGCTGCCGACTTTCAAAGTTATGTAGAAGCTCAGAGGCGTGCGGCCGCCGCTTATCTCGATCAAGAGCAGTGGACAAGAATGAGCATCCTAAACTGCGCTGCTGGCGGCAAGTTTTCCACCGACCGCACGATTTCGGAGTACAACCGCGACATTTGGAAACTGGAGCCGGTCCGCCCTCGGTGTGAATAAGTCCTAACGTGTTCCACATCGTCCTTTACGAGCCGGAAATACCGCCGAACACAGGGAATATTATCCGTCTCTGCGCCAACACGGGCGCTTGGCTGCACCTCATTCATCCCTTGGGCTTCCGGCTTGATGACGCCAGGTTGCGGCGCGCCGGCCTCGATTATCGGGAATGGGCAGATGTGCGGGAATACGGGGGACTGGATGAATTCTTGGAACGGGTTCGGCCGGAGCGGCTATTCGCGCTCAGCACCAAAGGGCGGCGCTGCTACGCGGATGCCGACTTCCGCCCGAATGACGCCTTGCTGTTCGGTCCGGAGTCCAGGGGATTGCCGGAAACCTTGCTGGCTTCCTTGCCGAAGCCGCGCCTTCTTTATGTGCCCATGAAACCGGAAAGCCGCAGCCTGAATCTGTCCAATACCGTAGCGTTGGTGCTTTACGAAGCATGGCGGCAGAACGGCTTTTCGGGAGCGATTGAACGGGGTTGACCGAAGCAGGCTCAACCGGCCAAGGCTTCCGGCTTCTGTTCTCTCAGGAGCAGATTGTTGACGGCCTCTAAAGGCGCGAGCCCTTCGTAAAGGATTTTGTAGGTCTGTTCGGTAATCGGCATCTCGATCCCGAGACTTTGCGCCAGTTGGTAAATAACCTTCGTAGTAAGAATCCCTTCGATTTCTTGGCCGATTTCGGCCGCGACTTGCTCTCGCGGGAGTCCTTTGCCGAGCCCGAGGCCGAAGCGCCGGTTTCGAGACTGGTTGTCGGTGCAGGTCAAAATGAGATCGCCGACACCGGCAAGCCCCATGAAGGTTTCCGGTTTGCCGCCTAATGCCAAACCCAAGCGCATCATCTCGGCGAGTCCGCGGGTTATCAGCGCCGCACGCGAGTTGGCGCCGAAGCCCAGGCCGTCGGCGACCCCGGCGGCGATAGCCAGTACGTTCTTGGTCGCCCCGCCCAACTGAACGCCGATGATGTCTTCGGTGGTGTATGCGCGGAATCGGTTGTTATGAAGCAGCCCCGCCAGCATTTTGGCGAATTCGATCTCCCGTGACGCTACCGTAATGGCGGTCGGGAGATTGGCGGCCAAGTCGCGGGCGAAGCTTGGGCCGGACAGCACGGCGGCGGGAATGTCGGGTCCCAGAACGTCCTCCGTGACTTGGTGCAAAAGCTTTCCGCTTTGCAGTTCCAGACCTTTCGTGGCCCATGCGATCTTGGATTCCGGGGTGAGATGCGGTGCCAGGTCCATCAGGAGGTTTCTAAATGCATGGCTGGGCACCGCAACTACGAGAATTTCCGCGGTCTTAACGGCTTCTTCCAGATTCGCGACGACTCGGAGGTTGTCGGGAAAGCGCGCACCGGGTAAATAGCGCTCGTTGCACCGGGCGGCGTTGAGTTTGGCCAAATGTTCGGGGTGATGCCCCCAAAGCACAGTGGGATGGCCGTTGCGGGCTATCAAAAGGGCTAGGGCTGTGCCCCATGAGCCCGCGCCGAGAACTGATACAGCTGTCATGTGGACGATTGCGGACTATCCCGTTAATGGCTTGTGGGGGCGGAGCCCTGCTGCTGTTGCATCTGCTGCATGTACAAGGCGTCGAAATTGATGGGGGCAAGGAGCATGGGCGGGAAACCGCCCTTGGTCACGAGATCGGAAACGGCCTCGCGCGCATACGGAAAGAGAACGTTCGGACAGTAGCTACCGATCAGAGGGCCGAGTTCTTGATCGTCGAAGCCCGCCATCGCGAAAATCCCCGCTTGGCAGACTTCCACCAAATAAGCGGTTTTTTCGCCGAGTTTAACGGTTACCGTCGTGGTGAGACTGACCTCGTACAGATTTTCCTGAAGCTTTTGCGCATTGCTCGACAGGTTGAATTCGACCTTCGGTTCCCATTTGAGCGTGAATACCTCCGGCGAATTCGGCGTCTCGAAAGAGACATCCTTAACGTAAATCTTTTGCAGGACGAACTGTCTTTCTGGCTGAGTGGTTTCTTCGGCCATGGATAATCCTTATTTGTTTCGTAAGCTTGGAAAAATCGGGAGAGGGCGAATTACTTGCTATTCCGCTTCTTAACGACGGGGTATTTTTGGTCTTCCCATGCGAGCATGCCGCCTTTCATTTCAAACACTCGGGTGAAGCCTAAACCGGTCAGTTTCTTGCAGGCCTGGGGAGATCGCGTGCCGGACTGGCAGGTTACGATGACGGGATTTTGTTTGTATGCCTCCAATTCCTGTGCTCGTTCCTCGAGTTTGCCCAAGGGAATGAATTTCGCATTTTCGATATGGCCGTTGGCATGTTCGTGCGGTTCGCGGACATCGATAATGATGGTGTTTTCATCATTCATCAGGTTTACGGCTTCCGTCGGCGAGATTACTTTGTGTTTACGGAAGGCGCTGTCGATAAAATCCTGAATCAGCAAAATCGTAACAATGAGCAAACCGCTGGCCATGATCCAGTGATTGCCCAGGAATTCCAACAGGCGGTCGGGTGTGACAGTCATAGAGAAAATTCGGCTCCAACTAATGATGACAAAATACTTCTTTCATCAGCTTGATCAGCTGCAGTGTGCGCTCGTCGTCAACGTAATAGTACACGCGGTTAGCGTCTTTCTTACAGGCGAGAATACCTTTATCGCGCAGAATGCCCAGATGCTGAGAGATATTGCTCTGAGTCGTGCCGACCTGCTCGACGATGTCCTGAACGCTGACTTTATTGTTCCCCAAAGTGCATAAAATCTTGAGTCGCAGCGGATGGGACATGGCTTTCAGGCAATAGGCAGCCTGCGCGATATCGGCATCTTCCGTAATCAGTATCTCGTTTGGTTTGGTCATCGGAGGCTTCGCATTGTAAGAGTTTGTGCGCTCTTTAGCCGCGATTGCTCGAGCAACACGGGGTTGCAAAAAAAAGTTAAAATACCACTCCGTTTTTCCCTTTGCCTAAGCCCATGGCGCCTCATTCTCAAATTCATATTTATCCGGCGATATTGAGTTCGAGGTCTTTTCCTTTCCGCGAAAGCGGCCGCTTGGCCATTGGGACATACTGATTTTTTCTGCGGGAAGCAACAAAGCCTTTATTGCCAGGCAAACGCGCAAAAACCGAGAGGGAGATTATACTTTGAAGTTGAATCGTCCTAAACCTGTTGTCCTCATCATTCTGGACGGTTTTGGTTACAGCGAAACCAAAGACCATAACGCTATCGCTCTTGCAAGAACCCCGACATGGACGAAGCTGTGGAATACTTGCGCGCATACGTTGCTCGATTGCTCCGGTGAAGTCGTCGGCTTGCCCGACGATCAAATGGGCAATTCCGAGGTGGGACATTTGCATTTAGGGGCGGGTCGACTTATCAATCAGGATTTTACGTTGATCAGTAAAGCGGCTAGGGACCGTTCGTTTTACACCAATCCCGTTCTACGCGAAGCCGTGGACAAGGCCCTTCGGAACGATAAGGCACTCCATATTTTAGGACTGCTGTCGCCCGGCGGCGTTCACAGCCACGAAATTCACATTCATGCAATGGCGGAGCTCGCGGTTAGGAAGGGGCTGAGAAAGGTCTATGTGCATGCCTTTCTGGATGGGCGAGATACCCCACCCAAGAGCGCAGGCGACCCGATACGCAGAATGGATTCGAAGTTCGAAGAACTGGGGGCAGGGCGGATTGCATCCATTATTGGCCGTTTTTACGCGATGGATCGCGATAATCGCTGGGACCGTATCCAGCAGGCATACGACCTTATCGTGCAAGGAAAAGCCGATTACCGCACGGAAACGGCGATCGAGGGCTTGACGCTGGCTTACGAGCGGGGTGAGTCCGACGAGTTCGTCAAAGCGACTTCAATCGTTCCGGACGGCGAAGCGCCGATTACTCTCAAGGACGGCGATGTCGTGATATTCATGAATTTTCGGGCCGATCGCGCCCGAGAGCTGACGCGCGCACTCAACGAGGCCGATTTCGTGGGGTTTCAACGCGAGGTCGTTCCGAAGCTGGGTGGGTTTGTTACATTGACGGAATATCATCAAGACTTTACGTTTCCCGTCGCTTATCCGCCGCAAGACGTGACCAACAGCCTGGGCGAAGTCTTGTCGAAGCATGGTCTAAAGCAGTTGCGGTTGGCCGAGACTGAAAAGTACGCTCACGTTACGTTTTTCTTTAACGGCGGAGTAGAAACGCCCTTTCCCGGAGAAACGCGCATCTTGGTGCCGTCGCCCAAGGTCAAGACCTACGATCAGAAGCCGGAAATGAGTGCTCCTGAAGTGACGGATGAATTGGTCAAGGCGATCGAGTCCGGCGAGTACGACGTCATCATCTGTAACTACGCCAATGGGGATATGGTTGGTCATACTGGTAACCTGGACGCATCGATTCGGGCCGTGGAGGCTTTGGATGAGGCATTGGGTCGAGTCGTCGAGGCTCTCGACAAGGTCGGGGGCGAAATGCTGATTACGGCAGATCATGGCAATGTCGAGCAAATGATCGATCCTTCGACCGGCGAAGTTCAGACCGCGCACTCGGTTAATCCCGTGCCGCTCGTGTATAAAGGCAAAGCCGGTAGGTTAAGCGACGGAGGCGGTCTGGCCGATGTCGCGCCGACATTGCTCGCGATTATCGGGCTTGAAAAGCCGGCGGAGATGACGGGGCGATCATTGCTGATTTGAGGTTTGCCGTTTTGTCCTGTCACCGAGTCGCGCGAGTTTTCTGCCTGGCTCTAGCATTCAAAATGCCTTTCGCGGCGGCGGTCTCGGAACCAAAGGATCGTTTGGATGAACTAACTACGGTTCGGGAGCGTATTAAGACGGTCCAGAAGTCCAGGGACGCTCTAGAGTCGCGCAGACGAGCTCTGGTCGGGCAATTGAGCGGTATCGAGCGGGACTACGGACGTCTGGCAAAACGGCTTAAAGAGCTCGAGATTCAAGCGCAAGCCCAATTGCGGCATTTGAACGATTTGGAACGCCAATGCAGTGAGTTGCGGGCGGCAGTGAAAGCGCAATATAAAACATTGACAGGACAAGCTCGTGCGGCCTATGCCGCCGGCCGGCAAGATTGGCTGAAGCTGGTGTTGGATCAGGAAGACCCACGCCAGCTCAGTCGCGTGCTAGCTTATTACAATTATCTGAGTCAAGCTCGATTCTCGCTGCTGAGGGAGATGCAAAAGGATTTAACAACCGTTTCGCAATTGCAGCAGCAAGCGTCGGCCGAAGCGGCGAAGCTTCAATCCACTCGTGAGCAGGTAGCAAAAGATCGCCTCGAGTTGGATAAGTTCCGACAATCCCGACGCGAGGTTTTGGCCGACTTGGAACATAGCCTTCAGGATAAGGACGCCCAGCTGAGGCGGCTCCAGGAGGATGAAGAGCGCCTGCAAGATCTCGTTGCCGCCATTCGGCCTTTGTCGGACGACTCGGCGCGAGATCGGTCAGCCAGCAAAGGACCCTTTTCCGCCCTTTATGGTCAGTTAACATATCCGACGAAGGGTTCACTGCTTGAGTCGTTCGGCAGTCCGCGAGCGAGTGGCCGTTGGGATGGTGTCGTTATACGAGCACCGGAGGGCGCGCCGGTACATGCCGTTGCGGCGGGGAGGGTGGCATACTCCGATTGGTTGCGGGGCTATGGCTTGTTGACCATTATCGATCACGGCGAGGGATATATGAGTCTCTACGCTTTCAATCAGAGTTTGTATAAGAATGTCGGGGACTCGGTGAACGGCGGTGATATCATCGCTACAGTCGGTGCCAGCGGCGGCCGTGCGGAGTCCGGACTTTATTTTGGCATTCGCGAAAAAGGAAGACCGGTGAATCCTATGTTATGGTGCAGTCACAAAGACTGACTTTTTACGGATTGATTTATGAGGCCTTATCCAGGGCGTTTTTGGTTGTAGGAAAATCTATGTTGCGACAAAGAAATTTTCTGGTTCTTATCTTTGGCGTTCTGCTCGGCATTTTGATCAGTACGGGCAGTAGCGTCCTCGCCGAGCGGGAGGCCAGTGGCGATACAAATGCAATCCCCTTCGAAGGATTGAAAACCTTTTCGGAGGTTTATGGACGCATACGCCAGGATTACGTAGAGCCGGTAACGGACCAGAAATTGTTGGAAGACGCCATTCGCGGAATGCTCGCTGGTCTCGATCCGCATTCAGCGTATTTGGATCAGGAGCAGTATAACGAGCTGAAGGTCGGTACTACCGGACAGTTCGGCGGCTTGGGTATCGAGGTCGGAATGGAAAACGGTTTCGTGAAGGTCATCGCGCCTATCGACGATACCCCCGCGCAGAAGGCTGGCATAAAAGCCGGCGACCTCATTATCCGGTTGGACGACAAGCCGGTAAAAGGCATGAGCCTGAACGACGCGGTTAAAATGATGCGTGGCGAGCCGGGTAGCGAGATCGTGTTGACCATAGTTCGCGAGGGTGTCGAGCAGCCGCTGAAGGTTAAAATCGTACGCGACGTCATCAAGGTCAAAAGCGTAAAGAGCCGGCTTCTTGAGGAAGGATACGGCTATGTTCGCATTACGAGCTTTCAGTCCAAGACTGGAGACAATGTCATCGAAGCCATCAGCGAGCTCAAAAAGAAAGGCGACTTGAAGGGCGTTGTGCTGGATCTTCGCAATAACCCCGGCGGAGTTCTCAATGCGGCGGTGGCGGTTAGCGATGCCTTCCTGGAGAGTGGCTTGATCGTTTATACCGATGGTCGTGTCGAAGACGCCAAGATGAGGTTCAGTGCGACTCCGAATGACGTTCTGAACGGTGCTCCAATCGTAGTGCTGATAAACTCCGGCTCCGCTTCGGCCTCGGAGATTGTGGCCGGTGCTTTGCAGGATCATGGACGCGCCATCATCATGGGCGAAAAGACCTTCGGCAAAGGTTCGGTGCAGACAATCTTACCGACCAGCAATGGCGGCGCGGTCAAACTGACCACGGCCCGCTATTACACGCCTTCCGGACGCTCCATTCAGGCGGAGGGCATCGCGCCGGACGTGCCGATCTCGAAAGTGAAGTTGGAAATGGCCGCCCAATCGGAGTTTTCTCCGATCAAGGAAGCCGATTTGGTAAACCATCTCGAGAATGGAACCGAGAAACCGCTCAAGAAGGACGAAACCAAAGCAGGGGATAAGAGTGAAGAGGCCTTGGCCCTGCAGGATTATCCGCTGAACGAAGCCCTTAATCTTCTAAAGGGTATCAATATCATGAAATACGGCCATAAAAAGAACTAAGCCGTGTCGGAGAATTGAAGCGCACCCCCGGCTTGACCGGGGGTATTGTTGTCGAGCGTATTTGAGTTGCCCGAGCTTCCCAGCTATTTACGCCGCCGAGAAAGCGGTTCTTTAACGTCTACGGCGGCTTGATATTTCACCGTGAACTCCTGCAATGCGGGCAGCAGTTCTTGCGCATTCGCGGAGCCGTTCGGTTCGAAGGCGTTTACGCCTACCCGACTCAGAAAAAACATCTGATCCCTGAGAAAGTCGCCGCGGGCGCGAAGCTCGCCGTTAAAACCGTAACGTTCCCGCAAAAGCCGAGCCAGAGAAAAGCTTCGGCCGTCTGTGAACTGGCGAAATTCCAAGACGATTATCGAGAAGTACTTAAGATCATCTGCAATTTCTTCGAGACTGTCGTCGCTGTTTAGGCGCAGCCCCAAGGGGACGCTGCAAGCGAGCAGGCGATCCCTTTCGTTCTTCCAGCGGAGCAGCGAAACCGTTACAGCCTGTTCCGGCAAGGCTTCGTCATCGCTCAAGTGCCGCCAGTCGTTTGCGACGATATGGCCGTCTTTAATTATCTCCATAAACTCGCCCCTGGAATGGTCGCATACCGATACGTCTAACCGTTTCAAGAAATGCCTCGTCTTCCAGTCGATGCTCTCGGTAAGTTTGGAAGATGGCTTCTATCGCATGGCAAACCTGGTCCTTGGCTACGGAGGGACCTAGGCGTTCACCGAGGGAAGCATCCTTTCCGGATGAGCCGCCCAGGGTAATCTGATACCACTCTTCCCCTTTTTTATCGACGCCCAAAATGCCGATATGACCGACGGTATGATGTCCGCAACCGTTCATGCAACCCGAGACATTGATCCGGATATCGCCTAGATCGTAGAGATAGTCCAAATTGTCGAAGATCTGCTGAATGCCGTTAGCGATAGGAATCGATGTCGCATTTGCCAATGAGCAAAAGTCGAGGCCGGGGCAGCAGATGATATCCGTCGCCGTGCCGATATTGGGTGTCGCCAGTTCAAGAGATTTAAGGCGCTGCCATAAGTCGTGCAAATCCGCCTGTTTAACGTCGGCCAGAACGAGATTCTGGGTGTGGGTGACTCGAATTTCGCCAAAGCTGTAATGGTCGGCTAAATCGGCAATTACGTCCATTTGGCTTGCGCTGAGATCTCCTGGGGGTTTTCCCGGCGTTTTCAGGGACACGAAGACGACCCGATAACCCGGCATTTTATGAGGGAAGGTGTTATGGCGGAACCAAGCGGCAAACTGGCTGTCGTGGGCGGTTTTTTCCGCAAACAAGGGATTGTCGGCTAGCGTCACGTAAGGCGGCGGTTGGAAGAACGTCTTGATCCGCTCGATTTCTTCAAGATCCAGGAGCAGGTCGTCCTTTATTGCAGCCCACTCGGCTTCGACCATTTCGGTAAACTTTTCCTTTCCCAGCTCTTTGACCAGGATCTTGATTCGCGCCTTGAATTTGTTGTCGCGACGTCCGAAGCGGTTGTAAACGCGGAGAATCGCTTCCAGATAAGACAGCAGGTGCTTTTTCTCGAGAAACGGGCGGATTGTCACGCCGATGATCGGTGTGCGCCCGAGGCCGCCGCCGACCAGAACTTCGAAACCTATCTCGTCCCGATCGTTCTTGACGAGCTGCAAACCGATGTCGTGTAGCTGGGTTGCGGCTCTATCCTTTGCCGCACCATTGACGGCAATCTTGAACTTGCGCGGCAGAAAGCTGAATTCCGGATGGAGGGTGGACCACTGCCGGATAATTTCGCAATAAGGGCGTGGGTCCTCGAGTTCGTCTCCGCCGACTCCCGCAAGATGATCGCTGGTGACGTTGCGGATGCAGTTGCCACTCGTCTGGATCGCATGCATCTGTACCGTAGCGAGTTCGCTCAGAACATCCGGCACGTCCTCGAGTTTCGGCCAATTGAACTGAATGTTCTGTCGCGTCGTGAAGTGGCCGTAACCCTTGTCATAGGTTCGCGCGATATGAGCCAACATCCGCAGTTGGCGCGATGAGAGCAGGCCATAAGGAATGGCAATGCGCAGCATCGGCGCGTGTTTTTGGATGTATAAACCATTCATCAAGCGAAGAGGCCGGTACTGATCTTCGCTGAGTTCTCCCTTCAAGAACCGCTCTGTTTGACCCCTGAATTGAGCGGCGCGCTCATTCACTAAGGTCTGGTCGTAATTGTCGTACTGGTACATATATGGAAGAAATCCGTCTGCCTAGGCGAGAGAAAAGCCTGAGTAATTCAGTAGGGAAAAACTATAACATGGAGCCGTTAATAGGAAAAAATAATAAAACTGGATATATCTATGAATTTACTTCATATCGACTCTGCCTGTAAACGCCGTTCTTCCGTCACAAGTGCACCTGAACCGAAGTGCGGAAAAAGTGCTTGGTTATTCATTCGCTAGCCCTTCTATATATATAATGCAGGGCTGTTTTGACTGGGGGGTCGTGCTGCTTGACGGCAGTGGCACAGACGTTTTTCAAAAACACCGAAGAGGGCTTAGCTTTGTTACGCGCATTCGTTTTACTTTCGCTGCTATTTCTTGTGCCCGGTTTGGCATCGGCCGAAGGATCGGAGGTCTTGGGGCTGACCGGTACCCAACGGGGCCTTTATTGCGTCTTGGTCTTCATCATCGCGTACGGGTTCGTGATGACCGAAGAGTTTACCCATTTGCGAAAATCCAAGCCGGTCATTCTTGCCGCCGGCATCATTTGGGCGCATGTGGCTTATCTGGCCGCCAGCAACAGCGTTCCATCGGAGAAGGTGCACAAGGCCTTCGAGCACGATCTCCGCGAGTATGCCGAGCTGTTTCTGTTCTTGTTGGTCGCTATGACCTACATCAATGCCATGGCCGACCGAAATGTGTTCGAGGCCCTGCGTTCCTGGCTGGTGAGCCGTAAATTCGGTTATCGCAAGCTTTTCTGGATCACCGGGGTGATCACTTTCTTCCTGTCCTCGGTAGCTGACAACCTGACTTCCGCGCTGTTGGTGGGTGCTGTGGTGATGGCTGTCGGTGCAAATAGCCCACGCTTCGTAGCTTTGGGTTTTGTCAATTTGGTGAGCGCGGCTAATGCGGGCGGCGCGTTCAGCCCCTTCGGCGATATCACCACGCTAATGGTCTGGCAGGCCGGCAAGGCGGAGTTCTTCGACTTCTTCGAGCTGTTCATTCCGTCGGTGGTAAACTTCGCTGTGCCCGCCGCCTTCATGCACTTCGCCATACCGGACGAAGCACCCAGTTTCCCCGATGAGGAGCAGGTCAAGATGAAGGACGGTGCCCTAATCGTTTGCGGCTTGTTCGCTCTCACCATCGTGACCGCCGTTAGCTTCAAACAATTTCTGCATCTTCCGCCGTTCCTGGGCATGATGGTGGGACTTTCCTTTCTGATGTTCTACGGTTACCGCTTGAAGCTGTTGTACAGCGCCGAGAATGGGAGGTTCGATGTATTCGCCAATGTTCGCGATGCGGAATGGGATACCCTGCTGTTTTTCTTCGGCGTGGTATTCGCTGTGGGCGGTTTGGGCTACATCGGTTATTTGGAACTGGTTTCCGAGGCGATGTACGATGGACTCGGGGCGACGACGGCAAATATTCTGATCGGCGTGCTTTCGGCCATCGTCGACAACATTCCGGTCATGTTCGCGGTGCTGAGCATGAATCCCGATATGGACCTTTATCAGTGGATGCTCGTGACCTTGACCGCCGGCGTTGGCGGAACCATGCTGTCCATCGGTTCGGCGGCGGGTGTGGCCCTCATGGGGACGTCGCGTGGCATGTATACCTTTTTCAGCCATCTGCGCTGGACGCCGGCCATTATCGCCGGCTATGCCGCGAGCATTTTGACCCACTATTGGATCAACGGCTAACGCCGCTTCGGCTCATTTAAACAAGGCGTAGCCGTTATCCGCGGCTACGCTTTTTTTCGCGGTCTGATCCGCGTCCTTCCCAAGCATCGAGCAAGATCGCCACGAGCATATCGGCGAGCACGTTTACCCCGGACCGGAGTCTCGCGAGGATCCAATCGACCGGCGCGATCAGAGGTATCGCTGCGGCTACGATTGTCTCCGGCAAACCTGACGCACTCAGCACCAGTGGAAGGATAATCAATCCCGCTTCCGGAATTCCGGCGACGCCGATAGCCGCCATAAGCGCCGAGAGCACAATAATGGCTTGTTGTCCGGCTCCAAGCCCGTAACCCAATGCCTGTGCCAGGAACAGTGCCGCCATAGCCTCGTACAGCGTGATGCCGTCGTTATTAAGATTTGTTCCGGCGCAAACCGCGATGCGCGCAGATGAGTCCGAGACGCCGATGGTCCTCAGGCACCGCAAGGTAACGGGCATGGCCGCCAAACTGCTGTTTGCCGATAAGCCGGTCATGATGGCATCCGCGCCTTGCTTCAGATAAATGTGCGGTGGCTTCCCACCCGCCAGCCACGCCGCCAAGGGATAATAAATGAGGCCGTGCAAAGCCAGGCCAAGGCTTATAACACCGAGAAACCCGCCTAAATCGGCGAAGATTTCCAGACCGGTTTTTCCGACGACTTGAGCGACAAGACCGAAAACTGCGAACGGAACGGCTTCGACAACCCAAGAAAGCACCTTGGCTAGAATCTGATAGGCCGAGGATACAAATCCTTCCAAAGGTCGAATGTCTGCGATATCGCTCTCGCCTTGGCGATCTTTAAGCCAGCGTAGGGCGGCACCGAATAGCAAGGCGAGCAGAACTACCGAGATCACGTTATTGCCGGCAAGCGGTTCGATTAGGCTTTGAGGGATATAGGTGCCGAGGTTCTTCAATGGGTTGAGGGTTGCCGCCGGGACCGCGTTTGAGCTCGCCAGAGCGGAATTTCCGGAAAGTTGGGCGGTGAGTTGCTCGATCCTGTCCTGCCATGCCAGCCCGGGTTCTATCGCATTCATCAGCAGCAAGCCGATCATGCAAGCGACCGAAACGTTGATGAGGCAAATCGTCACCAGCCGTCCTCCGCTTCTTGCGGATATATGGGTTCGCGCGAATGCATCGAGAATCGCAAATAGAATGAGCGGCACGGCAAGCGCTTTCAGGAGTCGGATCACGAGCATTCCGAGCTGCCCGAGATGGTCGTTTCGAAGGCCCCAAAGATAAGCTTCATCGCCACCGACGACGCCGAGTAACGCCCCCAGCGCGACGCCTATCAGTACGCGTATCGACAGGGGCCATCGTTTTGCTTTCATGTTCAGTTTCTGTTGATCGAAAGAGAGGATGTTATCGCATCGTTCAAGACTAAGGCGGTCGGCGTAGCTTAAGGCGACATTTCCGATAGTCCAGGGGGCCTGGGACTAGTGCCCATTTCGGCATGGCGCGGTCTTCAGGCGTGGTTTCGGCCGTTCTGCGTTAGGGATTTGTCCCAATTGACGGTACTTGCGCTTGTTGCTTACATCACTCGAACGAGAGGCTGCTCACTGCCTGAATAGCCAAGGCGATGAGCGGCGCATCTCTATTCATCGGACGGACAAGGAGGGTTCGAATCATGAGATTTATCACCTTCGGTTTATTGTGTCTCGTCAGTCTTACCGGTTGTGACGGCTCCGGGAGTTCAGGCGAGAAGAAGGTTCCTTTGGATCAAGTGCCGCCAGCCGTAAGAGCAACGGCGGACAAGGCGGTGCCTGGAGTCCAATGGGAGAAAGCTGAGACGGAAACGGAAAAGGGCCAGGCCATTTACGAATTGAAGGGACGCGATTCATCGAATCGTAAAGTAGAGGTTGAGGTGACGCCCGAAGGGACATTGGTCGAGGCCGAGACCGAGATTCCGTTGGAGGAGGTCCCCATCGTCGCGCGTGAAGCATTGAAAGCGAGGCTGCCCAATTTCAAACCGGACGAGGTCGAATCGGTCACTAAGGGAATTGGCCCCGCCGGATACGAGTTCGAGGGACGGGACGAAAGGAACAAGAAGATCGAGGTTTTTGTTTCGGCGGATGGCACTCAGGTGACCATCGAGGAAGATGATGACTGAGGAAGGTATTTTTTACGCTCGGTCGGGTTTCGCACCACCCTGGGCAACATCTACTCGACGGGAGCGGCCTGAAGGTAGCCTCCACATCTCACGTCTCCGTCGATATCAGGGGCAGGGATGGTCGCGGCGGTTCACGTTCCTGCCGACGCCAAACCCGGGACCCGCTAGGCTCCGAGTTTTTTCGATCAGCTGGGAATCACACGTGACGTGAACGCGTCGCACACGATGTCTTTCATGGATGCGCCTGCCAGGAAGGCTTTCTTTTGAGCGGCTTTCACCATTTCCGGGTGTCCGCACAGAAAAACTCGCCATCCTGTCAAGTTGGGCACCTCATTCAACGCGATCTGGTGAACCCTTCCGCTTGCGAATTCTTTCGAAACGTGGCTGCCCGAAAGACAGGCTGTGTACTCGAAATTGGAGTAGGCTCTGGTAAGTTCTCGCAGTTTATCGGTTAGGTAGAGACCGTTCGGAGTCCGGCTGCCGTGAAAGAGCCTGATCGGTCCGATATGGCCCTGGGCGAGAGCGTCACGAACGATGCCGTACAGCGGCGCCAGTCCGCTGCCCGTGCCGATCAGCAGCAGGCCTTGTTCGGGCGATCCGGGTAGGTAATAGCAATCGCCGCCTGGACCTTGAATGTCGATCGTGTCGCCCGGGCGCAAGGCGTCGTGCACCCAATTGCTCACTTTCCCTTGTGGTACTCGCCGTACGTGGATATGAATATGAGGATCTTCGGTCGGTAGGCTGGCGACGGAATAGCTTCGCGCCAGATTCTCGCCCTGATACAGGTTGATGAATTGACCGGCCCGATACTCGATCTGTTCGTGGGCTTTCAGGCTGACCTGCATGATCTCGGCGTTTAGAAGCTCCATGCCCACAATCGTCGCGGGGGTCCTGGAAAGCTCGTTACCAGGCAACGAGACTGAAAGGGTTTCTTCCGGATTGCAAATACACGCCAGAAAGTAATTCTTGGCTTTTAGCGTCGGCTTCAGTCCTTTTTGCGAAGCTTCCGGTGGGCGCCCGACCTCCGCCCGCATCAGACAGGCTTGGCAAATACCGGAGCGACAACCGAACGGCACGGATGCGCCGTGCTCGGTCAAACACTCAAGAACGGACTGACCGTCGCGTAGCGAATAGATTTGTCCATCGTAGCGGATGTTCGGCATCGAGACCCTTCCCCAGAATAAGCCGCGGGTTATCGACCGAGAACGTCGTTCCGAGTACTTTCGGCGATGGCCGCAGCTTCGGCAATTAGTTCTTCCGGAACTTTGAGTTCCTGCATGGTCGCGGCCAGGTTTTCCATCACCGCATCAAAATGAGCGTCGTTCAATCCGTTCTTGACAAGATGAGCGTGGCCTCGCCGCATGTCGAGACCGGAGTAGTGATGGGGACCGCCGAACGCCATGGTCAAGAATGCTTTCTGCTTGGCCGCTTGTGCCTCCATGTCGACGCTTTCGAAGAAATGCGCGATTCGGTCGTCGCTCAAGACCTTGCGGTAAAAAATATCGACGGCAGCGTCTACGGCAGCTTCGCCCCCCAGCTTTTCAAAAAGACTTTGGCTCATTTAGAGTTCTCCAAAACTATGGGTTTCTGTCAATCATGTAGCATTAATGCATCTTTACGCGCATAAAAAAACGCGTAAATCGCGTTTATTGCACTTAATATGCGTGCCCGATGAATATTAAGAGACGGTACGCTACTCTGTCAATCGGCCTAGGTTTGCGGATTGCAGGCTTGGACAAAAAGACCGAAAATCGGCTGCCTTTGTCCCCGGCACCCGCTAGACGCAACACCTTGGCAAGGTTCGACGATCGGTAGCGCTGGATTTACCTTATCCGAGTGAAGTGCCGGTGATAACGTGTGTTCGTCTTCGCTAGGGGGCAAGTTTTACGACTCTCAGAGGAGATTTTGCAGTGAAAAGAATTATGATGATCTTGGGGGCCGCGGTCATTGCGACGTTTGCTTGGGCGGAACAGTCCAATGTAGCACCGGCTCCGAATGGGATTACGATCCCGCAGAATTATAAAGATTGGCGGCTAATCGCCGTTTCTCAGCGTCCGGAAACCAGTACGCTCCGTGCCATTTTAGGTAATGATGTCGCTATTGCTGCGGCGAGAGCCGGAAATACCAATCCTTGGCCAGATGGAGCGGTGCTGGCCAAGCTGGTGGTAAAGCAAAAAAACCATCCCAAATATCCCACGGCCATGGTGCCGGGTGAATTCGTCCATGCCGAGTTCATGATCAAGGATTCAGCCAAGTATGCTTCAACGGGCGGCTGGGGTTTTGCCCGCTGGCTGGGAGAGAAGCAGGAACCTTATGGCAAGGACGCGAATTTTGTACAGGAATGCGTCGGCTGCCACACGACTGTTCAACAGAACGATTGGGTATTCACGGGGCCGATCAATTTGCCTTGAACCGGAAAAGACGATATCGGAGGGGGTTGCTTGGGAATTGCCCCAGGTGCATGTAAAATGCGCCTCGGTTATTTTAGAACAATGACTTACGACTGTTTTGCGGAACCATTGCGTAAAACGGCTGACGTAATCACCTCACCCTCCTCAAAACCGTCCACTCGCGATCTTGCTGCACGA